>ERZ773010.1123-NODE-1123-length-17139-cov-12.812046_pt1 | contig 17139 bp, 20 predicted proteins | sample MGYA00580842_ERZ773010 | MGnify/ENA primary metagenome ERZ773010 (study PRJEB29015, sample SAMEA2737982) | human oral metagenome | biome: human oral; feature: human-associated habitat; material: dental | place: China | collected 2107 ...
AGGCGCAGCGACTGCGGCGCACGGCAACGGGGGCTGAGGCAGGCGTCTGGTATGGACTGAACCCGGTGGCATTGATCCGGCTCGGTGCACGCCGAACCCGCGCTGGCGTGAGCGCCAAAGGAGGGTGGCATATCGAGGGGCCTTCATTGCCCAGGCTCGCAGGGGCAAGCGGCAGGTGTTCAGGCGTAAGGGGCGTGCCCGGCTGCCGATTGCAGTGCAGACTGCCAGGATCGAGGCCCAGACGACCGATTATCTAGAAAACGACCTTTCGGAATCGCGCGACTTCGAGCAGCAGTTCCGACAGGTCTTCGAGCATGAACTGATCATTGGCTTCCGGCAGGGAGTGCTCAATCCGGGACTGGAGATCAGAAAGCTGGCAGCGGCACTGGCTGCCTGGGTGCATATGCAGCGCTGGGGCCTGCCGGTGGGTGCTGCCGATGTGTTGGGTTGCTGGCCCGATGACTTTGACCCAGGGTTGGAGCAATACGAATGCTAGCGCGTGGAACGGCAGCAGGTCATCCACCTGGGCACGTCCGACTGGACCGGTGACGGCGCCACGCCCACGGACCCGGCCGTGTCGTTTGTGCCCGCCATCGGTGCAGAGCACGAGGCCGACTACCTGCACCAGGATCGGGAAGCGCCCTGATGAACGCCTACGCGCTGGCCGAGACCGAGCGGCTGCTGGCCAACCTGATCCGCGTCGGCACCGTGGCCGCCCTCGATGCAGCGGCCGCGCGCGTGACGGTCGATGTCGGGGGCAGACCACTGACTGGCTGCCGTGGATCACTGGGCGCGCTGACGGTGCAGGGTCTGCTCACCTGGCAGGCCGGCATGATCGGCACGGGTGACGCTGCCATTGCCGGCAATGTGGCCGTAGCCGGCGGGCTGTCCAACAACGGCACCAACGTGGGTGCCTGCCATCGTCACAGCGGCGTCGAGCAGGGCAAGGATACGACGAGCGGGCCGGCGCTCTGAAGGGCCGGTGCTCAGAAGCACGGACGACGCTATGTGGCCAATCGCAGCTGTGGTGGCTGGCCAGGCGCAGTGGGGGGCGAGCCACTGCCGGACACGACGGATAGCGGGGTCAGATTGAAGGTCAGAGCGTTGATCTCGTCGACGCTGACGCACAGATCCCGTGCAATCTGGCTGCGACCTATTTTCTGCTCCTGCAGATGCGCCATGACCTTGGACAGAAGCTGCGAAGTTTCCCGCGCCATGGGCTCCGGCTCGGTGGAGCGGTAGCCGTTTCTGGACAGGGAGATGCAGAGGTTTCGGTAGATCCACTCCGAGACCTGGCCAAGATCACTGTAGCGCCGGGCCAGCGCCACCAGCGATACGCCCCAGTAGCGCTTGAGCCTGATCAGCTGCGGGACCGTGAAAGCTGTCGGCTTTCGTGCGATGACGGCATCCTTGGGCATCAGGAAGGCCGCCGCAAAGGCATTGGCCTGCTGCTCGATCTCATCGTGTCTGCGCTCTCCTGTATCGTCCCGGTGCAGCATGCTGTACGTGTCACGGACCAGGTGCCCCAGTTCGTGGGCGGCATCGAAGCGGCTGCGCTCAGCGGACTTCATCGTGTTGAGAAACACGAAGGGCGTGCCCTCATACCAGCTGCAAAAGGCATCCACATCCCGGGACTCCTCCGTCAGCGAGAACACGCGGACCCCCTTGGACTCCAGGAGGTGAATCATGTTGCGGATGGGGCCATAGCCCAGCCCCCACTGCATGCGCAGTGTCAGGGCGGCATCTTCCGGCGAGAGATCGCTGAGGTCCGGCAGATCGGCCTGCGGGAGCTTGAAGCGCGCATCAATCCATTCGTTGAGTCGGAATGCGATGGCGCCGGCGCCGAGTGCGCAGGCCCGCGTGCCGGCGCTCATTTTCGAGAGCGCCCGAAAGCTGGCAGCGTGTTCGCTGATGACCGGCATGTCCTCTTCTAGGAAGAAGAATGACCGGGGAAAGTTCAGCAGCAGCGCGATGCGTGACAGCATGGCGTCATCGGGGGCGGGCGTGCCGGCCTCATAGTTCTGGATGGTCCGGCTGGTCACGCCCAGCTCTTCGGCCAGGCGCTTTTTCGTGTAGCGGCGCCGGGAGCGCGCGAAAGTGATCTGCCGGGGATTGATCTCGGGCATGATGGGTGCTTATTGGCGTGCCGATCTCGGCTCGACCTCGAAGATATCGGAGGGCGCTTCTTCTTCAGGCTCAAGGTGATCGGCGGCATTGGACAGGGAGCCCAGAATCAGGCGCTCCGCCCAGGATGTGATGTAACCCTTGTGAAAGTCGTTTGGCCGCGACAGCTCGAAGCGCACTTCATCAAGCATCTTGTCGTAGTGGTACAGCAGGACCCACACCTGGGTGCCGCTGGCGCCCTGCTGCTCGGCTTGGGTCAGCGCATCCGCGTAGAGCAGCTTGGCCTGGCTGTTGGCCTCGACATAACTCTGAGTGACGCCGCCTTTCTCGGCCTGATTGCGGGGCTGGCGCTCGCTGTCGCGCCCGGTCTCGGCATCCCCGGTCATGACAACGATGGCTATCCGCTGATCCTGGGAAATGATCAGGGGACTGTTGCGGCGGTCAAGAGGCTGCCATCCCTTGTCGGCCAACACACCTCGCAGCAGCTTGACGGCCGCCAGCCAGTGGTTTAGACCAGCCTCGGTGGGTGCCGACCGTAATGGGATGGCTTCGCTGCGGCTACCGAGCCCGGCGCGCATCGCATCGAAGAAGACCTCTGGTGTCAGGTTTTCTGACAGCCGCAGCAGGCGGAGCCTGACCGCCTCGGGGTCCGTGATGACCCTGCCTTGTGGCACCGGGCCTTGAAGAGGGGCGAGCTTGAAATCGGAGGCAGTCATCAAGGTTCCTTGAAAGGAGATTTCTGGAAATTCTACCTCATGTTGAGGTTGGTAAACCGGAAACCGGAGGGGCGGCGGGTAGCCCGCTACAAGTGGGTCTGCCCGAATACAACATAGGAAACACGCCGTTGAACAACTGCAAGTTGAAGCTCTCGTCGGCAGTGGAGTTATCGCGCAGGGCGTCCGTAGCTACACGTCTACATGGGGGCCGATCTTGCACGACGTTGTTGGGACGCCCAACGCCCAAGAGGTTCGACCGCTGTGAAATACCGTGGCTATGCGGCAGGCGCGGACTGTGTAGCAGCCTGTTGCTACAGGTCGAGCAACATCGCTTCACGTAGGATGGCGTTGACGTGGGTCCGCTAGCCCTTGTCGTCGTGCTTCAGCAAGGCCTTTACATCCTTGCCCATGCGGTTCGACGTCCGGGTCTTGAGTCGTGGCAGAAACGACCACATTCTGCATCACCCCAATCTGCTGGGGCTTGTGCAGGAATGTCGCTGTCGTCAATCTCGCTGGCCTGGTACTGGGCCAAAGGGCGTGGCTCAGCAATCCGCTCCGGCGACAGCGGGCTGCTCATGCCTTTCCTGCACAGAGTTCCGTCGCCAACCTACTGCCGGCTCTTCCGATAGGCTTCCCGGGCCGCGTCCATGCACTTCCAGCTCGTATCGCGCTTGCACGCCGCGATGACCGCCATGCTCTCGTCATAATCGACCTTGAGCGCGTAAAGGTAGCCAGCGAAGGCGAGGGCCGTGAATGCGTAGAAAACGCGCGACACCCACCGCTCACGCCGTGCCTCCCGCTCGAAGCGGCCAAGACCTTCAGACTCGTCGTTTGCAGGTTGCTGCTTCCCCATGGGCATGCTCCGCACATCCAGTGCCCCGAATATCCCACACTGCCTAACGGCTCAAGCATGAACAACGTCACCCCCACGGCTGCGGGCCGACAAGCGGCCGGCTGTCCGTCAGTAAGGGCGTTCGGCTTGCCTGTCCGTAGAGTCCCAAGGGTAGTCTTATCAAGGACAGGGGTGAAAACGTGCTCAGGCGGATCTGGCAAAAACTGGTGGCCCTCAATCACTGCAGGGACATCTACGGAGAAGACACGCTGGTGGCCCAAGGTATCCAGCTGGCTGCCGCATTGGCGGCGCTCTACGGAATCTTCGAGCTCATGGGCCCGTGGGACGCAGTGTTTCACTGAGAAAGGGCTGCCTCGGTGCGCCGGAGTGGATTTCAACGCATCCCCAAGATGCTAGGAAAATGCCGCAGCCTGTGAAGAATCTCACGGTGCGGCCATTCTGACCTCTTCCACTCTACAAGCCGTGACGGCCAGTCTCCAGCCGTCACCCCCGGAATGCTAGAATCGCCGCCCGTCACAGCCCATTCGCCGCTGGCATCCCGCCGGGTATCATGGCGCATGGCCGCCCCCTGCCTTGGAGGGGATGCACGTTCACCGTGCCGGAGGCGTCATCATTTCTTCCATGCCTGAAACCTCGCCCCACATCTTCCTGCAGGGTCTCGTCGTCGAGTCGCTGATCGGTGTCTATCCGCAGGAACGGCACGCGCCCCAGCCGCTGTCCATCGATGTGGCTGTGGGGCTGCCCTCCACGGCAGCTTTCCTGTCCGACAACTTCCAGGACACGGTCGACTACGCCGCCGTGGCTGATCTCATCCGCCAGGAGGCAGCGGCCCAGCGCTTCCAGCTGCTGGAGCGCATGGCGCATCATCTCTGCCAGGCCATCGTCACGCGCTTTCAGGCGCCGTGGGTGCGCATCAGCATCGTCAAGCCCGGCATCGTGCCCGGGGCCCAGGCCGTGGGGGTCAGCTATTTGTTCCGCGCGCCGGCGGGCTGATTCCTGCCGGCCCTGTCCGGGGCCGCGGGGGCGGTGTCACTGACGCCCGCACGCCGCCCGGTCACGATCACGAAGCGCATTTCGGGCCGTTCGCTGGGCGGTACCACCAGTGATATCGAACGTTGCATCACCCAGGCACGCATGGCGTGGGCCAGCGGCAGATAGTAGGACTGGGTCTTCACGATCTCCAGCGCCTGCTGCAGCAACCCCGTGCGCTTGATGGGGTTGTTCTCGTAGCGGGCCTGGTCAATGAGCCTGTCCAGTTTCGGGTCGCTGATGCGTGCCGCGTTGTAGGTGCCATCCACCTTGTCGGACCGGGTGTAGGCCAGCGACAGCAGGTTCTGGAGGGCGTCAAAATCGGGGCTGCCCCAGCCCAGCATCCACAGGCTGCTGTCCAGGGTTTCCAGCTTGGGCACCAGGCTGGCAAAGGGCAGGCTGTTGATCTTCACGCGGATGCCGATGCGGGCCCACATCGGGACCAGCGCCTCGCAGATCTGCTGGTCGTAGGCGTAGCGGTTGTTGGGGCAGTCCAGCGTCACCTCGAAGCCGGCTGCGTGGCCGGCCTGGGCCATCAGTTGCCGAGCCTGGCGCAGGTTGGTGGCCTCGCGGCGGTCCAGCGCCTCGGTCCAGCCGTTCACGCCGGGCGCCACGATGGTGCCGGCCGGCTGGTACATGTTGCGGCTGATGCGCATCAGCGTGCGCTTGTTGATGGCCAGCGCCATGGCGTGCCGCACCCGCTGGTCGCGGAACGGGTTGGCCATGCCGGTATGGCCGTACCGCAGCGAATCCGAGAACTGGTCCATCCCGATCAGCAGCGTGCGCTGCGACACGTCGGTATGTACCTGCAGCCCGGGGAGGCGCTTGAGCGCCGGGATGCGCTGGCCGGGCAGGTCGGTCACCAGATCCACCTCGCCCCGTTCCAGGGCGCGCAGCCGGTCGTCGTCGGAGGCAATGGCCTGGTAGATGACGGGATCGGCATTGCCCGGGAAACCGCCGGTATTCCACCAGTCCGGGTTGCGCTCCAGCTGCAGCGGCAGGCCGGGGGCCCAGCCCTCGGCCACGCGATAGGGGCCGGTGCCGTTGGCGTTGCGGGTGGCATAGCCGCTGCCACCGGGCTTGGAGGCCAGCACGGCCTCGGCACGGTGGGTCCGTGCCCAGCGCCGGCTCATGATCCGTGCATCGGTCAGGATGCGCGGCAGCAGCGGCATTGGCTTGTCCAGCACGATGTCGATCGTGTGCTCGTCGATGCGCCGCACGCTGCGCACGCCGGCCAGCATGGTGCCCAGTGTGCTGCCGGCGCCTTTCAGGCGTTCCAGCGAGAACTGCACGTCTTCCGCCGTGAGCGGGCTGCCGTCATGGAAGCGCACACCCTGGCGCAGATGAAAGCGCCAGATGACCGGGGTGAGCAGCTCCCAGCGCTGCGCCAGCGCCGGTTCGACCTCCAGCCCGGGGGAATAGCGGGTCAGTGACTCGTAGACGTGCTGCAGCACGGCCTGGACCTGCGGATGGGCCTGGGCATGCGGGTCCAGCGAGGTGATCTCGGTCTGGGCCGCCCAGCGCAGCGTGGCTGCGCTGGCGGGCAGGGCAGCCCCCATCAGGCCGGCCAGCAGCAGGGCACGGCAGGTCCGGCGCAGCCGGGTGGGCCACCCCGTGGGCAGTGAAACACGAGGTCGGGATGTCCCCGCAGAGCACACCGGGTCGGGGTGCTCAAGGGCCATTCCTTTCAGGCGCAGGCATCCCTTGCCGTGGCGCTTGCCGGCGAGCGGTGACACCTGGACCTGTGTGGCGCGCGTCGTCATGAAAGGTTGCCCGTGATTGCAATGTGTGGAGACAGCCCGGATCCCGTTCCGGAGGAGCGCTAGCACATGCCGGCGTTTCCTTATGTGTCTCTCATGTTGCAATTTAGCATGTTTGTCCAGAAATCGTGGTTTGATAGCGGACACACAGCGTTTTGGGTCCTGCCCATCCTCAGGATGTTGCCATTCTTTGCAAAGAGCGGCGCGCAGCCGACAGGGGCAACCCGGGGATGGACAGGTGGGCAGGAGCTGCTCGGGGGCTAGGCTTCCGCCTGACGGCGCCGGTACTCGATGAAGGCGTAGGCCACGCCGTCCTGGCTGGTGCCGTTCTGGCGCGACACTTCCTGCCACTGGGCGGGGTCGGGGGCAGCCAGCCAGGCGTCGCCGGGCGGGTCCAGGGCGATCTCGGTCAGCAGCAGCCGATCGGCCCGTGACCAGGTCTGCTCGTAGATCAGCGCCCCGCCCATCACCATGATCTCGTCTTCGGCTGCGTGGCGCGCAACGGCCTCGTCCAGGCTGGCGGCCAGCTCCACGCCCTCGGGCAGCGTCAGCGACTGGCGGCTGATCACCACCATGCGACGACCCGGCAGCGGCCGGCCGATGGACTCCCAGGTCTTGCGGCCCAGTAGCACCACGTGACCCATGGTCTGCTGGCGGAGGTGCTTCAGGTCCTCGGGCAGGTGCCAGGGCATCCGGTTCTGGTGGCCGATCACGCCATTGCGGGCGCGAGCGGCGATCATCGTCAGGCTGGGCTTGCTCATACCGCGATCGGCGCCTTGATGCCCGGCCAGGGGTCGTAGCCCTCGATGACGAAGTCCTCGAAACGGTAGTCGAAGATGGATTCGGGGCGACGCGCCAGCTTCAGCCGGGGCAGGGCGCGCGGCGTGCGTGACAGCTGCAGTCGGGCCTGATCCAGGTGGTTCAGGTACAGGTGGCAGTCACCGCCGGTCCAGATGAATTCGCCGGGCTCCAGATCGGTCTGCTGCGCCACCATGTGGGTGAGCAGCGCGTAGGACGCGATGTTGAAGGGCACGCCCAGGAAGATGTCGGCGCTGCGCTGATAGAGCTGGCAGGAAAGCCGGCCTTCGGCCACGTAGAACTGGAAGAGCGCGTGGCAGGGCGGCAGCGCCATGTGCGGCAGCTCCCCCACGTTCCAGGCCGAGACGATCAGCCGGCGCGAATCGGGCGAGCGGCGGATGTCCTCGACGACGCGGGTGATCTGGTCGATGTGCTGGCCGTCCGGGGTGGGCCAGCTGCGCCACTGCGCGCCGTACACCGGTCCCAGGTTGCCCTCTGCGTCTGCCCATTCGTCCCAGATGGTGACGCCGTTGTCGCGCAGGTAGCCGATGTTGGTGTCGCCCTTCAGGAACCACAGCAGCTCGTGGATGATGGAGCGGGTGTGCAGCTTCTTGGTGGTGAGCAGCGGAAAGCCGTCAGCCAGCGGAAAGCGCATCTGATGACCGAAGACTGACAGCGTGCCGGTACCGGTGCGGTCTTCCTTGCGTACACCGTGCGTCAGCACGTGGTCAAGCAGGTCGAGATAGGTCTTCATGGGGTTTCGCCAGACAGGGAACCCCGCATTCTAAAGGAGGCTGGGCGTAAAGGAACCCGCGCCGCGAGCCCCTTGCGACGTGTCCCCTGGCAGGGAAGGTGCCGGGGCTTCGGGCTTCCGCCGTCCAGGTCTGGGGGCTGCACAAGGGTGGCTGACCCACCATTTCAGGGAGGGAGACGGGCCCGTGGCCCGCTCCGTCAGCGGGACGAGGCGCGTCCCGAGCCCTGCTGCAGCGCGTTCAGCGCAGCAGCCTGTTCCTCGGGGGTCAGTCCGTCCAGGCTGCCGAGCTGGTCACCGCCGGGCATCACGTCCTCCAGCTCGGGCGCCACGCCGTCCTGCATGTTGGCGTCATCACCCCCATAGGGCAGATCGCCGCCGTTGTCCTGCATGTCCAGGCCAGGGCGGGCCATGCCGGGCGAGGGCGACATCGGATAGGCGCCAGCGGCATTCATGCCCTGCATGTCGCCCTGCATCTGACCGCTGCCGTCGTCCATCATGCCGTCGGCCGGAGCACCCATGTCTCCTTCGCCGGGCGCCATGCCATCGGGCGAATAGTCGCCGGCGTAGGGGTCATGGGCGCCCGAGCCGGCAATGCCGTCTTCGCCATCACCGCTGCCTTCGGCCGGCTCGATGCCTTCAGGCATGCCCCCTTGCGGCAGGCGGGAGTTCCCCGCGTTGCTGGTGAGGACGTCGAGGCTGTAGCGGGCCGGGGCGGGAAACTCGATCTTCCGGCCGTTGTGGTCGATGATCACCTTGTCATCCAGCACGGCCTTCAGCACCGAGCCGTTGCCCAGCTTCTGGTTGACGGCGTAGGCCGCCACCGGACGCTCGTTGATGCCCAGTACCGCCACACCCCGTGCGCCGGCCTGCAGCACGCCCAGCACCTTCACATCAATGGGAGGCGGGGCGGTATCGACCGTTTCCGTGTTGCGTGCACCAAACAATTTGCTGGCAATCGGTAAAGGTGGGCGATTGTTGTCACCGATTGCATCATTGGGCGCAATGGCGCCGCGCGGCGCCAGCAATTGCATGGCCCAGTAGGTGACGATGCTGACCAGCAGCAGGAAAAGCAACAGCGAAAGCAGTCGGATGACGGCAGAGGAACTCCGCATGGTGAGGTCGTCTCAAGGAATGGGGCGTAACGCCGTGCGCCCGGAGGCGCAGACAGTGGCTGCTATCATACAAGCCAGTTACGGCAGAGGAAGAATCTGCTTCAATCGTCCGATGTTAAAACCACCCAGGACACTCTGCGAGAAAAACGCTGGTATGAAAACACGTGTCTCCGCACCGACGGCAAACATGACCGACACACGGTTGGCCGCAGTCTCTTCGGCACCGCGCCTGCAAGCCGCCCGCGGCAGCCGGCGTCGCGCCCACGGTTTCACCCTCATCGAACTCATGGTGGTGGTGATGATCCTGGGCGTGCTGGCAGCGCTGGTGGTGCCGCGCTTCATGTCGCGGCCCGACGAGGCTCGCGCCGTGGCCGCCAAGGCCGACATTGCCGCCATCATGCAGCAGCTCAAGCTGTACCGTCTGGACAACGGCCGCTATCCCACCACCGAGCAGGGGCTGGATGCGCTGGTCAACCGTCCCACCTCCGGGCCTTCGGCCAAGAACTGGAAATCCTATCTGGACAAGGCGCCGGTTGACCCTTGGGGCAAGCCCTATCAGTACCTGAATCCGGGCGTGCACAGTGAGATCGACGTGTTCTCCTACGGCGCCGACGGCGTGGCCGGTGGCGAGGCGGGTGATGCCGACATCGGCAGCTGGGATCTCTGACGAGGCTCCGGTGGCGCCCGTCGCTGGCAGATGGGCGCCTGCCGCCATGTCGCGCAGGCAGTGCATGCGCCGCGCACGCGGCTTCACGCTCGTCGAGCTGATGGTGGCACTCATCATCATCGGCGTCGTGCTGTCGATGACGGTCATTTCCGGTTCGCCCAGTCCGCTGCGCGCCCTGGAAACCGATGCCGAACGCCTCAGCCAGCTGTTTTCGCTGGCGCGCGAGGAAGCCCAGATCCGCGGTGCTCCCATCCGCTTCGAGAACACCCGGGACCGTTACCGCTTCATCATCTTCAAGGACAGGCAATGGCGTCCCATCGAAGATGACACACATCTGCGCGCTCGTCAGTGGGAAAGCCCCACTCGGGTACGTGTGGAGAAGGCGGACGGTTCGGATATGCTGGAATTCGGACGTGACATGATCGAACCACCCTTTCGCGTGATCCTCACACGCGATGCGGGTTCCGTCGAGATACACGCCAACGGGCTGGGCATCTTCGAGGTGCAGCGCCAGCCGCCTTCGCAGTAACCCCTGCCACGCTTGCATGCGCCCCTCGCGGGGCGTTTCGTTTCTGATCAATGCCCCTTTTCTCGCAGCCCACCATTTTCAGTAGGTCCGCGTGCCTGTCCGGCAGGACGGGCAGGGCTGCACACCGGGGCTTCACCCTCATCGAGGTGCTGGTGGCGCTCACCATCATCTCCATCGCGCTCATGGCCTCGCTGCGGGCCGTGGGCTCCATCACGGCCAGCTCGGCCGATCTGCGTGCCCGCACGCTGGCCCAGTGGAGCGCCGAGAACCGTCTGACCGAGATCCGCGTGCGGCATGAGTTCCCCGCCGTGGGGCGTCGCAATTTCGACTGCCCGCAGGGTGACCTGACGCTTCTCTGTCAGGAAGATGTCTACACCACGGCCAACCCCAATTTCCGCCGCATCGAGATCCAGGTCTTTGATCCCGCCCAGAGCGGGCAGACCGTGGGCGGTTCGCGCGAAGGCGGGCGGCTGGCACGGCTGCTGGGCTTTGCCGTGGTCGACAACAACACGGCGCGCTGACCATGATGCTGCGCACCTTGCCCCGTTCGTCGCGCCGTGCTGCCGGCTTCACGCTCATCGAGCTGCTGGTGGCGGTGGCGCTGCTGGCCATTCTGGCCGTGCTCAGCTGGCGTGGGCTGGATGCCGTCATCCAGAGCCGCGAGCGGCTGGTGACCGAATCCGACGAGCTGCGTTCGCTCACGCTGGCGCTGGCGCAGCTGGAAGAAGACCTGCTGGGTACCTGGCCGGTGAAGAACCTGGGAGGCGGCATCCGCCCCATCCGCGTGGTGCAGGACCAGGGCGGGGCCGGTGGCGCGGCCTCGCAATCGATGATGCTGGTGCGCGAGATTGCCCGCACCGGGCGCGCCACGCGCCTGCAGCGGGTGGTCTACCAGGTGCGCGATGGCCGGCTGGAGCGCGGCTTCAGTGAATGGCAGCACAGCGCCGGCTCCGGCGGCCAAGTAGGTGGTGCGGTGCAGTCGCTCATCTGGCAGCCCATCCTCATGGACGTGCGTTCGATGCGTGTGCGCGGCTGGGTCAACAACAGCTGGATGGGCGGCAGCCAGCTGCAGGCCTACACCAGCCGGAACAACGAGAGTGGGGGCCAGGACAAGAACGACCCCTACGGCAACAGCGCCTATCCCAATCTGCCGGCCATCACGCCCACCACGCCGCCTGAAGTGGCCGAGAACATCCGGGCTGCCCGACGCATTGCCGACGAACAGCAGGACCGGATGGGGCTGAGCGGCATCGAGGTGCTCATCGAGCGCACCAATGGCCAGCGCTTCCTGCGCATCTACTCCATCCGGGATTGATCGCCATGACCCGTCCCGTTCCTGTCTTCCTTTCCGGTTTTACCCGCACGCAGCGGGGGGCCGCCATCGTCACTGCGCTGCTGGTGGTGGCGCTGGCCACCGTCATTGTCTCCTCGCTCTTCTACCGCGAGAGTGTGGCCATCCGCTCCATCGAGAACCGCGCCACGCTGGCGCAGACACGCTGGATCGAGCGTGCCGTCATCGACTGGGCCAAGGTGATCCTGCGCAACTCGCACCGTGACTACGACTGGTCCGGCTCCATCTGGGCCACGCCGGTGGCCGAGACGCAGCTGGACGAGACCGTCACCGGCGGTGCGAAGGTGGGCGATTCCTCGCGCCAGGCCATGCTGGCTGGTCGCATCCGTGACGCGCAGGCGCGCTTCAATGTCAACGCCCTGGTAACGCAGGATGCGGGCAGCACCAATACCCAGAACAGGCAGTCTGGCAACAATGGCCAGTCGGGCAATAATGGCAATCCCCGCAACAACGCCACGAATGCAGAAAATGCCGATGTCTCGGTGGCGCACGTCGTGGCGTTCAAGCGACTGATGGGCATCCTGTCGCTGCCCGAGAATCTGGTGGACCGGATCCTCACGCGCGTGCGCAAGGTCGCAGCGCAGAAGCGTCAGGGCCGCAGTGGCGGCGAGGACTGGGTGATGCCACTGCAGCGTTTCGACGATCTGCGCGACCTGCCTGGCTTCTCGGACGAGGTGATGAGAAAGCTCGAGCCGCACGTGACCGTCCTGCCGAGCGACGCACGTACCGTCAACCTCAACTCGGCCACGGCCGAGGTGCTGGAAGCGGTGGCGCGCACCTGGAACCCGGCATCGATCCGCAGCTTCATCGCGAACCGGGACGTGGCCCCGGCGCGAAACCTGTCGGATCCGGCGCTGGGACTTGTTGCAAATAGCCCACTCGACACGACGCTTGTCGCGGTGAAGTCGGATTATTTCATCGCCGACGGCATCATTCGCTACGACCGCGTCGAATCTGAAACCCAAACCCTGCTCAAGCGCCTCGATACGGGGGGTGTACTGGTGATATGGCGTCACAGCAATTGAAACGGCATCAGGCCGTCATCTGGTTACCGCCGCGCAGCGCCGGCGAAGCCGTCCTCAGCAGTGGACGGCCGGTGTTCCATGCGCAGATCGGCGGTGACGACGAGTCCGAGCGCCGTCTCGTGTCGCTGGAGGCGCTGGAAGGCGTGCGCCAGGTGTGGCTGATCGCCGATGCGCGGGACGTGGCGCTGATCACCGCACCGGTGCCGCCCCTGTCGGGCAAGCGCCTGAAGCAGGCGCTGCCCAACGTCATTGAGGAATACGTGCTGCAGGATCCGGCGCGCTGCCTGATCGTGCCCGGCCCCGTGCTGCCCGATGGCCAGCGGGTCATCGGCGTCATCGACGCGCACTGGGTCGATGCCGTGCTGATGGCCTTCAAGACGGCCGGCATCCGCGTCGAGGCCCTCTGGCCGGGGCAGCTGGTACTGCCCTGGGAAGAGGGCAAGTGGACGGTGCTCGTCTCGGACGACAGCCTGACGGTGCGCACCGGCGAATGGAGCGGTACCGGCTGGGCGGCGGGCGAGAGCGAATCCGCCCACCGCGAGACTGCCAGCGCGCTGCTGTCGGGCAAGCTGATGGGGCCGCCCCCACCGCGCGTCAACGTCTGGCTGGGACAGCAGGAATGGCGCTCGCCCATGAAGGTGGCGGCCATTCCGTCAGACACCAAGCTTGATTTCATGTCGGTGCCGCCGGTGCGCAATGCGCCGCTCGATCTGCTGGCTGCGCGCAACGCCGGTCTCAAGACCATGCTGTCGCGCATCGACTGGCGGCTGTGGAAGGGCGTGGGGGCGCTGGCGGGCGCCGTGCTGGCCGCGCTGGTGGTGGGCATCAACCTGCAGTGGCTGCAGATGCGTGCCGAGGCCTCCGGCCTGCAGAACGCCATCCGTGCGCGCTTCCACGATGCCTTCCCCAATGCCGCCATGGTGGATCCGGTGCTGCAGATGCGCCGCAACATCAACGACCTGCGCCTCAAGAGCGGTCGCCCGGGGCCGGATGACTTCGTGCCGCTGCTGGCGCGCTTTGCGCAGGCCGTGGGCGAGCGGGGGCCCGGTACCATCGAGGCACTGGAGTTTCGCGAGGGCACGATGAAGATCCGCTTCGTCGACGAGGTGGGCAGCAACGACACGATGCGTGAGGCCCTGGTGCAGGATGCCGCGCGTCTGGGGCTCTCGCTCACCTTCGACAACCCGCGGGATCCCACCGCGCGACTCACTCCGCAGGGAGGCCGCTGACATGCTGGAGAACCTGTTGCAGAAATGGGCGTCGCTGGCGCCCCGCGACCGGCGGATGCTGATCATCGCCGGCTGCTTCCTGCTGGTCATCATCTTCTGGCAGGTGCTGCTGGAGCCGGCCTGGGTGGGCCGCCAGCGCCTGCAGAAGACGCTGCCCACACTGCGCGCCGACCTGGCGCAGATGGATCACATGGCAGGCGAGGCACGTGAGCTGGCCAATGCCGCCGACGCGCCGGCCGAGACGGTGGCGCAGGTGACGGTGCGCCTGGAGCAGTCGCTGCTGGCGCGCGGCATGGACAAGGACGCGGCCAAGGTGCAGGCGCAGGGCGACATCATCGAGGTGCGCTTCCACCAGGCCCCGTTCGAGAACTGGATTTTCTGGCTGGATGCGGCCGTGCGCGAGACGCGCACCCGCATCGTCGACCTGTCGGTCACCCGCGAATCCCCGGGAGTATTCAGTGGCCGTCTGGCCTTGGAGATGGCACGCCGTGGCAAATGATTCCCGTCGATCCAAATCGGTGAAGCCGACCTGGTTCGGCCCCTGGAGCAAAGGCCGCATCGCCCTGTGGACCGTGCTGAGCCTGCTGGTGGCGCTGGTGACGGCGCTAGTGCTGGCGCCGGCCTCCATGGCGGACTGGGGCCTGAAGGTGGCCACGCATGGCCGGGTTCGCCTGGCCGATGCCAGCGGCTCGATCTGGCATGGCCAGGGCAAGGTGGTGCTGGTGGATGTGGCCGCGCTGGCCACGCGCGAGCGTGACAAGCCCGATGCCGTGCTGCCGCTGCCGGGCGTGCTGGTTCCGGGCACCATCCGCTGGGACATCCAGGTACTGCCGCTGCTCATCGGTCGCGTGCAGGTGCTGGCTCGCCATGACAGCATGGCGCAGCCCGTCGAGATTTCCGGTAGCTTTGCAAGACCGCGCTTTTCTGCCGGCAGCATCCGTCTGCCCAATGTCAGCCTGTCGCGTCTGGGTTCGCCCTGGAGCACCGTGCAGCCCACGGCCTCGCTGGCGCTGTCCTGGGAGCCGTTCGAGATCGTCAACGGCAAGGCCAACGGCGTGGCTTCCATCGAACTGCGTGACGTAGCCTCGGCCCTCACGCCCGTGCGGCCGCTGGGTGCCTACCGGCTGGACATTGACGGCCGTCAGGCCGACACGATGCTGAACATGTCATCGATCGAAGGCCCGCTGCGTTTGAGCGGGGAAGGTGTTTTCAATCCGAGTCACGGACTGCGTTTCACTGCCTGGGCAGAAGTCGACGAGTCTGAACGTCTGAAGCTGGCGCCCCTGGTTCGCTTGCTGGGGCGGCAGGAAGGGACTCGTACCATGATCAAGATAGGAGCATGAAGTTGCGCCATTCGTCCAAACTCCTGGCCCAGGCCCTGCTGGTGGCGGCCACGGTACCGGCCCTTGCGGCGCCGGCCCAACCGCCTGCACGCAAGGTCACTACCGGTCAGATCAACCTCAATTTCAAGGATGCCGAGGTCGATTCGGTCATTGGCGCCTTCGGCCATCTGCTCAACAAGTCCTTCGTGATCGACCCGCGCGTGCGCGGCAAGATCTCGCTGGAGACGCCGCGCCCGGTCAACCGTGCGCAGGCCTTCGCGCTGCTCAAGACCGTGCTGCGTCAGCAGGGCTTTGCCATTGTCGATCTGGGTGACCTGTACAAGGTGGTGCCCGAGGCCGATGCCAAGCTCCAGTCCGGCCCCGTGGAGATCGGCGCCGCGTCCGCGCGTGACGGCGACGAGGTCATCACCCAGGTGTTCCAGCTCAACCACGAATCGGCCAACAACATGATTCCCGTGTTGCGGCCGCTGGTTTCGCCCAACAACACCATCACGGCCTTCCCGGGCAACAACACGCTCATCATCACCGACTACGCCGCCAACCTGAAGCGGCTGTCCAAGGTCATCGCCACGCTGGACAGCCCGCGTCCGGCGGCCGAGGTGCAGGTGGTGGTCATCAAGAACTCCATCGCCAGCGACATTGCCGTGGCCGTGTCCAAGCTGATGGACGAGAGCAACCGGGGCGGTGGCGGCGGTCCGGGTGTCAGCTCCGATCCCAGCCAGCGCGTGGTGGTGATGGCCGATCCGCGCACCAACTCGGTGCTCATCCGCAGCGCCAATGCCTCCAAGCTGGCGCTGGCCCGCTCGCTGGTGGAGCAGCTGGACCGGCCTGCCAATGCCGACCAGGCCAACATGCGCGTGGTCTACCTGAGGAACGCCGAGGCCACCAAGCTGGTGGAGGTACTGCAGGCCGTGCTCTCGGGTGAATCGAACGGCAGCAACAATGGCTCGGACAGCAGCTTCGGCAGCAGCAGCCGCAACCGCAACAGCAGCGGCAGCATGTTCGGCGACAGCAGCTCGTCCTCGTCGGGCCTGTCTTCGTCCTTCGGCGACGGCGACAGCAGCAGTGGCAGCGGTGGCGGTCTGGGCAGCCAGAGCGGCATCAATCGCGACCGCGGCAACCAGGGGCCGATGTCCATCAAGGCAGGCGGCGCCATCATCGCGGCCGACCCGGCCACCAACTCGCTCATCATCACGGCGCCCGAGCCGGTGTATCGCAACATCCGTGGCGTCATCGACCAGCTCGACAGCCGCCGTGCCCAAGTCTACATCGAGTCGCTGATCGTCGAGGTCCGTGCCAACACGGTGTCCGAGATGGGCATCCAGTGGCAGTTCGGCACCAGTCGACCCGGCCAGAGTTCCGTGGTGGGCGGCACCAACTTCGGTACCGGCGGCAGCAACATCCTGAACGTCACGCAGAATCCGGCCGCAGTGGCCGGTGCCGGCGGCCTGAACGTGGGCGTGGTGCGCAACGGCGTCAGCCTCTTCGGTCAGAACTTCCTGAACCTGGGCCTGCTGGCCCGGGCGCTGGAGACCGAGGCCAACGGCAACATCCGCGCCACGCCGAACCTGCTCACGCTCGACAACGAGGAGGCACGCATCATCATCGGCCAGAACGTGCCCTTCGTCACCGGCCAGTACGCCACCACCAACAACACGCTGTCCAGCCCGTTCCAGACCGTCGAACGCAAGGACGTGGGCACCATGCTGCGCGTGCGGCCGCAGGTCTCCGAAGGGGGTACCGTCAAGATGGAGATCGCCCAGGAGATCTCCACGGTGGCCGACACTTCGCAGCCGGCCGGCATCATCACCAACCGGCGCGCCATCGATTCCAACGTGCTGGTCGACGA
>ERZ773010.1126-NODE-1126-length-17101-cov-10.812507_pt1 | contig 17101 bp, 14 predicted proteins | sample MGYA00580842_ERZ773010 | MGnify/ENA primary metagenome ERZ773010 (study PRJEB29015, sample SAMEA2737982) | human oral metagenome | biome: human oral; feature: human-associated habitat; material: dental | place: China | collected 2107 ...
ACACCCTACTCCAGGCAGCTGAACCAGAATTCCACCGCTCGCAATTTGAAAAATTAGTACTGCCAAACCTCAAAAGCAACGCTGTGCGCTGCTGGCTGATGGAGCAATTTCGGGGCGACCGCTTGCGGCCAAACTTGCTAGCAATTGAGCTGACCGAAGCCAAAAATGGCGTTAGTAAACTGCACGCCCGTGTGGCAAATTTCCGCGACCGCAACAACGACAAAGTCAAATTTCACGCCATCACCAACGGCATCGACCTCGAGACATGGGTACTGCCAGAAATCTTGCAAGCCTATCGTGAGCATACCATCCTTGATAAATTTGGCTTGCCAACAGAGCAGTATCAAGAGGCGATCGCCACGTTACCCGCTAGCACCATTCGCTCGCTCAAACGCGTAGGCCGACTGGAGCTAAACCGAGTCCTTGTAAAGCGCAAGGATCAATACAATAATCCAGTTCACCTGCCCGAAGACGCTCTGGTATTCGACTTCAAGCGGCGATTTGCCAATTACAAGCGACCACATCTACCATTTAAGCGCCCAGAGGTGCTCAAGCAGATTCTGCTCGATAGCAACGCTCACTACATTCTTGCTGGTAAAGTTCATCAGGGCGATCATGATATGTATCAGCAGCTCCTGACCATCCTCAAACTCGTCGATAGCGACCCTGTCCTGCGTGAGCGCGTCCATTACATCCAAGATTACGACGAGGCCTTAGGGCGAGCGCTGGCGATTGGCTCAGATGTTGCTATCAACGTGCCGATCATTGGCCTCGAGGCCTGCGGTACATCATGGGAAAAAGACATCGCTAATCTCAAACTGCTCATCTCTACCAGTGATGGTGGCGTTGCTGATATCAAGCCGATTGCCTGTCTCGAAGTGAGCGGTGTAAGTCCAGAGGACGAGACCACCTCGCTCTACGCTAATATGCGGCGGGCAGCACAAATTATCGCTAACGATGAGCTGCTGACACAGCACATTCATCGCCAGCTCACGGCCTATCTACCAATCATATCGGGTGCGCGGATGCTCAAGGATTATCTCAAGTTCCTGTTTCCCGCCCGACATACAACCAAATAGGGCCGGCAGCAGTATACTCCGTAACTATTCGGTAATAACTTCAATCTCTGCACCCAGTGAATTTAGCCGCTGTGCTAGTTCCTCGTAGCCACGATTAATCGAATACACATCACGTAGAACCGACATACCCGGCGCCGCTAACATGGCGAGAAGTACCACAACCGACGGCCGCAGCGCTGGCGGTGCCACAACATCAGCGGGCTTCCACCTGGTCGGACCAGTGATATACACCCGATGCGGATCAACCAGTTCGATCTGTGCGTTCAACTTACTCAGCTCGGTGAAATAAATTGCTCGGTTCTCATAACTCCAGTCGTGCACTAGTGTCCGGCCTCTCGCAACCGTTGCAATTAATCCCAAAAACGGCAAGTTATCCATATTGATTCCCGGGAACGGCAGCGCATGGATCTTGTCTTTTGGTGCAACCAGCTCGGAATGTTTCAGCGTAATGTCCACTAAACGAGTTCGGCCATTATCGGCTGCATATTCCTCACTTAACTCATATTGCAAACCCATTTCAGCCAATGTCGCGAGCTCAATTTCCAAAAACTCAATCGGCGCCCGGCGCACCGTAATTTCTGAGTCTGTCACCACAGCTGCCGCGATGAAACTCATAGCCTCGATCGGATCTTCAGATGGGTAATAATCGACTACCGTATTGATATGCGATCGGCCCGTGATTTTCAGTGTCGTTGTGCCGATACCCTCAATAGTCACGCCCAATTTCTGCAAAAAGAAACACACATCCTGCACCATATAGTTTGGGCTCGCATTACGAATAATGGTGGTGTCCGGAGACAGTGCCGCCGCCATGATAACATTTTCCGTCACCGTATCGCCACGTTCAGTCAATAAAATTGTCCGATCACCTGTTATTGGATCGACGCGCGCATGATAGTATTCGCTCTCAGCGTCCACCTGCATCCCAAAGTGCTTTAGCCCTGACAGGTGTGGCTCGACCGTGCGCTTGCCGAGATTACAGCCACCAGCAAATGGCAGCCGAAAATCATCATATTGATGAAGCAGCGGACCAAGGAACATGATCACGGTACGCGTGCGCTTGGCAGCAGCGATATCCATATCCTCCAGCCTCAGCCGCGCCGGTGGTATAATCTCCAAGTCGTTCTTTCGCAGCCAACGGGTTTTAACGCCAATCGAGTTGAGCACCTCGATGATCCGATTAACCTCCTCGATGCGCGCCACATGATGCAGTGTTGTTTTCCCCTTATTGAGCAAGCTGGCGCAAAGCAGCCCCACGGCCGCATTCTTGCTCGTTTTGACCGATATATCACCAGAAAGTTTTTTGCCGCCATGTACTCGAAAATTCATCTTGCCCGAACGATTGAGCGTAACGATACTACAGTTGAGCACATCGCTAATCCTCACCAGCATCTCAACACTAATATTCTGACCGCCGTTCTCTATACGATTGATGGCGCTTTGTGATGTACCAATAGCCTCAGCTAACTGTGTCTGCGTGAGGCCCTTGCGGATACGATTTTCATTGATAATAACACCGATTTTTTGGAGATAGTCATTCATACTCATGATGAACAATATATCACACATGATATATAATGTAAAGTGCTATAATAGAGTACAAGGAGGGAGTGTGATGCAAGATACACAAATTGCCGATTTAATTGCGGCAGAAATAAAACGACAGCAACGAGGAATTGAGCTGATCCCAAGTGAGAACTATGTTTCATCAGACGTGCTCAAGGCACTAGGCAGTGTCTTTACTAATAAATATTCTGAGGGATACCCCGGCCGACGCTACTACGGTGGGCAGGATAATACCGACCAAGTTGAGCAGCTAGCAATTGATCGCGCTAAAAAACTATTTGGCGCTGATCACGCCAATGTTCAGCCACACTCTGGCGCCCAGGCCAATGAGGCCGTATATTATGCATGGTGCGAGCCGGGCGATACCATCCTAGCTATGGATCTGGCGCACGGCGGACACCTGACGCATGGCGCCCCAGTCACTCGCTCAGCCCGCGAATATAACTTCATCCGCTACGGCATCAAGGATGTTGAGACCGGCGAAATTGACTATGAAGAAATTCGCCGTTTGGCGCTAGAGTATCGACCAAAGATTATCTTGGCGGGATTTTCGGCCTATCCACGAGAGCTCGATTATGCCAAGTTTGCCGAGATTGGCAACGAAGTCGGCGCTATGTTGATGGCGGACATGAGTCACATCGCTGGATTAATCGTTGGCGGCGTGGCTAAAAATCCGTTTGACTATGGCTTTCACGTTATCACCACTACCACGCACAAAACCTTGCGCGGACCGCGCGGCGGCTTGATTTTGTCGAAGGGCATAGTTGACAATCCCTTGAAACGACCAGAAAAAACTTTGGAAAACTTGCCAACACTGATTGACCGGGCGGTCTTCCCTGGCACGCAAGGCGGCCCGCACATGCACACCATCGTTGCCAAAGCGGTGGCCTTTGGCGAGGCACTGCGCCCGGAGTTCACGGAATACGCCCAGCAAATCGTAAAGAATGCGGCTGTTCTGGCGGATGAGCTGAAGCGCGGCGGCTTGAAATTGGTAACAGGCGGCACCAGCAACCACTTGGTGCTGGCGGATATTCACGGCAGCTTTGGTATTGATGGTAAAACTGCTCAGGAGCGGCTGGAGGCCAGCGGCATCACCGCCAACGCCAACGCCATCCCGAACGACAGCCTGCCGCCATTTCGCCCCAGCGGCTTACGCCTGGGTACGCCAGCGGTGACGACGCGCGGTATGATGGAAACGGAAATGACGCAAGTTGCCAAGTGGATTATCACGGCGATCACCACTGATAATCCAGCAGAGCATGCGAAGATTACGCAACAAACCACTAGCCTTGCGGCGCGTTTTCCGCTACCATATAAGTAATACTAAATAATTGGGGGGGCAAATCAGAAATGGTTTCTTCAAAAAACAAAGTAAAAGGTTTTACGCTCGTTGAGCTTCTAATCGTCATTGTGGTCATTGCTATTTTGGCAGCGATATCCATTGTGGCTTACAATGGTATTCAGCAGCGTTCACGCGACTCAGCAGCGGCAGCAACTGCTTCGCAGCTATCAGCAAAAATTGAGGTATGGAATAGCCGAATCGGCAGATATCCTTCAACATCAGAGGTTGAGAACGGGCTTGATAATGCGAAAGTTACCGAAGCAAAACTAAATCAAGATTTGAGAAATAAAATTACCACTTCCGGAACATCCAGTATAGCAAATGATATTTTAGTTAACTATAAAACATGCGGCACTTCTCCTAACTTTACCGGCGCAGAAATCGCTTACAAAAAGGGTAGCGGCATTGAAACACTCAAACGAGGTACCGGCTGTTAGCCAATAGACGATACACAAATTAAAACCCCGGTTTTCCGGGGTTTTAAAGTATCGGCTTACTGATATGCTAACAGCCAGTTCCGCGATCAATATGTTCAGTAGCGCTTCCTTGAACATACGTAATTTTAGCACCCGTACCGCCATTACATTGCTTATAGTGAACAGGTTTCTCGTTGTCTGGAGTTGCAGTACCTGTAATGATCTTACCTTGCAACTCAGCGCCAATAGCCGCTTCGGTAACTTTAGAGTCAACCAGATGATGAGTACTCACTTGATCATCAGTTGGATATGAACCTTTTATACTATTCCACGCTTCAATCTTAGTTGACAACTGCGATGCAGCACTTTTAGCTGCCGAGTCGCGCGAACGCTGCTGAATACCATTGTAAGCCACAATGGATATCGCTGCCAAAATAGCAATGACCACAATGACGATTAGAAGCTCAACGAGCGTAAAACCTTTTACTTTGTTTTTTGAAGAAACCATTTCTGATTTGCCCCCTATTTTTAAGTTAAGTTGTTAACAAGCATTAGTGTATCAGAAGCGAGAAATAAGCGCAAGCTTTTTTATTAAAAATTGAGAGATTTTACGTATAGCCAGCCAGTGTAACTGATATCATCGCCGGCAACCGTCTTAGAAGCAGTTAACTTTACTTCCACGGTATCAGAATTAGTAGTTACGCTCAGTTTGACTTCTTTACCAGCAGAGATCAAAGTATCATCAACACCTCTTTGCCAGACATTTGAGGACGAACCGCAGCCGCTATCCATAACAGCCTTACGTTTCAAAGTATTACCGCCAACAACAGAATATTCCATCTTATACATAAGCGCTTCTGCCACAGAAATACCAGTTCCCGCTACCGAGCAGTCGCTTTTTTTAATCAGCTTCCGGCTGGCGCTTAACGGATTGGCAGACGTCGCCAGATTGTGCATTGATATTTTATCGGACGCCATACCGTCAAAGTCGGTGCTTATTTTTACATCTTGTTCAATCTGGTCAAGCGCCGCCAGTACCTCATTCTGCAGCTGCGTACGGGCGCTAGCGCGCATTGAGGTTCCGGTTAAGTTTACTATCGCCACCACCATGGCGCTAACAATTAATATTATAAGCGGCATGACAGTCAACAGTTCTACTAGCGTAAATCCGGCACTTCTTTTACGGCTCTGACCTCGGCGTTTAGCCTCCAAGATACGTTGCATGTGACACCTCCCCGCCATCGGAACCGTATTTAACAGTAACGACAACTCTTATTAATGATGAATCCGTATACGGTTTACACATAGAGACAGTGGCGGACGCTGGCTTCGGCAAAGAGTTCGGCCGAAGAGCTGCTGGCGATACAGCCGGCGACGAGCAAGTATTAGCAACGGCGGCGTAATTTTGTTTGCGTAAAATCTCATAGCCAAGATTGCTAGCCTCGCTCATCTCCCTAGTGTCAGCCGACTGATTTATGACCACGCTGTATAGCTGGTAGCCGCTCATTAAAAACAGCGCCGCCACGAAAAGGGTTATTAATATTTCTACTGTCGTAAACCCACCCTGTTTCATTATTTATGCCTGCTTTCTATGACTTGCCATTTATCCGAATCTTTGGTTTCTAAATGATACATAATTGAGTATTGGCGGCATTCAACGCCGCTCTCCTGGCATTTCGTACCGCTGCCAGAGTGAGCAAAGTATACATATGCGCCGCTTGGATATGCCGGCAAGTTATTGGCAGCGTAGTTATTTTTATAAGAATTTATATCGGCAATACTGTTAATACTGCGACCGCCGGAAAATATACCCTGCTTGGCTGGAATTAGCGCTTCGTTGCCGGACGGGCCTTTTTTCGCATCGTCCTGTAAATTGGCTAATATTTTATCAAACTGGGCGCTGGTCAGATTAGACGATCCAGCTACACCGGAAAAATAAGCCGGATAGCTGCCGACTGGCTTGATAACATTACCGCCGCCGTCTTTGATTTCCTGCGAATAAATACTTTCCAAATGCATCTGAATCGCCGCCACGTCAGCCTCGCGTTCCTTATCGCGAGCACTCGCCTGATAGCTGCGAAAGCTGACAACGCCGATGGTAAATAAGATTGCTATGATAGCAATAACGATAGTTAGTTCAATGATTGTAAATCCACGCCTCATCCTCATGTATTAAGCATAACCGCAAAGACAAAAAACTACAAGCCTTATTCTAGCTCAAGCGGCTCTTGCTGGATTTGAATATGGAATTTATCGTATACTTTCTGAACAATTTTCTCTCTGGCCATAGCCAAATCAGGATAGCCAGCCGCGCCATTATTAACTAAAACCAGCGCATTTTTTTCGTAAATTCGAATATTATGGAATGTTTTTCCTTTCAAGCCAGCCTTTTCAATAAGCCAGCCTGTAGGAATTTTATATGTATTGTCCGGCATAATGTAGTTCGGAATATCCGGATATTTTTTCTTTAATTCGTCCAGCTGCCACTGCTCTATGATAGCGTTCTTAAAGAAAGAACCGGAATTTGGCTCTTGGGCGGGATCTGGCAATTTCTCGGCGCGAATATTAAGAACAGCCACTCGGATAACCGGCAAATTAACAATTCTAATATCATTTTCAGTAAGATACTTTTGGATGGCAGCGTAATACGGCGGCTTAGGCTGAGCGCGAAACAATCGCAATGTAATGCTTAAAATACAATACCGCCCTTTTTGGCTGCTGCGAAAAATACTATTTCTGTACGAGAAATGGCAATCTTTGGCGCTAATAGTAACGACTTTCCCTTCTTTTGAATCAAATGCCTCCAGGCTAACCAGCGTATCAGCGATCTCTTGTCCGTAAGCACCGATGTTTTGCACCGGCGCAGCACCAGCTGTTCCAGGAATGCCCGACATCGCTTCAACACCCTGCAAATCCATGCCAACTATCTTTTCCACCATTTCATCCCAATTTTCGCCGGCGCCAATTTTTATAACAACGTTCTCGCCATCATCCGATATAATGTCAAAACCTTTGATGCGGTTCAATAAAACAACGCCGTTGAATGTCTCGTCATGTGTGATCACGTTGCTGCCGCCGCCTAGAACGAAGACTTTCAAGCCTTTAGTACTAGCTTCCTTATAAATATTTTTAACATCGTCAGCAGTGCTGGCTGCCGCCATAAAACGCGCTTTGCCGCCCAGCTGCATGGTTGTGTATTTTTTCAAAGATATATCAGTTCTCATTTCCATAAGCACATTATATCATTTTTCCTGGCTGGCGCTAGTGTGATATAATAATACCCGTTATGCACCCGTAGCTCAGCGGATTAGAGTACTTGGCTTCGAACCAAGTGGTCGCAAGTTCGAATCTTGCCGGGTGTACCAATTTTTGCGCTCTGGCAATCCAGCTGAACCACCCTCGGCGTTAAATTATACGTCCTTTGGCTGTGTTGTAAGCAGCGCACCAAATGCCCCGTTAGCTCAACTGGATAGAGCGTTGGTTTCCGGTACCAAAGGTTGCAGGTTCGATTCCTGTGCGGGGTACCAAAATGAATTTATTATGTGTGATTTTTCTAAAACTCCTTACCGTAACGACGAAGCTGCCGGCTGGATTCTTAGCCCAGTACACAGGCGTCTTGATTGCGTAGCTATTCATCAGACATCGCACATTGTTCCAATTCATAGAGATTGGGGTCTTGATCTTTTCAGCCTCAGCATCGAACTTATTATCGTTACGCTGCTACTGCTTGTTGCCTGGCGGACACGACAAAAAGCTTCACACAATAGTACGAACCGCAAATCGCGAGCCGTCATTTCAACACTTTCCAAAACAGCCGCAATACTATTTGTCGCCGCCGTAATTGCCGTAACGTGCATGCGCTTGTTACATGGCGCGCGAGCAGACAGTATTTGAAAAATATGCAACGAATTATTTTGACTCTAAAAACCATTCAGCAATTCTGAATCATCAATTGATATGATTCTTGAATCTCTGCTACAATATCCTCAGTGACGAAAGAACAGGAAGATAGACTATGTGCAGAGCGAAAGCATTGCCTGCGCGAGCGGCTTGCTAGGTTATTTGGCCGCCAAGCTAGTCAAGCTGCTCTGAACATGATCGAAAACGAGAACACTGAAAATCCTGTCCGCGAGAAGCCGACAACCGGTCATGAACTAAATTCCCGGGATCAAGACCATGGGCCAGCAGATCTCGGCAAAGCTGAACTATGGGCAGAGAGACTTCTTGGCGCGTACTGGGACGGTAAGATTCCTGTTGACCCAAACAGTATCGCAGTAAAGATGGGGATGGAGGTATATTTTGTGCCTATTCCGGGAGGACTTGCGGGTGCCATTTTAAAAACTAAAAAGAAAAAAAGCCGAAGACCTATAAAGAGGAAACGCCAGGGACCCGATGAAGAGGAAAAGCCGAAAATAGTTGTAGACAGTAAGACTACTACTTCTCGAAAGCGCTTCACGATCGCTCACGAGATCGGCCACTACGTTGAGCGCTTCAGAGACTCGGACTCCCCGAACCAGAAAATACCTGGATGTTTTGGATTTTCCGATGAATCGATGGTTAGCGACGAGAAAATTCTCGGAGGCATCATGCCTATCGACTCAAGGACGCCTGACCAGTCTCCGCGAGAACTATTCGCAGACTACTTTGCTTGTTGTCTGCTGATGCCCGAGAATGAGGTCCAGAGGTTTGTCGGTCTGGGAGTGAATATCGACGACGTTGCGACATACTTTGGTGTTTCTGCTGTAACTATGCGAAATCGCCTGAATGATCTCGGAATAGATCTTTAGTGATCAGGGATTTTCTAATAACGTCCAAAAATGGGGAGTAAATCTTATTCATATTTGACTTTCCATATCACCTGTGCTTAAATCATAAGCATTAGTACTCTGAGGAGAGGGATATGGAAAATAAACAAACAAATCATGGAAAAGTAAAAATTGTCGCTGGGATACTTGCCATTGCACTGGTGGCGGCTTTATTATATTGGCTATTTACTAGCCTGCTGAATACAAATCAGCATAGCCAAATAAAACAGGAACCTAGCCGTACTGCTAACTATCAGATGGACGATGAGAACACCAGTCCGCAGCAGCCGAGCACAAACTCAAAATCAAATTTGGATAATAATAGGACCAATCAACCTAATAAAGATACAGAAGCCTCGTCAAATAGTTCCACTAAGACGACTGTCGACAATACTGCCGCCGTGCATCTCAGCAGCACCGCTTCCCAATACCCCAAAGCAATATTAGCAAGCAAAAAACCACCAACCAGCAGTAGTATTTTCCAAAAGCCTAAACGCAAGCCAACCACTAAACCTGGCGGCAGCAAACCAACTACACCGCCAAGTACACCCAAACCAACACCCGAACCTGCACAAGCAGCTGTAAAAATCGTCGGCGCAGCAGAGGTCGGATCAACCCTAATCGCGCAAATCGACGATCCCGACGGACTGAAAGACGGCGGTATACGATATTATCAATGGTTCGCAAACGATACGGCTATTCCTGGAGCTAGTTATTTCTCATACAAGTTGACGCCAGCCGAAGCCGGCAAAAAAATCACCGTCAAAACAACTCATGCTAACAATAAAAACGTGATGAAAGATTTAATTAGCCCAGCAACGGCAATGGTCGGCAACGCCGCATCAAATAATAGTCCTGGCAGTATCAACGTTGACGGAATAAACCGAGTCGGACAGGTGTTTACTGCCCGTATTACCGATGCCGATGGCGTGCCGGAAAGCGGCATTACTTACCGATGGTACGAATTTTATGGCAAATTCTTGGGAACTGGCAAAACTCTAGTACAAACCAGAGATCACCTCGGTATGCAAGTCATCGTTCAAGCCAGTTATATTGACAAGAAAGGACACAAAGAGAGCATCACTAGCAAATTTAGCGGTTCAGTTATTAATGACCTGAGCGGCGGCACTGGTGCTGGAATAATTAACCCTATTTCGACCGCTCCTAAAATTACTCTTCATGGACCAGCCAGCGTCAAGGAAGGCGAAACCGCTGTTTACACGGCAACTTTAGACAAAGCAGCCAGTACCGATGTTAGCGCGGATATCAAAATCACGCACAATACTAGCAATCCAAATAATCTCAACGTCCGCTGGGACAGCCAGCGAGTGGTTATCAAGGCAGGAGAAACCAGCGCCAAATTCTACGTTGATACCAATGCAGGCACTGACAGCAAGGGTAAGACTTACACCGTCTCTCTTAGCAACGCTGTCGCTGGTATGGTTAATAAAACAAATACTAGTACCTATACTGCAGTCAACGCTCAATCGGTCTTTATGCTATCGTACGTTTATCCACTTGCCAAAGCTGGCGGTAGCGAGTTTTCTGACTACTGGAAAGCTGTTCATGCAGCAGGCAGCAGCAAAATCCCATACACGCTCATCATGGCAGATGGCGGCCCTGACGCCAAGCTCGACCCAGGCTATGTACGGCTTCTGAAAAGGAATGCTGAGCTTGGTTTCAAGACTGTCGCTTACATTCGCACTGTTCAGCAGACTCGCCCAATTGCCGAAGTTAAAGCCGCCATGGCTAAGTTCATTGAACTTTACGGGGCAGATAAAATTCACGGTTTTTACTTCGACGAGATATCATCCAGAAATAACGGCGCAACGGCTTACATGGCAGAATTATACAACTACACGAAAAGCACCTACGGCAACAAGTTGGTCGTCGCCAATCCTGGCACCCATATCACCGACGCAATTGCACCATACGCCGATATTTTCATGACTAACGAAGGCACTGCTGACGAATATATTAATAACTATAAGACCGCTTACTCTGCCTTTGAAAAAGATCCGGCAAACTCCCATCGTATTTTCCATACGATTTATGCCGCAAAGGCTAGCGATTACCAAAAAATAATCAATTTATCGCGCCAGCGCAATGCCGGCTGGGTATTCATCACCACCGATAGTACGATACCTGATGGCAGGCCGTACAATGATTTGGCAGCTAATTTCTCTACCCTTGTCGATAATGTCAATAATTTGAGCAGACGACCGTTTGACCCGAACAGGAACACAACGCAGCCTTTGCTGACTGGCGCGATAATCGCATCGGCAGACGTTAAAACAACAATTACAGCAAAGTAAATTCGCTAGCTAAGATTGGGTGCCGAAGCCTTGGGTATCTGCCGGCGGAAGCGACGCTGGCTGCGAGACTTCCGGCACATCAAGCACTTGGCTAATTTGCTGGGCGGTGATAATCGCGGTTGAGCCGGGCGCGATCAGACCAGCTAGCATCTGCTTGGCGATAGTATTCTCAACTGCTCGCTGGACAACGCGGCGCATCGGACGCGCGCCCAGACGCGGATCATAGCCAGCTTCAACCAATAATTTCTTACCTTCCTCCTCAACCGCAACCTGGATTTTTTGCGGCGCCAAAGTTTTATTAACGCCAGCCAAAATTAAATCAACAACCTGCAGCAACTCTTCCTTGCCCAGCGGACGAAACAAAACAATTTCGTCAAAACGGTTCAAAAACTCCGGCCGGAATAGATTAGCATTAATTAGCTCGTTGATAAACGTTTGTTCAAACTGCTCCAACTGGTAACCGCGTTCAATATATTCGCGAATTCTATCCGCTCCAGCGTTCGACGTAGCAATAACAATCGTATCGCGAAAACTAATTTCCCGGTTATTCTCATCACGCAAGATACCCTCGTCCAGTAGCTGCAGCAGCGTTGTTAAAACTTGCGGATGAGCCTTCTCAATTTCATCCAGCAACACAACAGAAAACGGCCGCTTCTGCACCTGGGCAGTCAAACTGCCTGGATCATGCGCCCCATCAGCAATCAGCCGCGCTACGTCATCTGGGCGAACAAACTCGTTAAGATCCAACCGAATCATGCTGCCCTCGCCGCCAAAATAAACATCCGCCAGCGCTTTGGATAGTTCAGTTTTACCAACGCCAGTCGGACCAAGAAACAGGAAAGCGCCAATCGGCCGATTTTGGTTTCTAACGCCAGTACGCGCCCGACGAATAGCATCGGAAACAACTGTCACCGCCCGCGACTGATTAATCATCCGCTGATGAATCAACGTTTCCAAATTAAGCAATTTCTCACGCTCGTCGCCGGTATTCGCTGTGGATATTTTTATACCAAGCGTTTTTTCAATTGCATCGTCCACCGATTGCGCTGTCACCAGTCCATTCTGAGCACAGCTAGCAGCTGATTCTAGAATCTTCAAAGCTTTGCCTGGCATCGCCAAATCTTGGACGTAGCGATCACCGACACGATAAGCCTCGGCCAAAGCTTGATACATATACGCCACCCGGTACTGCGCCTCAAAAAAGAAGAGTTGGTCGCGCATAATCTTCATCGTTCCCGCCTCGTCAGTCGGACGAATAGCGATTGTATTCAGCGCGTGCGCCAACTGCGGTTTCATCTGGGAAATCTGCAAAAACCGCTGCTCGTCCATCGCCAAAATCATGCGCAGCCGCCCCGCCTCCAGAATCGGCAGCAGGATATTGCTTAAATCAACCGAACCGACACCTTCCTCAAAGAATAACTGCGCATTATCCAAGCATAAAATAACATTTTTCGACAAATAAGCCTCGTTAATAATCATCGTCACCAAGTTCTCCAAATCACCGCGGCCGGACGCCGAACTCACAAGCGACGAGGCGTCCAGCATAAAAACTTGCTGATATAGCAGATGCCGCGGCACGCCTTTATAACCGTCAATTAGCATCTCGGCAAAAGCCGCCACTACCGTAGTCTTACCTGCGCCGTCAGCACCAACCAGCGTAACATTTTGCCGCCCGCCGGAGCTAAACGTCGCCAGCATCTGCTCAAGCGCACTATTATGCATATCAAGCTTAGTCGCCATTATACCGCCACTCACCTGCGCGCTAATATTCTGCGCGAAACGGCTTAGTAGCGGTGTATAACCAAACGACCAGTCCCGGGCAATACCGCCCGTCCGAAGCGGCTTAACCTTGCGCTGCTCAATTAGCTCTTTGCTTCGTTCGTACCAGCGAATGCCCTCCAGTACATCCTGGAAGTCAATTTTCATATTTGCCAGCAGTGCGTCGTGTTGCGGCAGCTGCTTGACGATTGCTGCCGCCAAGACTGCGCCGGTAATCTTTGGACTGGCGGTTTCCTGCCAAATTTCAATCGCTGTTTGCCAAATCGCCTCAATATCTGCCGGATTTTCCGACGCGATATTTTGCAGCAAATTTGGCGTCACGCCCAAACGTACCGCCAGAAAAAGCCCGGCACGCGTTCCAGCGACCGCTAAAGCCACGTCTTTCGGCGTTGGCTGAGGCGATAGCTTTCCTAAAACATCTGCCGCCATAACATCATCAATTGTTTGCGGATTTTTACTAATTTCAGCTGTTTTCAAATCTTTTTCCCACCAAATTGCCAGCATAATAAGCGGGCCGCTCAAGCCGATTAACAGCCAGCCGGCTGCGCCATGCGTAAATAGCGACCAAACCCCTAGCAAAAGCAATCCGCAGCTTAAAACGCCGGTCAGCAAATGCCAAGCCTTGCCGAAACGAACGGAAAAACGCGCTTTTTGCGAACGTAAACTATGATAATTGAGCCTTGGGGCAACATTCATAGCGCTACTCCCAATCGCCATAAGATAAATCCGATAACTGGCAGCACTGGCAAAACTAGCCACGCCAAAACACCGATTAGTTCAAAAATAACCACAATAGCAATCGCTATAATACCAATAAAAATAACCAGCGTACGAACAACCGCGCCGATTATTCTGGAAATTAATCTATCAAAAAAGGCTCTTAATTTGACTGGCAGCGGACCGTCAACATAACTGGCGGATATTTGGCGAAACGGGTTAAATAATGTCCTTAACAATAATCCAATAGAGAAGTGATCGGCCACTCTTAATACTGTCACGAAGCTTCGCCTAGCGTAATCCCATAGGCCGCTGCCATACCACCATTGAAAAATCCCCACCAAAAACATGTTTTTATTGTAGCATATTTGCTAATCGGGTTATAATAGCTAGTATGCAGAGGCAGATGATCAGTACGATTATTGGCAAAAGCGTAAAAAAAGTGGCGCAATTGCGCGGCGGCGGATCGGCTTTGCCAGGTCTGGTGGTGGAAAAAATTGATCCGGATTTTATCAGGCGCACCTTAGAGGATTTACCGCAAGGAGTAGTAATTATCAGCGGCACTAACGGTAAAACAACGACTACGAAAATAGTTGTTGAGCTATTAGAATCAGTCGGAATGAAAGTCTTTACCAACCGTACCGGCAGCAATTTTTCCCGCGGCGTAGCGGCAGCATTGTTAAACGAAGTTGATATTCACGGCAACCTGGACGCCGACATCGCCGTATTGGAGCTAGACGAGGCTTGGGCGGTTAAGTTTGTTAAAATGGTGCAGCCGCGATTCTCCTTGCTGCTCAATGTCATGCGCGACCAGCTAGATCGTTTCGGCGAGATTGATACAACTGCCAAACTATTAGAAAAAATCGCCGCAGCGACAATTGACACGGTAGTATTGAACCGCGATGATCCAAGGATATTCGCAATCAGCAAAAAAATCCGGGCAAAATCCGTTTTCTTCGGCACAACCAGCGAGTTATTGCAGCTAATGCCGACCGACGACACACTCAAATCCGGATCAGCCAGAGCTAACAGCCGGGTAATTGCCGACGTACTGCTATCAAAAATCGACGGGCAGCGGGCAGTCTTCCGAATATCCGAGAAAAATGCACTTATTAGCACGCAGCTGACTGGCGTGTATAATTTATTAAACGCCGCGGCAGCCATTGCTTTAGCGCGGCAGATTGCCGGCAACGAAGTAACCGGCGCGCTGCTTCTGGCACTAAAAAATATCCAGCCAGCATTTGGCCGCGGCGAAACTATTATGCTGCACGGCGTGCCAATTGAATTAATCCTCGTAAAAAACCCCAGCGGCTTTCGCCTGGCGCTACTGTCGTTTGTCCGCAGCCAGGCCGCTATGATGATTGCCATAAACGATAATTACGCCGACGGCCGCGATATGAGCTGGCTGTGGGACGTTGACTTTTCAAAAATAAAAGCCGTATCAACTGTCAGCGGTATCCGCGCCTACGACATGGCTTTGCGGCTGCAATACGACGAAGTGCCGGTTGAAAAAGTCGAACCGAACCTGGCAAAAGCACTGGATTATTTTATAGACAATAATCCAGATGAACCGAAGCAGATTTTTTGCAGCTACACTGCCATGACAACACTCAGGAAATTACTCAGCGATAAAACTGAAGTGGAGAAAATATCATGAAACATATAACTATCATTCAGCTGTACCCGCGCGACATGAATCTGTACGGCGATTGGGGCAATACGCTAGTCTTAAAAAAACGCTTGCAATGGCGCGATTATCCGGTCAGAGTTATTGACCACAACCCAGGCGATTCTACAGATTTTTCGGCAGGCGATATTTTCGTTGGCGGCGGCGGCCAAGATTCCGGCCAGAATGTTATCCAAGAAGATCTGCTGCGGCGCGCTGCGGAGCTAAAAAAACTCGCCGAAGACGGCGTGCCGATGCTTATGATTTGCGGCATGTATCAATTGTTTGGCAAGTTTTTCGTCACCAATAGCGGCGAAAGAATCATCGGAGCAGGCATACTGCCAATCGAGACCAGAGCTGGCGACGAGCGGATGATTGGCAACATTACTTTGGAAAGTAAAGAATTCGGCGGAATCGTCGGCTATGAAAACCACAGCGGACAAACTTTCTTGGATGAAAATATCCTGCCTTTAGGGCGGGTTGTTAGGGGCGCAGGAAACAGCGACAACGGTTACGAAGGCGTAAGATATAACAATATCATCGCTACATATCTGCACGGGCCTCTACTGCCGAAGAATCCGCAAATTGCCGACTTTTTGATCGATACCGCTCTGAAGCGGCGCAACCTTGAAATTGCTAATTATTTTATTGACGACAACTTAGCCAGAAAAGCGCGAGAAACAGCTGAGAAACGCCCGCGATGAAACAAACTCAATCAGCAGCCAAACGCCTTGCTAGCTTATGCCATAAAATTCCCGGCTGGATATATCTTATCCCAATATTACTCTTAGCCGTCCACGCCCGGCTGCTATACCTTACCAAAGCAGACATTTGGCACGACGAGGGCTACACCGCCGCACTCGTTAAGCAACCGATCGGCGACATTCTATCCATAACCATCACCGACGTCCATCCGCCGCTTTACTACATAATTATGCATGTTTGGCAGCTGCTGTTCGGCGGATCAGCCGAATCGCTGCGCGGCTTTAGCGTTGTTTGCGGCGTTGCCACTGTAGCACTACTTTTTTTTCTACTAGAAAAACTATTTTCCAAAAAAATCGCCGTTCTGGGAACGATTTTTGCAGCAATTGGGCCGTTTTTAGTTCGTTACAGCAACGAAGCCAGGATGTACGCACTGGCTGCACTCATCGCCTTGGCCGCCACATATGTTTTTATTCAAGCAATTGATCATAAAAAGCAAAAACGCTGGTGGCTGCTGTATGGCGCTTTAGTTGCTGCTGGAATTTACACGCAGTATTTTTTGGCGCTTATTATTCCAGCCCATTTTTTGTATATATGGCTAACCTTCGGCGGCAATAAAAAAGCCTTTCTGAAAGTAATACGAAATAAAAATCTATGGTTAAGCGCTGGTTTCGGAATGTTGTTATTTTTACCATGGCTGCCAATTATGATCTC
>ERZ773010.1133-NODE-1133-length-17058-cov-17.799741_pt1 | contig 17058 bp, 15 predicted proteins | sample MGYA00580842_ERZ773010 | MGnify/ENA primary metagenome ERZ773010 (study PRJEB29015, sample SAMEA2737982) | human oral metagenome | biome: human oral; feature: human-associated habitat; material: dental | place: China | collected 2107 ...
AGGTTCGAACTCGCGACATTCAGCTTGGAAGGCTGACGCTCTACCAACTGAGCTATTCCCGCACTTCAATGGTCGGAATAGCAAGATTTGAACTTGCGGCCCCCTGCTCCCAAGGCAGGTGCGCTACCGGGCTGCGCTATATTCCGACTTATATTTGATACTTCGTTATTATAGCCCCTTTTTTTCATTATGTCAAGTAATTTTTTAATATTTTATTTCTTAAAAAGATAAAGTATTGAAAATATTATATTATTTTAAAAGGATTAAATCCTGTTTCTCACAGAAATTAATCCTTTTTAATTATTTTATAGATTAAGAAAGTCTAGTTAAGGAAAGTATACCTTTTTCTATTTCATCTATTTCTTCTTGTATATAATCATTTAAAGTTCCTTGTTCTTCTATTGATTCTCTAGCAGATTTTAAATATTCTTCAGCCTTTTCTTTATCTCCAATACCAATATAACAGAATGCTAATTCTAAATCTTCTCCATCTACTACATCTTCTTCATCCAGTGATATTTGTCTTGATTTTAAAAGAACTTCTATACCTTCTTCATATCTTTCTAATCTTCTTAAACATCTACCCATAGAATATAGATACCAACCATCATCATTTAGAGAGTAAGCTTTTTTAAATGAATCTAATGCTTCTTCATATTTTCCTAAGTCTAGTAAAAGTGTCCCTCTCATTTCATAAACCCAAGCATCATTTCTTCCAAGTTCAATTGCTCTCTCAAAATGTTCCAAGGCTTCTTTTCTTGTTTCTTGATTATACCCTAACTCAAAACCTAGCTCTGAATTAAGCCATTCATCATCTCTTCCCAAGTCTTTTGCTACCTTTAAGTATTTTATTGCTTCTTCTGGATTAGGCTCTTCAAGTCTTCCATAAAGCCAACCTATTTCAGAATTTACAAAGATTTTTTGCTCTGTATCATCATCTTCAATCATAGTTAAAGATTTTTGTAGCCTTTCAATTCCTTCTTCTGTCTTACCACTTCTACCTAAATTTACTCCTATTTCAGTATTAAGCCATTCATCATCTCTACCAAGTTTTTCAGCTTTTAATAGAAATTGAAGACCGTCTTCATATTTTTCCATTGCATCATAAACCCAACCAAGTTCTGTCAATGTTAATGAATCCTCACTATCCATTTCATAAGCAACTAGATAATTCTCAATAGCTTTTTCATATTCTTCTAGTTTGGCATAACACATTCCTATTTCAACATTTATCCAAACATCATTTCTTCCTAATTCTTTTGCTTTTTTATCATATTCAATAGCTTTTTCATATTCTCCTGCTTGACGATGACACCAACCAAGTTGACTATTAATATATGCCTCATCTTTATTTTCATCATCTAAATTTAAAGCATATTCATATTTTTTTATAGCTTCTTTGTATTTTCCTAGTCCTCCTAGACAAGAACCATATTCTTCATTTATCCAAGCATCATCCCTACCAAGTCTTACTGCTCTCTTAATATATTTTAAACCTTCTTCATATTTATTTAAAGCATCATAATGCCAAGCTATATCTGATAAAAGATAAATATCATTTTTATCAAGTTTTTCAGCTTTTAAATAGAATTCTAATGCCTTTTCTCTATCATCTTTTCCCTTATAACAATGTCCTATCTCAATAAGCAACCAAGCATCATTTCTACCCCATTTTTTAGCTTGTGTAAATGCTTCAATAGCTTCATCATAGTTTCCTAAATGTCTTTTACACCAACCAAGTTGGCTATAAATATATGCAGTGTCTTTATCATCATCTTCAATTTCTAAGGCACGATTGATTTTTACAATAGCTTCTTCATACCTTTTAAGTTTTGCTAGACAATATCCATATTCTGTATTTGTCCAAACATCATTTTCTCCAAGTTCAGAAAGTCTTTCTAGATATTTTAATCCTTTTTCAAATTCTCCTATTGAATCATATAACCAAGCTATATCTGACATTATAAAAATATCATCTTCTTTTAATTCAAGAGCTTTTAAATAGTTTTCTAAAGCTTCTTCTTTTTTATCCATATTTTTATAGCACATACCCATTCTTGTAAAAATCCAAGCATCAGCTCTGCCTAATTCTACTGCTTTTAAATAACTTTCTAGGGCTTCTTCTTGTCTTCCTTGTTCTGCTAAACAAAAACCTAGTTCAGAGTATAGCCATTCATCATTTTTACTTTTATTTATTTGATTTTTTAAAATTTCTTCTGCTTCTACATAATGTCCATATCTATCATATAGCCAAGCTAAAAATGAATCTGCATTTGCTTCTCCTTCTTCATCTCTGACATATTTTTTAGCTTCAAGTGCATATTCTATTGCTTTTTCATAATTTCCATTTTCATCTTCAACTCTTGATAAAGCTATATATGTCTCTATCAATAAAGTATAAGTAAATTCTTCTTCTGGATTTAATTCAATAGCTTTTAATAAATGTTTCTCAGCATTGATAAAATCATCTAAAAAATAGTAAGAATAAGCTATTCTCCAATTCCAACTTGGGGTATTACCTTCTTCAAACTCTATCCCCTTTAATACTTCTAGACCTTTTTCATATTGTCCACTATTATTATAGGCTCTCCCTAACTCACTTATTAATTCTGCACTTAATTGTTCTGCTGGCAAGGCTTCTATCATATCAATAATTTCTTGATGTTTATCTAAATCATATAAACTTTCTATTTTTTGTAATATTTCTTCTTTCAATTTTTCACCTCTTATTTTAAGAAAAGAGATTATTACAAATAAATGAAATATACATGTAATAATCCCCTCTTTTTATTATATTTTTTCTATTAAAGCTTCTACTTCTTCTAAATCAGCTTCAAAATTTTCTACATGTTCTTCTGGAACATTTTCTAAACCTTCTCTTGCAAGTTCTAAATATTTTTCAGCATTTTCTTTATCTTTTAATGCTGCATAACAACGAGCAAGATCTAAATCTTCTCCATCTGTTACATCTCCTTCTTGAACAGAGATTTTTCTTGATTGTAAAAGAACTTCTACAGCTTCTTCATATTTTCCAAGTAATCTTAAAGCTATACCTCTGTTATATAGGTTTAAGCCGTCTCCACTAAGTCCAAAAGCTTTTTTAAATGCTTTTTCAGCTTTATCATAATCTTGGAATACATTCATATAAATTTGTCCTAATGACTCCCAAAGAACAGCATTTTTATCATTAGCTTTTACTTCATCTTCAAAATATTTTAAAGCTTCTTCTTTTCCTTTAGTACTTTCTAAATTCAACCAAAGATGCATATATATCCAGTTGTCATTTCTTCCTAAATCCTTTGCTATATAGAAATACTTTAAAGCTTCTTCTGAATTTTCTAAAACTCCATTAAGAAATCCTATTTCAGAATTAATAAAAATCTTTTCATCAACATTTTCTGGTGCTTCTTTTTCAATTAATTTCAATGATTTTTTAAGTCTTTCAAGTCCTTCTTCTGGTCTTGCAAGTCTTCCTAAACATTGTCCCATCTCAGTATTAAGCCATTCATCATCTCTACCTAATTTTTCAGCTTCTAATAAGTATTTAAGTCCTTGTTCATAATCTCCAACTTCATTACATAACCAACCACATTCAGAATAAAGCCATATATCTACATTTGTAACATCTTCTTTAGCTTTTCCTATATAAGATAGATATGTATCAAGAGCATTTTCATAATCTCCTAAATTCATATATGCTCTACCCAGTACATTTATTAGTTCTATATCAAGTTTATCTTCTGGAAGCTTTTTAATTTCTCTTACAATTTTATCAAATTCTCCATTTTCACCAAAAGTGTTTATTTTTTCCCAAAATTTTTCATCCATGCTCTTTCACCTCTTATATTTTTTTAAAAAAAGGTAGTATAATTTTTCTATACTACCTTTTCAATATATCATATTAATTTTTAGTTGTCAACCAATTTTACTATATTATAGATACTGTTCCATCTGAACTAACTGCACAACAATAATCAGTATACACTTCTATATACTCATATACTCCTCTTGCAGCCATAGCTCTCCCTTTCTCCATACCATCTGGTAAAGTTTGCCCCTTTTTATAATGCTCTATTATTGAAAAAGAAAAACTTAAAGTATGTACTTCATAAGGGATACCTAAATAACATTTAGCAAGAATACCTAAAAACATTCCACTATTTATTAATTCTACTTCTGGAAACTCTTCCCTTATGATATTGATAAGTTCATTAACTTTTTCTTGGTTATGAACATGTCCTCCTGCATCAAGACTTTTCATAGCTTCCATATATTTTTGTGAACGTTTTTTTCTTAATATCCTTTGTAAAGTTAGAGTATCAACAGTTGTTTTAGTTTTTTCAACAGGTTTAGTTAAAGACAGAGTATTATTAGATTCTGTTTTTGTCTCTGTTGTGCTTTTTAACATTATTTTAGGCATAATTCCTCCCTAACTAGACAAGTAATTTTCTTGTTCTTGATTCTGGATTAGTTTTAATTTCCTCTGCCCCAATAGGTTTTCCTGAAGCAGGTACTGCTCTTTCTTTTCCCCAATCTCTTATAGCTGCTATTTTTTCAGGGCTTGTTTGTGATAAAGGTACAACATTTGAAAAAGCTTGTACTACATTTTCTTCATCTAAGACAAAATCTTCATTAGCAATAACTCTATATGCTAAATCTCTAACTGTTGATTCTAAGTCTGCTCCTGTAAAACCTTCTGTCATATCAACTATTTTATCTGCCAATTCACCTGCAAAATCTAAACTTAAATATTTTCTCATATACATTTTAATAATATCAAATCTTTCTTCTGATGTAGGTAAATCAATGAAGAATAACTCATCAAATCTTCCTCTTCTTAAAAGCTCTGATGGTAACATAGAAACATCATTAGCAGTAGCTACAACAAATACTTGTTTTCTTGATTCTTGTAACCAAAATAAAAATTGTCCTACCATTCTTGTAGAAACTCCACCATCATTTGAGCTTCCTGCTCCTGATAGACCTTTTTCAATTTCATCTATCCAAAGTATACAAGGAGAAACATTTTCTGCTGTTGTCAAAGCATCTTTTAGTTGTTGTTCTGATTGTCCAACATAACTACCTTGAACAGTCGCAAAATCCAATCTATATAGTGGCAGCTTCCAACTTGCAGATATTGCTTTTGCTGATAAAGATTTTCCACAACCTGGAACTCCAACAAGTAAAATTCCTCTTGGTGAACGAAGTCCTTTTGCTTTTAATAAATCTTTCTTCTCAACTTTTAAAAGTTCTTTCTTTTCATCAAGCCACTTTCTAAGTCCTGCTAAGCCTCCAACACTTATTATGCTTTCATCAACATCTATCTTTTCTAAACCAGATATATTAGAAAATAATCTATCTTTAGCAAATCTTACTTCATCCATATCTTCTTTTGTAATTTCTCTTTTTGCAATTAAGGTTGCTATAACATTTTCTGCTTCTATTCTAGTAACTCCATTTAGTATAGCAGCTGCCTCTCTAATATCTGATTCTTCCCATTCAATAGTAATTTCATTTCTATAATCATCTATATATTTTTTGATAATATCATACATTTCTTCTTCATTAGGATTATCTATTTTTAAAGTCATTCCCAATCTTTGTAATTGATTCCATACCCCACCATTAGTGAAAACTATTATACTTCCACCTGTTTCATTGGCATGAGTAACCAAGTCAAATAATTGTTTTGCATCTGCATTTTCAGAACTGATATCTGGTATCCCTGTCAATACTAATGTCAAATTCTGTCTTCTTTTCATTTGATCACTCATATAATCTATTGCACTATATATAGATTTATCTTCACTTAGGACTTTTCCGCTTGAAATATCATATATTCCTTTTGACATAGTATGCACAAAAAACGATATAGTCAATTCCTCTGCAACTTCTTTTAAAACTTCAAGTGTTCTATCTCTTTCCATTGTATTAATAACAATAAAAGGTATCCTAGCACTTGAATATCTCTTTAATAGTTCTTTTGCCTTTTTAATATCACTCATTTTTTTCCTTTCTATTGAATAGTAACTTTATTATTTTTTATGATACTAGATAACTTACCACTTCTATCTGATTCTGCACTTTTTTCAAGTGATTCTTGTATGGAATTTGATTGATTTATTATCATATTACGAAGTTCTGTTTTTTCTTTAACTGGAATTGTATTTATATCCACAACTTTTAATATAAATTGTAATTCTCTTCTTAACTGCATCAAAGATTGAATAATTTCATTTTCATCAGTTTGGTGAGCTTTTTGAAAATTATCTGTTGCTCTATTCAATCTAAAATTGACTGTATCTACTAATCTTTTTAAAAATCTTTCTGCTACTCCTGATTGCCAAACAATTGTCCCTTCTTTTATTAAGGATAAAATTGCTTCGTCATCTTCGCCTGATTTTAGAATATCAAATACTTTTACCCAATCTGCATATATTTTAGGAGCTTTATTCATTATTTTTTCCTCCTTACTGCTATTTGTGGTGGTTCTAATGTCCATTCAGGAAAACCATTTGCAAAACCTTCATATTCATTTTTTTCAATTTTCTTAGTTACTTTTTCTTCAGTTCCTGTAATTGAAAATGGCATAGAATTATCTTCTGATTTTTCTATTTCATCATTTGAAGTTATAGTTTTAAATGCTGATTTTATTCTATTCATTATCTGTGTCATAAGATATCCCCCTATATTATCTTTCTTTCATTATTTCCAAGTCTTCTTATATATTCTTCTGGTTTTATTTGTTCAAAGAAATCTAAAACTTTTTTACTTTCAGCATCTTTTTCAGAGAATTCTATTCTAAAATCTACAATTTCAGCTATTGTAGCTCTTATTATTTGCTTTCCACTTTCTAATTTTTGTGAATATGCTTGAATAGTATTTTGTATAAATTTTTGTATTCTTTGTTTAGCTGAAAAATGATATAGTATTAAACCTACTCCTAAAATAATAGGAACAAATGCAAAACTAGCATCCATTAATGTTTTTATTACTCCATAGGCAATTACAGCTATTCCTCCAAAAAGGCAAAATTGTTCAAATATAGATAACTTAGCTTGTGATAGAGCCTGCTGTTTTTCTTGCTCAATAAGCTCTTCAAATCTCTTCAATACTTCCTCTTCATCTTCTCCATCTTGTGTTTTATCATTAAATGTATCTACATTTATTTCTATTTCATAGGGAACATTCATTCTATTTTGAGCTACTACATCATTAAAAGCAGTAACTATATTATCCCTTGAAAGTGCTGTTGCAAATTTTTGAGTAGCTACACTTGATTTTGAACTTTCTGGATTCATAGAAGCATCTGTTAATAATTGCATAAAATCTCTATAATCATCATAGACAGATTTTTCTAATGCAATTTGAGATTTTGCTTTACTTTCAGAACCATTGTATCTTACAACTAATTCTTCAAATTGTTCTTCCCTTTTAAGTGGTAGTTCCTCCTCATCAAATTCTGTAACTAAACTATCTAATATTTTATCTAGTTCAACCTTTAATTTTTTTGTTTCTTCTTTTTGCTCAAATACTCCTCTAAAATATTCATATAAGTCGTTATTTAAGTTAGCTCCCTCTAAAACATCTTTTAAATTATTCCAAGTGTGTGAATACTTTTCTAGATATGGATATAAGCCATTTTTTAGAGGAACTCTTTTAGAGTTTATAGCATTTTTCCAATTATCTAATTGTCTTTCTGTGAATCCAGGCTTAGCTTCTAAGCTTGACATCCATTCTTGAATCTGTTCATAAACAAAATTCTCAGTATCATTTCCTAAAAGTCCACTTGCAAAAGCATCTAAAATAATAACTGCTTTTCTATCTAATTTCTCTTCATCTTGTGCCTCAAGATAACGAGCAAGCCATTTTAATGATGAAGCTTCTCTTCCTATTCTTCTGCAAATCAAACCAAAAAATAAAGAAGTTTTTTCATCATTTCTTCTTATACCCTCTGCTAATGCTCTTTCAGCTAGGGCTTTATCATTATTTATCCAAGCTGATAAAGCAATCAAACAAGGTGTTAACCAATAATTTGGTGTTTCTATCATTTGCTTCTCTGTGATATTAGTTAACATTTCACTTTTTACAATAGCCAAATCATTAGCTTGTAAAATTCCTGTTGCAGTTCTTCTAACTTTATCATAATGCCCAAATTGGTCTTTTAATTTGTCTCTTATTGCTGATAGATTTATCTTAGCTTCTGCTTTTCTATTAGCTAATGATTGCATTTCAACATATTCTCTAAATTCAATAGCTAATTTTTCTACCTCATTATATACAACTTTTACATTATCATCTACCTGATCCACTCTACTATTTACATAGTCTATACTGCTTGATAGGTTAGAAAGACTCTCTTCAATGTATTTTAAATTTGCCCAACTTATTTTATACTCATCTGCCATTTATCTTCCCCCTTTTTTTAATTACCTCATTTTATTATTTTTTATGATATTTTGTCAATAAAAAGAAAAAATAGCACCATTAACTTTTATGATACTATTTTTACTTTATTATATCTCTATTTATTATTTAATTTTTCTATTAAAGAATTATCTTCTAAATATTTATAGAAGTCTTGATGTCCTAACATAGTTTTTCCTAAAAATTCTTTAGCTTTCTTTCCAAATTCTTTTAAAAGATCTCTGTTTTCTTTGTTTGTTTCCTTACCATATTTTTTTAAAATGTAATCTAATTCATGTTCTTCTGAAAAATTTATAAATTTAGCATCTCTGTTCATAAATTTCCTCCTTTTTACTCTTTAATGAATTTTTGGTTACCAATATTTTATTTTACTATATTTTTCTATTATTTTCAATACTTTTTTAATTAAATATTTTCCACTGTCTTTGAATTTTATCTTCCAATTCTTCCCTTGTATCTCCTATTAATTCAAAAACAAGATATTCTATTGGTAGTGATTTTATAACATCTATAATTTCTTTATCTTCAAAAGGATCATGATAATCAATAGAGCCTACATGTTGATAAACATTATTCATTATCTCTTCTATACTTAAATTTTTCTCTTTATTTTTCTTTATAGCCTTATTTACATATTCTCCTGATAATGAATAGTTAAGGTGCATTCCATATATTAAATTTTTGTATTCTCCTATGTTTTCTATGTTCTTTTTAATATATTCTATTCCCTCTTTTGAATTTTTAATATTTCTGTTATTATTGATCATATGCCCAGTATCTAAAATAAAGCCAACATTTTTATATTTTACTCCATTTAAAAGATACTCAATTTCTTCTTTATTTGTAAGTCTAAGTCCTGACCACCATAAATTTTCAAATAGAAGTTTAAAATCATACTCTCCATCTTCAAAAATTTTATTGATTATTGAAATTACTGCATTTAAAACTTCCTTATCAGAGTATTTAAAATCATAAGTCATTGCCTCTGTAACTTTGACATTACAAGCATGGAAAACCACATACTCAACTTCCAGCTCTTTTGCAATTTTTAACTCTCTTTTATAGTATTCAATTAATTCTTTTTTGCTGTGCCCACCACAAAGAGATTTAAAATATTTTTCATCTTTTAATTCATCATATAAAGAGTTGAAATCTTCTAAATACAGTTCCATCCAAGAAGGAAAAAATCTCATATGATAACCTTTTATATATTTTTTTAAAGGACTGTTGTCCCCATCAAAAAATTTAATTAATTCAAAACCATCAAAGCCATATTTTTTAGAAAAATATTGCATATCTTTTTCAAGTTCTTCATTTGAGTAAAAATCTGCCATATTTAATAATTTATACATATTTTCCCTTTCCAGCTATATCTTCAAAGATTTCTATAATCTTTCTCCCAAAGAAATAATCTTTCAAGAATATTTTTTAAGCTTTTCTTTATTTCATTAAATTTTGGTAATTCACCAAATACCATATTTCTAAATTTTTTCTCATAAATTTCTTTAATTTTATCTATTCTTTCAAAATTAGTGTACAGGAATGAATTAGAGTAAATTAGATTTTTTCTTTTTCCAAAAAAATCATTTTGAATAACTACCTTAGAAGCCATTGAAAAAAAATCATTTGAATTCAAAAATTTTTTTATTCTTCCTTCTTGATTTAATTTGTAAATATCATATATATGTCTAATTTTATTTCCTAATTCTATTTCAGGATTTTTTTCAAATGTATAGTCCAATACTGCAAATATTTTTTCTACAAATGTTCTTTCTATTGAAAGGCTTTCTACTATAAAAGATTCTAACTCAAATTTCTTTATAAATTCTTCTCTATTTATTTTCTTTAAATATTTTGAAATATAACTTTCTATTTCTACTTTTTCGCTTGGTTCTGGAATAGACATTGAATTAATTTCTAAAACAATAACATTACTAATCTGTCCAATGTCTTTTTCAGAAGTTTTTATTGGATACTCATATATAGTTTTTCTTATATTTCCTCTTTTTACTTCTCTAATATGATTTTTTAAACAGAGCATTCCAACTGTTATCTCTTTTTCTATATTTTTTAAAATATTCTTTTTTTGATTATCATTTAATTCAAGAGATTTCAGTTGTAAATCTATATCTTCAGAAAATCTATCTATAATATTGTATGCTTTTGATAATGAAGTTCCTCCTTTAAATACAACCTTATTCTTATATTCGCTATTGCTTAGTCTTTTTAATATATATGTTACCCAATAATCTTTTTCAATGTAAAATTCCAGTATTCCTAAATCATTAGCTGTCAGATTAATTAAATCTTTAAAATTTGATAAATCCTCGTGTAAATTCATCTAATCCTCCATTCTTTTGAATTAGGTAAATTTAATCCTATGTTAAATGTTGTATTCTTATTAATTTTTTTCTTCAATTCACTAAGATTTAAATCTCTTTTATTTTCAAGCATACTTCCTAACAAGGCTATCACCCTTATAGGATAATATTTATTAGCCAAGTTTATTAATTCTTTCAATTCAATATTTGAAAATTTAAGAAAAGTTTTTTGTATTATTTTATAACTCTCTTCTATATCTGAATCTAATATATATTTGATATTTTTTAAAATATCTAATATTTCTAAATACTTAATATTTTCTTTATTTATAGGAGCTTTATTGTAGTTAAATTTTATGGTAAAATCTCCATATTTTTTTGGATTTTTTCTTTTATTTGTTGTAATTTCAATTTCATTAGCTATTTGAGTAGTCAAACCATATTTATTAAATAGATTATTCCCACTTAGATATCCAACAAGAGTATCTTCCCCTTCATATAGATATTTTTTTAACAATTCATTTTTACTTAAAGGAAGTTCTCCAAAAATACTTTCTTTAGGAATATAGTATACTCCTCTCTCTGCTCTTCTTATTTTTCCCAATTTCACTAATCTTTCAAATGATTTTAATACAGTTTTTTTTGATAATTTATCATTAAAAAAATTATTGATATCAATTATTTTTCCTTTTTCTATTTTCTTTATATTTTCCTTTATTTCTGAATAAATACTCATATTAAAACCTCCTATAAAATTATATCATTAACACATAAAGATTAAAAGTTTTTTTTACATAATTAACGACAAAATAAAAAGAGGTAATCTTTTATATTATACAAAAATCCAAAGATTTAGAAATCTCATTGTAATAAACCTTTGTTTTTATGCCAAAGACATTATTTAAGTTTTCTTCTGTGATAACTTCTTCAACAGTCCCATCTTTTATAATATTTCCATTAGATAGAAGTATTAGCCTTGAGCAATACTTAATAGCTGTCCTTAAATTATGAATTACCAATATTATAATTTTATCCTTATCTTTTTCCTTTGAAACTTCCTTTAACAAATCTTCTTCATGTCTCATATCAAGACTAGCAGTAGGCTCATCTAAAAGTATCACTTGACTTTCTTGTGTAAGAATTTTTGCAAATAACACTCTTTGTCTTTCTCCTCCTGATAGTTGCAATATAGATTTATCTCTAAATTTTAAAGTATCTGTAAGCTCCATATATTTTTCTGCAAGTTCCATGTCTTTTTTAGAATATTCTTGAAACCTTTCTAAATATGGATATCTTCCTAAAACTACAATATCAATGCAAGGAAAGTCAAATTCAATATTAGTGTTTTGGTTCATAAAAGAAATATCCCTTGCTAATTCTTTTTCAGTGTATTCTTTGGTACTTTTACTATTTAACAAAATATCTCCACTACTTATTGGATTTATTCCATTTATAGATTTTAAAAGAGTGGTTTTTCCAGAACCATTAGGTCCTATTATCCCTATAATTTCACCTGATTGACATTTAAAACTTATATCTTTTAATATTTTATTCTCCCCCACAGAGTAAGATATGTTTTTTACTTCTAAAATATTTTTCATAGGGTTTTCCCCTCTCTTCTAATTTTTACAATTAAATATATAAAGTAAGGTGCTCCTACAAGTGCAGTTACTATTCCTACACTTATTTCCTTAGGTGCTAATACTATTCTTGATAATAAGTCACTGAATGTTAAAAAACATGCTCCTGCTAAAAATGAAGATTTTAGTAATTTTCTGTTATCTGAGCCTATTATTTTTCTCAAAATATGTGGAACTATCAATCCAACAAAAGTTATATTTCCACTGATACAAACTGATATAGCTGTCAATAAAGCTATAATAATTAAAATTTTACCTCTAATTTTTTTTATATTTATCCCTAAAGATTTTGCTTCTTCTTCCCCTAATAATAAGATATTTAATTCTTTTCCATAATAAAATAAAATAGGGGATAAAATAGCAATAGGTATCAAGCCAAAGAAAAAATGCTCCCATCTTCTACCATTTAAACTACCCATTGCCCAGAAAATATATTCTTTCATTTCTGTTTCTGCAAGACTTGTTAAAATAATGGAAGTGATTGCTCCTACAAAACTACCTATGGCTATTCCTGATAAAATTAAAAGTAAATTATCTGTTCTTCCTCTTAGAGTAGAAATCTTATAAATAATAGCTGATATTATTAAGGCAAAAGCTCCTGAAAATATTGGCATTGCAAAAATATTCATTGCAGTCAAACCTAATGAAACTGCTATAACTGCTCCTAAACTTGCTCCACTTGATATCCCAATAATTCCACTATCAACTATTGGATTTTTTAAAAGGCTTTGCATTGTGCAGCCACACAATGCTAAAGCCCCTCCAACTATAACAGCAACCATTATTCTTGGAAATCTAACAAAAAATACTATTGGAATATAGCTTTGTTTAGATATTTCAAAATTAAATAGTCCTGTTTTATTTAATATTATTTTCATAACATCAGAAATTGGAACTCTCACTGCTCCATAGAAAAGAGAAAAAATTATTATTCCTATTAAAAGAAAAAATAGAAAGAGATTGAAATTAATTCTATATTTCATTATTACTCCTTGAACTGATATACAACTTTTGCTAATTCTTCAATACTATTTATCATATACTGAGAAGTAGGTGTAATATCCTTATATTGAATAAAGTAAACTTTCTTATTTTTTATAGCCTTTACATTTTTAAAACTAGGGTCTTCAAAAAATAATTTTGAAATTTTATTTACATTATCATATTTTTTAGCTATTGGTACTATGATAATATCAGGATTTAACTCTATTACCTTTTCCTTAGAAATATCTTTAAATCCATCAATTCCTGCTTCAGCTACAACATTAACCCCATTTATTAATTTAACCATATCATTAAAAGTTGTATTTTTACCACTTGTTGTGCCAAATGAAGTATACATAAGAATTCTAGGTTTTGCTCCTTTATAGTTTTTAGCTATCTTATTTTGTAAGGCTTTTAACCTATCATCCATATTTTTTATTAGTTTTTCACCATTTTCTTTTTCTTCAACTAAATTTGCTAAGTCTCTTATTAATTTCTTTTGTTCTTCATAGCTATTTGGTGTCTTGTAAAAATATACTTTTGCTCCTGTTATAGCTCCAATATCAGTTATTCTTTTTGACAACCAATCAGCTACTATTATTAAATCAGGCTCTAAAGACATTAAAATTTCTTCATTTCCTTCAACTTTTGGAAACTTCTTAGCCTTATTTACAACATTGGAAATTTCTTTATCTTCATTAATTTTTCCACTTAAACCTGCTATTCTATTTTCAGGAACAAGTCCTAATAGCATCTCATCTCCACTTAAAGTTAAAGATACAATACGATTATATTTTTTAGCCTGTACTCCCTTAGCACTTACAATAGTAAAAGAGAATAACAAAATTATAAACAAAAATAACTTTTTCAATTTTCTTCCCCTTTATTAATCAATTAAATATTACATTCTAAATTAAACAAATCTTTAATGTAAGTAAAAATAAGCGAAATTCTATTCTAAATTTTAGATAAAAAATTAAAGCAAGTGAGCCGAACAAATCTCGGCATGTTTGAAGCCAACTTGTTGGCAAGTTTGCCGAATTTGTAGCGAACATTAATTTTTTATCGTTAAGAAATTTAGCTAACAATGAGCCATTTTTTATTACATTTCTTAATCTGATGAGTAATGAACTATTTCTATATTATTTTTAGAATGTATATTTAATTCCTGCATACACACTTCTTCCATTAGCTGGATAATAAACCTTTCTTGGTCCTGGTGCCCAAGTACTTCTAGTTGAAGTTACTGCATTTGCATATTTTTTATCAAATAAATTGCTAACACCTGTATAAAGCTCTATTCCATTTTCAAAAGCATAAGATAAATTAGCATCTACTGTTACATAGTTATTTCCTTTTGAGAAGTAGTTATCAAAATCATCTTCTGCATAGGCATTACTTTGATAGTATCCATCAACATTCGCAGTAAGCCCTTTTGTAATATTATAAGTTGCTCCTACATTTGCTGTCCATCTTGATACTCCAGCAAACTCTTTTCCATCATAAGTTCCACTTGTTACCTTTGGTACTATGTATGAAACTTTTTCTCTCAATGTTATCTTGTCAAAATAGTGTGCTAATGATAATTGAGCTCCAACTCTTCTTACTTTTCCATCAAAGTTTTGGTTGTTAGAACTAAATGGATTTGTCTTATCATAGTAAATTTCATTTTTAGAATTTATATAAAATACAGATGTTGATACTACTGTATTTTTATATGCGTCTCTTAATCCTACTTCAAAAATATCATTCTTCTGAGTTTTAACTGGTCCATACCAAGCTCCTGCATCTTGTATTGTTGGAGTTCTTAAAGCTCTTGTATAATTAAAGAAAACATTTCCTGTATCAGAGTATAAATAATTTACTCCAAATTCAAAACTGTCATTATCTGCATAATCTGCTGATTTTGGTTTTATTTCCTTTAATTGCCAAGTCATAGGGTCATACACTTTTGAACTATATTTATATTTTACTTTTTCTCTACGGTATCCTTGTGTAAATTGTAAGTTACCAAAAGTTGTTTTATTCATAATATAACCAGCAAAAGATTCTCTTTTATCATCAGGTGCTTTTTGATTTACACCATTTATAGAAACATCTTCTTTAAAGTCTCTTTTTCCATCTCTATAATCAAGTCCTAGTGTAACATAACTATCTTTTGCATAAGTTACTTTTACTTCTGGTCTTAAAAAATATTCACTAGTTGAATTCTTTTGAAATTTATCTTTATTATGGTAATATCCACCTGTTAAGAAGATATCAAGATTATCATTTATTTTTTGATTATATTTTGCATTTACAATATCATTTATGCCATAAGTATAACCACTCCAAGAGCCCACTTGTCTTGGGTTTTTATCAAATTGTTCTTTACTTAAAGAACCTGTATAGTAATCTTTATTTTCACTATGATTATAGTTTACTGCTATACTTCCATTATCTAATAAATATTTTCCTCTTAACCAAAGACTATCTCTTTTATCTTTTTTATTTTCATATTCAGGACTTCTATCTCTATAATCCTTACTTGTCTCTCCTGAATATGAAGTATTTAATAAGAATTTATCACCAATTTTCCCACCAAGATAAACATTTTCTCTTATAGTTCCCCAAGAAGCTACTTCTAATCCTGCTCCACCATAGACAAGCTTTTTAGTTGGTGCTTTTGTGATAATATTTACTACCCCACCAATAGCTCCATCTCCATACATAACTGCTCCTGCTCCTTGAAGAACTTCTATTTTTTCAATCTCTTCAATTGGAACAGTATTTAAGTTAAAACCTGCAAGCCCACTTACTGGAATACCATCTAATAAGATAACAGTATTAAATTGTGCTGTTGCTCCTGAACCTCTTAGGTCTATTGTTGGAGAACTTCCATCCATTTGTCTAACAACAACTCCTGGAACTCCTTTAAGTGCATCAGCAATAGTTTTTGCACCTTTTTCTTTTATTTCTTTTGCATTAATAACTGTCATATTTTTTGCTGTTTCACGAACAGGTGTTCCGAAACTATCAGAAGTTACAACTGTTTGTTTAAGCTCTAAAACAGGACTTTCCTCCGCAAAAGCACTCATCCCTCCTAATACAATCAAAGCTAATAACATAAATTTCTTCTTCATACTTCCTCCTCTTAAATATGTAATATTTTTTTGTATAAATAAAAAAGATTAGGAAACAGAAGATGCCTAATCAGAATTTAATATTAATAATGGTAAGTCTCCTGACTTAGCTTCAACCTACTTTTACACCTTCCCAGTTTCCCAGTGGTTATTGTAATTTCGTCCACTATACAGTAGCATTCGCTGTGTGGGACTCACACCCAACTTCCTCTATTAAGCTAATAAGCACCTATTTGTTTCTTATCATTATGGTACTATATTAGAATATAATTGTCAATGAAAAGTATTTATTTTAAAATAAAAACATCACTAATTGCCGTTAGTGATGTTTTGCCTCTATTTTACATACAGTTTACACTCTGATATTTTTATTATTAATATCTAAAAATGTCAGTTTAACAATTAATTTTAATTTTTAATTGTTTTTATTGATTTAATTTTATGTGGGTTGATATTGCCGTATCAACCTGCTTTTTTATAAAAAATTTTCAAGTAGAACCTTTTGGTCTTAAAAAAGAGACTATTTATTAAAAATAATCTCTTTTTTCTATTTATTTTTTATTT
>ERZ773010.1139-NODE-1139-length-17013-cov-12.060031_pt1 | contig 17013 bp, 11 predicted proteins | sample MGYA00580842_ERZ773010 | MGnify/ENA primary metagenome ERZ773010 (study PRJEB29015, sample SAMEA2737982) | human oral metagenome | biome: human oral; feature: human-associated habitat; material: dental | place: China | collected 2107 ...
AATATAATATAAAAATTAATAAAAATAGGTTGAACTTTAGAATTAAAGGAGATTATAAAAAATGAAAGTAAAATATAAAAAGTTAGAAGATTTAAAAGTAAAAGATTACAACGGTAGAATTGATTTATTATTTGAGGATATTTGCAGTAGCTTTTTAAATGATAATCGTTTTGTTATGATGGATAGAATAGATATGACATTCAATTATTTAGTTGATGTTTTAAAAAATATATTAAAGCTAAAATATAATCCACCTTGTGATTATAATAAACTAGATGATGACAGGGATAAGTTAGAAATAACACTTGAACAATATAAGTTTGCTAAGTATCTATTAAGTAGAGATAAAAGAGATTATACAGAGTATCTGGAAGAACTGGAGCAATATGAAGTATTTAGCAAGGATAAAGCAATAATGACAATGGTTGATTATAAGATGGCTAGGTTTAGTAATGAGATATTTGAAGAAATGGGAGTCAAGATAATTGATAGGTTGGATAATGGAGGGATAATAGTTCAGGATATGGGGTTATATAAAAATTAGACTTTTTTCATATAAAAATAATGCCTGACATAGCTCAAAAAAACATTTTAAAAAGTTCAGTGATAAATTAATCAAAATGTTTTTTGAAATGGTTTAAATGGGCTTATATAAAAGGGAGTTGATAAAATGAAGATGTTAGATGTAAATGAGGTTAAGACAATCTTAAAAGTTAGTAAGCCAAAAGCCTATGAAATAATAAGAAATTTAAACACTGAATTAAAAGACAAAGGTTATTTAACTATACAAGGAAAAATAAGGGAAGATTATTTATATAAAAGAATGGGAGTTTAAAAATGAGTGCTGAGAAAGAAAAGATAAAAGGAGAGTATACAGGGCGATGGAATGCTAGATTTACAATAAAACTTATAAACAATGAAAGCAAAAGAATATTTAAAAGGGGGTTTAAAAGCAAAAAAGAAGCTCTGGAATATGAGAAAAACATTATCTTAAATAATAGTTTAGGAGCTAGTATTCCTTTTAAAAATGCAGTTAATCAGTATTTAGAATTTAAAAAGCCGAGAATAAAAGAAAGTAGTTATCAAGTTATTGAGGTTAATCTAAAAAAAATAACATATTTTAATAATACTTTAATTAGTGAAATAACACCTATTCAAGTAAGTAACTTTCAAAATGAGTTAATAAAGAGTTATAAACCTAACACAGTAAAAACACTGAATAACTATATTAAGATGCTATTTACCTGGTGTGTGAGATATAAGGGCTTAGCAAATAATCCATTTAATATGGTGGATAGGTTAAAGCTAGAGGCAAAAAAAAGAATGGATATTATAACATCGGTTGAACTTAATCAAATAATAGAACAGGTTAAAAGTCCAGATATGAAATTAATGTTTAAACTATTGTTTTGGACTGGCTTAAGATTAGGAGAGGCTAGAGCTTTAAAGACTGATGATATAGATTTTAATAATAAGACTATATCAGTAACAAAGAATTATATACATTTAAAGGGCAAAGATATTATTACAACTCCTAAGACCAAAGGAAGTATTAGAACAATAAAAATTGATGATGTCTTAGCTCAGGATATAAAAGAGTATTTAGACAAAGCTAGATATATCCTAGATGATGACTTTATTTTTAGGTATAACAAGCCATATTATTTAAAGATATTCAAAGACATCACATTAAAAGTATTAGGTAAATCATTAAGAATACACGACCTAAGACATAGTCACGCAAGTTTTTTAATTAATAATGGTGTTGATATACTTCTAATCTCCAAAAGGTTAGGACATAGTAATACAGCTATGACATTAAATGTTTATAGTCATCTATACCCAGATAAAGAGAGTGAAGCCATAGAACTAATAAATAAATTAAAAAAAGAGTAAGGGGGGCTAAAAAGCCCCTTTTTTCTTATTCTATTAAATATATAACTGGTGCAATACTGGGGCAAGAAAAAATATTTATTCTATTTTAAAGAAAGTCCTAAGTGTTTAGATAAAAAATAATTATGTAATATTTTAAAACTAACTACATATAAATAGAATATATAAATCAAAGTATGAAATCAAAAAAACAGTTGACAATAAAAGAAAAAAATAATACAATAACAAAATATGTAAATCAAAAATGGAGGGACATAATATGTTTAGAAAAATATTTCTATTATCTATATTAATTTTTTCATTTTCCTATGCAGTAGATGAAATAGATATAGAAAAAAGAAGACAGGAACAGCAAAATTTTGATAATTTAATAAAAGGTCAAGATTTTAATATACCTGAAAATAATAAAGGCAATCAGCAAAAGAATTTAATATTAAATGTAAATTCTATTAATTTAGAGGGGAATACAATTTTTGAGGATTTTCAAATAGATGCACTATTAAAAAGGTATGTAGGAAAAGATAGAGATATTTATGCACTCATAAATGAATTAGAAAATAAATATATTGAGAGGGGATATGTTACTACAAAAGTTGGACTTAATACAGAGAAGTCTGATTTTGATAATGGTAATATATCTCTTTTTGTTTTAGAAGGAAAAATAGATAAAGTTTTCTATGATGATAAAGAAAATAAGTTTAAGACTTTCATAACTTTTCCTCAAAGAGAAAATAATATCTTAAATATTAGAGATTTAGATCAAGGAATTGATAATCTTGGCGATAATTCAAAGATGGATATTAAAGCCAGTGATAAAAATGAATACAGTAACATATATATAAAAAGAGATAACAAACCTGTAAGTTTTGGGGTAAATTACAATGATTTAGGACAGTTTGATACTTCAAGACATAGGCTTAGATATTTTTTAAATACTCATAATATATTTGGATTAAATGAAAGCTTAGATTTTTCTTATCAAAATAAATTACAAAGACAATACAAAGAAAGAGATACTAGAAATTTTAGTTTTGGAGTATCAGTTCCTTTTAAATATTGGACTTTTTCATATAGCTATGATAGTTCAGACTATCTTCGTACAATTAATATTCAAAATAGAAAATATAGAGCAACAGGAAAAACAGAAAATCAAACATTTGCTATAAGAAAAATGTTACATAGAAATGAAAATCATAAAATAGATTTAGGTGCAAGAATAACTTTAAAGGATTCTAAAAACTACATTGATGATTTGCGATTAGTTTCTAGTTCAAGAAAATTATCTGTTTTAACTGTAGATACAACATATGCAGGAAGAATATTATCAGGACTATTGAGCACAAATCTTGGAGTAAGTTTTGGATTAGAAAGATTTGCAGCCAACAAGGATAATGAAGAATGGTTTAGAAATGAATATAGTCCTAAAGCACAATTTAGAAAATATAATATAAATATATCTTGGTATAGACCAATAGATAAATTTTACTATAAAGTAAATATTGGAGGACAGTATTCAAAGGATATCCTGTATTCACAAGAAAAAATAGGAATAGGTGATGATACATCTGTAAGAGGATTTAAAGATGAATCAACACAAGGAGATAAAGGGTTCTATATCAGAAATGAAATAGGATACAAAGGAAATGAGTTTTTAGAACCATATATAGCCTATGACTATGGTAGGGTTTTCAATAATAAAGTTAATGAGGACAAGGTAGAAACTCTTCAAGGTGTAGCAATAGGAATAAAAGCATATTTTAAAGGTTTTGAAGGAAGTTTTGCACTAGCAAAACCAATAGATAAACCAAGCTATTTTAGAAATAATAGACCAGTAGCATATACAACTATAACATATAGATTCTAGGAGGGAGAAAATGAGAGGAAGTTTAAAAAGACTAATAGCCGTATTTATGCTGTTTTTACATGTATTAAGTATAGCAGAACCAATAGTTGCAGATAAAAATAAAAGTAAAAATTTACAAGTAGATAAAGCCGCTAACGGAGTGCCCCTTATTAATATTGAAGCACCAGATAAAAATGGAACTTCTCATAATGTATATAAAGATTTTAATGTAGATAAAAAAGGAGCTATTTTAAATAACTCTAAAGATTTAACAAAATCTCAATTAGGTGGACTTATTTATGGAAACCCTAACCTACAAAAGTCAAAAGAAGCTTCAACAATAATAAATGAAGTAAGTGGAGTAAATAAAAGTAGAATAGAAGGTTATCAAGAAATAGTAGGTAAAAAAGCTAACTATATCTTAGCGAATCCTAATGGGATATATGTTAATGGTGCAGGTTTTATCAATACTGGAAATGTAACTCTAACAACAGGAAGTGGAAATAATCTATTAAATCCAGAAAAAGGAACAATAGAAATAGCAGGAAAAGGTCTTGATTTAAGAAATATAAATAAAGCTGAACTTGTTGCAAGAGCAGCAGAACTTTCAGTGCCTATTTATGGTGGAGAAGAAGTAAATCTAAAACTTGGAAGTCAAGGAAAATCAAATAAACCTGAATATGCACTAGATGCAAGAGCACTAGGCTCTATTTATGCTGGAAGAATAAATATAATAGTAAATGAAGATGGAGTAGGAGTAAAAACTCAAGCTCCAATGTATGCAACAAAAGGAGATGTTGTAATATCTTCAAAGGGTAAGGTATATTTAAAAGATACACAAGCTAAAGGAAATATTAATATATCTTCAACTGAAACAGAAATAGGAAGTAAATTACTTGCTGAAAATTCTATAAATATTAAAAGTGGAAAAACAGCAAACTCTGGTCAAATACAAGCAAATAATAATATTACAATAAATGGGAATGTAGATAACTCAAATTTAATTTTTACAAATAAGGATTTAAAAATTGAAGGTAATTTAAAAAATAAAGGTAGTGTCTCTTCAACTAATTTAAATACTAAAGAAATTGAAAATTTAAATAAGATAGTTACAGGAGAAAAATTATCTTCAACAAAAATTACAAATTCAGGAAATCTTAGTGCTAAAGAAATAGAAAAAACAAATATTTTTAATAGTGGAAAACTATTTTCTAAAAATATAACAGCAAAAGATTTTAAAAATACTGGAGAAGTTTCTAGTGAAGCTTTAACTACAACTAATTTAGAGAATTCAAATAAAATTAATATAAAGGAAAATATTAATTCTAAGACGGTTACAAATAAGACTAATTCTGAAATTACTTCTAAAAATTTAAATACTCATAAGTTAGATAATAAAGGAAATATAATTGTAACAAACAATGTAAACTCTGAGTTAATAACAAATAATGGAAAGTTATTAGTTGCTAATACAATAAATTCTCAAAATTTAATAAATACATCTATTGTTCAAGGAAAAACTTTAGATATAAAGAATAAGATAAATTCAAGTGGAAAAATCCTTAGCGACAATATTTTAACAAAAGATATATTCAGTAGTGGTAATATTTCTTCAAAAGATATTAAAACCAAAGAATTAACAAATTCTGGAGAAATAATAAGCAATAATTTATCTTCAAATAATATTAATAATTCAAAAAATATTTTTGTTAATGGAAATTTAAAAATTGAAAATAACCTAAATAATTCAGGAGTAATAGAAGGTTTAGAATTAAATACAAATTCTATTGATAATACTGGAAATATAACAATAAAAAATAAATTAACAAGTCAAAATTTAAATAATAAGAAGAATACTGCAAATGTAAATGCAGGATTTTTAGATGTACAAAATAAAATATCATCAGTTGGAAATGTAAAGACTATCACATTAAAAACAAATAATTTAGATAATTCTGGAAGTATTTTAACAAATAGTCTTACAACATCTGAAAATATAAATAAAGGTAGTATAACAGCTAAAAATATATCTAGCCAAAATTTAGTAAATAGTGGTAGTGTAATAAGTGATAATATCACTATTAGTAAAAATATTACAAATACTAATAGTATATTTGCCAATGAAAAAATAAGCGCAGATAAAATTTCTAATTCTAATAAATTAGTTGCTAAAAATACTGAAACAATCAATCTTACTAATACTGGAAATATTGTTGTAAAAGAAAATTTAAAGACTAAAGATGTTGCTAACTCTAATAGTATTAAAGTTGGTGGAAATTTAAATACTGATAAATTAAAAAATTCTAAAACTTTAATAGCTAAAAATATTACTGTTGAAAAATCTTTAGATAATATAAATGGAAAAATTACTTCTTTAAATACTAATATTAATACTTCTGATATTAAAAATAATAATGGTACAATTCAAGCTATTAAAAATATAAATATAACAACTACTAATGATTTAAATTTAGATGGTAAATACATAGCAAATGATACTTTAAATATTAAAGCTAAATCATTAGAAAATAATATAGATTTAAAAAATGATGGAAAAATTACTTTTAATTTAAGTGGAAATTTAACAAATAATAAAAATATAAGCAGTACAGGAAATTTAAATATTAATGCTCAAAAAGTTTCAAATACTAAAAATGATAGTGCAATAGGCTCAATGGCAAATTTATCTATTACTGCAAGTTCATTAGAAAATAAAGGTAATATACTATTTGGAGAAGGAAAAGATAATAAATTAAAAACTACTGGAAATATTACTAATACTGGAGTAATAAGTTCATTAGCTAACCTTAAAATAGAAGCAAAAGATTTATTAAATGATAAGCAAATAATTTCAGATAATGATTTAACTCTTGATGTAAATTCTATTGTAAATAAAGGACTTCTTTATTCAACTAATAATATGAAGGTTGATTTTAAAGAAAATTTTTTAAATGACAAAGCAGATATTTATTCAAGTGGAAATATTACTATTACTGGAAAAGAAGGAACTTTTACAAACAAAGTTGGAGATATTGAAAGTGAAAAAAATATAAAAATAGAAGCAAAAGACATAAAAAATCTTGCAGAGGTTACAGGTAGCCATAAAGTTGTAGGAACTGTCCCTGGAAACCAAAGTAATATTGATATGTCTAAAGTTGATATTGATAAATATAATAAATTAAGTATAGAAGTAATTAAAGAATACTTTAGAAAATATTCTGTTCCAGGCGATACAGAGATAAAAAAAATAGAAGATTATGTTCGTTTTGATAAAAGAAAAGGAGAAGAGTTCACAACTTTAGATGGTAAAAAAGGACAATGGACTTGGCAAGAAGGAAAATATATTGATGGAGTTTATCTAAATAAAGCTGATAAAATAGAAAGTAACTACCAAAGTAAAAAATCAACTATTAAAGCAGCAGGAGATATAACTTTAATAGCCAAAAATGATGTAGAAAACCTTGAGTCAAATATCTTAGCTAATAAAGATATTACAATAAAAGCAAATAGATTAATAAATAAAAATTATGATATAGAAGTAGAAAGAAATGTTGAATTCATAAGAGGGTATGAATTTCATGAAAATGCTGGAAATCCTTATAGTATAAGAAATAAATTAGTTATGGATGGTAAGGTTCTTGTTGGTTCTCCTTGGGATAAGGGGGATGTTTTTGTTAAAGGAAAAGTAATAACTTATGTAGGAACAGGTGATAATGCTAAAATCTCTGCTGGTGGAAACATAAATATAACAGCTAATAAGGTTGGAAATGGTTTAGAAACAAAAGAAAATGTAAGTATTGTTTCTAAAAATCAAAAAGCTACATCTACTAATGTTAGTAAAAATTCTGTTAATTTAGATAAAGTTGAGATAGATAAAAAGAATATTAATGTTGGAGTTGTAACTTTAAATCCTAAAAATATAAATCCTAAAGAAGAAATTGATACCAAAGACTATATTAATTTACCTAAAAATGATAAAGGACTTTTTAGAATAAATAAAAATATTCCTAAAAGTAAACCTGGTTTCTCTTACTTAGTAGAAACTAATATTAATTTTATTGATAAATCTAGATTTTTTGGTTCAGAATACTTCTTTAAAAGAATTGGTTTCAATCCTAATAAAGATATTAGACTTTTAGGAGATTCTTTTTATGAAACTAAACTAATTAATAAGGCAATATTAGAAGGAACTGGTAGAAGATACTTAAGCAATTACAAATCAGATAAAGAGCAAATGCAAGCACTTTATGATAATGCAGCCTCTGAACAAGCAGATTTAAATTTATCAGTAGGAATTGCGCTATCAAAAGAACAAATTGCTAAGTTAAAGAAAGATATAATATGGTATGTTGAAGAAGAAGTACAAGGTCAAAAAGTTTTAGTACCAAAAGTATATTTAACGAGAAATACTTTAAGTAAATTAAAAGACAAAAATGCTTCAATAGAAGCAGGACAAGAATTAGCAATTACAGCTAAGGATATTCAAAATGCTGGAAATTTATCTGCTAATAATATTACTATTACAACAGATAATTTAACAAATAAATCAATTCTTGGTGCAAATAAGGCTAGTATTGATGGAGACACAGTAAATATTACAGCAAAAAATTCAGTAGATAATATAGGTGCAGATATCAAAGCTAAGGAAAATTTAACTATTAAAGCTGAAGATATCTCTAATTTAAGCACATTAAGAACAAATGGTTACAAAGCTGATGTTATCTCTACTGGAGAAAATTTAGCAAGTATAGAAGCTAAAAATATAACTCTTGATGCTAAGAATAATATTAAAAATACTGGAGCATATATTACAGCTAATGAAAAAATAGATATTAAGGCTAAAAATGTAAAAATAGACACCTTAGAGGAAAGTAGATATTACAATGATGGTAGTGCAGATAACTATACAACTATTGATAATAAGAGTAATATTGCAAGTAATATAGAAGCTAAAAATATTAATATAGAAGCTAAAAAAGATATTGGTATTAAAGGTTCAAATATAGTTGCAAAGAATGAAGCTAATATTAAAGCTGTTGGAGATGTAAATATAGTATCAGCAACTGATAGTAGATTCTATGCACACAAAGAAACAAATAAAGGTAAATTTGGAAAATCAAGCTCAGAAGAAGCAATAGCTTACGCAACTCGTAATGTAGCTTCTAATATAATAGGAGATAAGGTAAATATTACAAGTGGTAAAGATATAAGTCTTTTAGGAAGTAATATTCAAGCAAATACAAAAGGACAAATAAAAGCTGATGGAAATATTACTCAAGCAGGAGTAAAAGATATTAATTATTCTTACTATAAGAAAACTAAAACAGGATTTATGGGATTTACTTCTAAATCAGCAACAGATGAAAACTATGCAGAAAAAGCAATATTATCAGCAACACTAGCTGGAGATAAAGGTTTAACATATGATAGTAAAAATAACCTTTTACTTGAAGGAGTAAAAGTAGTTTCTAGTGGAAGTATTAATTTAAAAGGAAAAAATGTAGAAATAAATCCATTAGCAACAAAATCATATAATAAACATGAAGAAGTTAAAAAAGGCTTCTCAGGTTCTTTTAGTCCAAAAGGAATATCAGTATCATATGGAAAAGATAAATTAGATAGTAAAACAGATATTGTAAACCAAACAGCTTCTCAAATAGTATCAAATAAGGATATTAATATTGAGGCAACAAATAAAGTAAAAGCTAAATCAGTAGATATCTATGCAAAAAATGATGTAAATATATCAGGAGATAATGGAGTAGAAATATCAACAGCAAATAATACTTATGATAATACTACAAAACAAAGCTCATCAAGAATAGGTGCTAGTGTAGGAATAAACTCTGCAATAGTAAATACTGTTGAAAATGTAAGAGATATAAAGGAATTAACAGATTTTTCAGGAAATAGTTACGATATATTAAACAATGCTTCAAAAGTAGTGGGTGCTATTAAAGATGGAGCAAAAGCTACAATAGCAATAGCAGATACAAACTATAAAGGAGCAACAGATGCTGGCTATAACAATTTAAAAATCATGAATGATGTATTTAAAGCAAATATCTCATATAACAAGAGTAAATCAAAATCATCAGTACATAATGAAAGTGTGGAAAAAAGTTCATTAGTAGCTGGAAGAAATATGAATATTAAATCTAAAAATGGAAGTATTACTATTTCAGGTACTGATGTAAAAGTTGGAAATGATTTAGATTTAAGTGCTAAAAAAGATATTACAATAAAGGCAAGTGAAGAAAACTTTACTTCATCTAGTTCATCTTCACAAATGGGTATAGGATTAAGTGCTGATTTAAGTAAAGGAAAGATAGCAGATTTATCAATATCAAAAGCAGGAACAAGAGGTAGAGGAAATGGAACAAACTATATAAACTCAACTGTTGATGTTGGTGGTAAATTAAAAACTAATTCAGAAAATTTAACTCTATCTGGTGCAAATGTTGAAGCTGATAAATTAGATATTAAAGCCAAAAATATAGTAATAGAAAGTAAACAAGATAAATCAGAAAGAAAAGATAGCTCATATGGAGGAAGTTTTAGTATAGACTTAGCAAATCCATCTAATTTTAGTGCAAATATTAATGGAAGTAAAGGTAGTGGAGAAAAAGAATGGGTAAATAAGCAAACTACATTAATAGCAAGAAATGGTGGAAAAATAGATACAGATAGTCTAACAAATATTGGTGCAATAATAGGTTCTGAAAGTGAAAAAGAAAAATTAAAAGTATCAGCCAATAAAGCAGTAGTAAAAGATTTAGAAGATAAAAATAAGTATGAAAATATTGGTGGTGGAATATCTATTGGAACTGATGTACCAAATATATCAGTAAAACATGATAAAGTAGATAAGGAACAAATAAATAGAGCTACCGCAATAAATGCTGATTTTGAAATATCTGGAAAGAAAACAAGCGCAGAAGACTTAGGATTTAATATAGATATTAATAAGGCACAAGAAAAAACAAAAGATGAAGAAAAACATTTAGATGCAGAGTTACATACTGATTTATTAGGTAAAGATAAGCAAGAAGAATTAAAGAAAGCTGGAGGAATAATAAGCGATTTAACTACTGCACTAGGAAATAAAAGTAAAACAGAAGGAGATTTCTTAGAAAGATATAAACAATTATCTATGATGAGAGCAATAGGTGACCAAGTAGAAAAAAATCCAGAATACTTATCAATACTAGATAAAAAAGCAATAAAGAATGGCAAAATAGATGATGAAACACAAGTAGAACAAGTATCAGTAATGAATAAGTTATTAAATGATGCCCTAAGAGCAAAAGGTTATAAAGGACCAGATATAAAGATGGTACTAACAGATGTAAATGACCCAAATGGACCATATTATACAGATACCTTAACAAATACAGTAGTTTTTGATAGAAAAATGTTAGCAAGTGCAAATAGAGACCAAATACTAAATGCTTTAGGACATGAATTTGGACATTATAGTAAAGAAGATGATATTGATAAATCTCAGGATATAGCAAACCATACAGGAGAATTACTAGAAAATAGAACAAAAGGTATGGTAGCTAAGGAAGCAACAGAAGATACCTTAGCTAGTATAAGAAATAATAAGAATGTAATAACAGGAGAAGAAGGAAAGAAACTAGCTGATAGTATTCCTATGGATAGAAGGGAATATGTAAAATGGGGAAGAGTTTTTAGAGGAACTGCAATAACATTTTTAGGAGGTTTTAGAACATTCTTAGGAATAAGTGAAGTAGGATTAGGTGTAGCAAGTTCTAGTGTAGGAGTAGGGGTATTAGTAGTAGGTCATGGAGTAGCACAAACAGGATTTGGATTTAGTGATATGGGAGAAGGTGTCCATGATATATATTTAGGATTTAAAGATGTAGATGATGAAAAACAGCAAGCAGTTAGAATTAGTAAAAAAGTTTTAGGAAAATACGAAGAACCTTTGAACTTTGCAGTAGGAGCAACAACTGATCAAGTTGTAGTAATAGGACAAGCATTTTATAGATTCCCAAGAATAGGTAGTATGACAGGAAATACTAATTCATCTACTAAAAAAGAATCTAACTCAAATGTGACAACAGAGAAACAAAAAACTAATAATAATGGAGCAGAAAAAGTTGTAGAAGATACAACTACTGTTAAGACGGTAGGTTCTAATAATAAAAATACAGTAACCCAAACAGGAAATAATTCCAAAGAAGTAGTTTTATATGAAGATAAGAATTCTAAAATAAAAATTGATGTAAAAGATGTTTCCATTGAAAATAATGAAACAATAGGAAGTACAAATTCTAGTCAACAAGTTAACAAAGGAACAACTTCTAATAATCAAAAAGGGACTACTGGAAAAACAGTAGAAGGTAAAAATAAGACTACTAACACAAGTAGTTATGTTACAGGAATAAAAGAAGATGAACCTAATACATTTTTAAATGGTAAAAAATTTGAAGTAATAGAAGCAACAGAAGGGAAAATAGAAAATCTTAGTGAATTATTAACAAAAAAAGGAATGGCTAAATTAAAAAATATGGGACTAGAAGATGTAAGAGAATTATTTAGAAAACAAGGTTCAAATCCTAATGATATAGAAAAAGTAAGCGGGAAAGGGGCTGGTGGAAAATTCACAATATCTGATAAAGATTTGAATGTATTTGATGAAAGTAACAAAGAAATGGTAAATATAGGAAGTGTGAGAACTAATAGTGGTGCTAGCCATACTCTACCTTATTTTAAATTTGGAACTAACAAAAGAAGTACTAAAGTAATTTTTGGAGATCCTAATAAATATAAATATAATATGACTAATGAAGAAAAAGGGAGGATAATATTTATAAATGAAAATAAAAATAAAAAAAGGTGATAAGATAGAATACAGATATAAAAATATTTATTTAGAAGAAACTATAGAAGAAATTTTCCCTGAATTAAATAATAGTAATACTGAATATAAAAGTTCAACTTTTGTATTATTATATAGACCTTATGAGAATATAGAAGTGTATATTTATTTAAAATTTGGTAAAGTAAGATTAATAAAAATATTTGATGAAAATTTTCAAATAGATAATACTTTAAAAGTAGGAATAGCACTAACTGATGAAATAATAAATAGATATGATTTATATTATGATGATTTTGAAGAAGTTTATTTATCAAAAAAATATAAGGAATTGGTTGTTATAGTAGATTTAGCAGATAATATAATAGGTTTTTCGTTTCATCTAGAATTAGTAGGAGATGAAGCATTTGCAACAGACAGAATTAAAAATTATTTAGAATGTAAAAATTTACAGGATATCTATGGTTCTTTATATAATAATGATACATTGGATGCCAATATAGAAAAAAGAGAAATTTATGGACAACTAGATAACTATAAATTTACTTTCGATATAATAACAAGAGATATAAAAAGTATTCAAAATTTAGAAACAGGAGAGTTTTTAAAAATTTCTTTAAATAAATAGAAAAATATTTAGATTTCTATATGTAAAATAATGGTAAAAAATAGATAGTTTATAAAAAATTAGACTATCTACTTTATAGACCAGATACTTTATATAAAGATGGTACTAACAGATGTAGAAGATCCAAATGGACCATGTTACATAGATAAAAGATTTTCAAGGAATGACAGCAAAAATAGAAGGAAGCATTGGAGCTTTTGGAGTTGGAGTTAGTGGAGAAATAGACACTAAGAATGATGATAAGATGTCAGGTAGTGTTGGAGCAGCAGATACTGGGGTAAAAGTTATGGTGAGTCTTGGATATAGACGTGTTGACGAATTTGAAAATCCAAGTGAGGAACTTAAAGAAGCTATAAGAATTGTAACTAATAATTCTGAAAAAATAGCAGAAACTACAGAAGGAATTAGAATGATAATAGATGCAATTAAAAAAGCTGAGGAGTTGAAAAAATGAAAAAAATAAAAAATGACAGTCAGCCTTATAGAATATATATATTCGCTATAATATGTCTTCCATTTGCAGCTTCTTTTGTAGGATTATGTTTTTATCTTAGCTTATTAGTATTTGATGGATTTAACTTTTGGTCAATATTTGGAAGTATACTTCCTATTATTTTTTTTTATTTAATAATGAGAGCGATAAAAAATGGAATATTGTATTTTATTCCAAGAGAAGAATGTTACATTGAAGAAAAAAATTAGTTTATAAAAGAATTTTATTTAGTAAATTTATCTTAAAGAAAATAAAAATTTCATTATTAGATATTCAAAATATTCTAGATAGAGGCTATAAAATTCCAACTACAAATGGGGACTACTTAAATCCTTTAAATTATATAACAACTTTTTTTAAACCTTATGAAAGAATATTAATAGAATTGAAATCAGGAGAAGAATATAAAATATTTGTTGATGCTAACCCCTATCCATATACAAAATTTCTTTCATATCATGATGATAATAAATTTATAAAAAACTATAATGATTTAAAGGAAATGGTTATAGAAGAACAAAATAAATTATCCTTTAATCAAAAAATAGAAAATCTAGTGGATAAATATAATTCTCCATTAGAGGAAAGATATAGCTATATTATAAAAAAAATAGTTGATGAAGAAAAATTATTTATAGCCAAAAAAGACAGTAATTATATAATTAATGGAAGTTATGATGCAATAGAATATTTAGAAATTTTTAAAAATATATATTTTGAAGAGGCAGAATTAGATACTTTTTATTCTTATGTACTTTCTAAAAAAGAAAACCAAGATAAAAAGGTCTTAGTTGGTTATAATGGAATTGATGGAAAAGAAGTAACTATGTCAAAATTGAAGGAAGATATAAATAAAATAAGAGATAGTAGAGGAAGATATCTAAAAGAGCAATTAGAAAATTAATAGGAAATAAAAATAATATAGTGAACACCTATGATTTCTATAATAAAAAGATAAAAGAGATGATAAAATGAGAAAGATAATAAATAAAAACTCAACTTATTTTTATAGTTACACTGGATTAATTTCTTTAATATTTTTTGAAATAATATTACTTATTTTTTTATATCTTTTTTCAAGAGAAATAATTCCAGCAATAGCTATATTAGTTCCAAATTATTTTTTTATCAGAGCAATAATAATAGTATTAAAATATTTCATAAGTATAGAGGAATGTTATTGCATTGAAGACAAGTTTTATTATAAAAAAGTTTTATGGAATAAATGGACTTTAAGAAAATTTGAAATCCCAATTTATGAAATAAAAAAAATAGAAGATAACGGAAAATTAATACTAAGAACAGAATTACAAGCAGGAGTAGGATATCTTTTATATTATTTTAATCCTTATGAAAGAATTTGTATAGAAACTATATCAGGTAAAAGATATGATATTTGGAATTATAAAAAGAGACCTAGTTATTTGAGCATAGATAATCTATATGATGATGATAGAGAATTTTTAGATTTTTTATTTAGCATTAGAGCTATGATTGAAAATAGAAAAAAAGAAATATTATTTAATCAAAAGGTTGAAAATTTAATGGAGAAATATAATTCTCCATTAGATGAAAGATATAACTATATTTTAAATAAAATAGTTGATGAAGAAAAGTTATTTATATGTGAAAAAGATAATAATTTTATAATCAATGGAGATAGTGAAGCAATAAAAGATTTAAAAGTGTTCAAAGATATAAACTTTGAAGAAATAGATTTCTATATTTTTTATGTAAATTATTTATCCAAAAAAGAATATGAAACCAAAAAAGTTTTAATTGGATATAATGGAATTGATGGAAAAGAACTAACTATATCAAAGTTTAAAGAAGATATAAATAAAATAAGAGATAGTAGAAGTACATTTAAAAATTAATAATATTTAAAAGATAGGGTTATAGAAATAAAAGTTTTTATAACCCTATTCTCAAATAAGTTCAAGAAATTGATACCAAAATGTAAAAAGAATATAGAATAATTGTAGAAAAATAGGTAAATATATAGATTTAGCACCTAATGGTTTATAATATCATTTGGTGAATTTAATAGATTAAATCCATAAAAATCTAAGATATAAAATAAAAAAGAAAGGTGGAAAAGATTTGTTAATATATAGTTTTAAAATTTTAGATGGAGAAGAAATTTTTATAAAAAATAGTTTAATTTTGTATATGTTTGATACTTTAAAATGGGTGAATACTTTGGATAAATTTAGAAAAAAAAATAAAGGATTATATTATCATGGTAGTACATATTTTGAAAAGAATAGTATCAGAAAATTAAAAGAAATTATTTTTTGTTGGAAGAATTTATTTAGTGAAGCTACTGAGAATTTTGAAATAGAAGTACTTCTTAATCAAAATAAAGGAGAATATTATATTGAGAATCATAATAAAAAAGAAGTAGTAGAGAGTTTAGAAAAACTTATTGATTTATGTAATAGTGCAGAAAAAGAAAATAAGGAAATAAAATGTACAAAAATATCAATTAAATTGGATAATCTAAAATAAAGAAAGAATGGAGATAAATATGCTAATACATGATTTTAAAATTTTGGAAGAAAAAGAGCAAGTTCATATAGAAGATAATTTAATTTTGTATATATTTGATACTTTAAATTGGATTGATACTTTCTCTAGTTTAAAAACTAATAGAGAAACAAAAGGTCTAAATTATCATGGAGTAACTTATTTTAAAGGAGACAGCATAAGAAAACTTAGAAACATTATTTTTTACTGGAGAGAATTATTTAATGTAGCAGAAAAAAATTTTGAATTAATGGGAATATACTATAGTCCTAAAAGAAAGAAATATCTTAAAAATAGATACAGTAAAAAAGAGGTAATAGAAAGTTTAGAAAATTTAATTAATCTATGTGATAGAGCAGAAAAAGAGAATAAAATAATAGAACATAGTGGAATATAACCCAGAATATTTATCAATACTAGAAAAAGAAGCAATAGAAATAGCCAAGACTTTAAAAATGTTTATAAAAGGTGAAGAAGATAAAAAAATATATAATAAATTTTTCAGAAGATAGTAATAAAATTATATTTACTAGATATCTAAAAATGAAAAAAAGCAAAATAAAGAGTTATAAAAAATTATCTATGATAAGGGAATAAAAATATGGAAATTAAACTATACCTCTAATCTTAGATTTAAGATTTTTAAAGTAGTTTAGATTTCCATATTTTACTTTTTAATTTAAGATTAATCTTTCGTACTCTTTAATTACTTCTTCTTTACTAAATTTTTGAATTTCTTTTTCTATTAGTTCTTTATCCAAACTATCATTTTTTAAAGC
>ERZ773010.1141-NODE-1141-length-17009-cov-34.189985_pt1 | contig 17009 bp, 18 predicted proteins | sample MGYA00580842_ERZ773010 | MGnify/ENA primary metagenome ERZ773010 (study PRJEB29015, sample SAMEA2737982) | human oral metagenome | biome: human oral; feature: human-associated habitat; material: dental | place: China | collected 2107 ...
AACGTAACACTCCAGACCGTCTTCAATTGAAGAAATACTCACCAAAACTTCGCAAGCACGTTGTGTTTACAGAAGTTAAATAATTGAGATAAAGAAAAGCCTATGGAATCAATGTTTCAAAGGCTTTTTTCTTTTGATTTTAGCAAAATAACTGAATTTTAACTGATGAAGATTTATTCACACTAGAATTTGATATAATAATCGTAAGAAAATTTTTGAAGGTAGATAATATGAAGAAGACAAACAGCATCAATTTCACTGAAAAAATTCCTGAAGTTTCCAAACAAATTGAAGAAATCAAAATCACTTGTTTTTATATGCTGAGCACCGACTTATACAAAATAGAAAATAATAAATTAACGGAAATAATAATTAAGAAATTTGAAAATCATCCTGCTACAATTATGACATTAATAGCTACCGAAGATAACCAACTTTTTTCAAAAAAATACGAACCATGGAAAATCCCCAAAGAGTTACAACATTTAAAAAGCGAGGTAGACGAGAAAACAAATTACTATTTAGATTTATATTTTACAAAACTAGAAAAGGCAAAACAAAATTATCTATCCTGTGCTAAATCTAACCGATTTTTTAAATTTGTTTTTGCACCTCTGATAGAATTAAGTTTAGAAGATGAATTACATTTTTTCTTTGTTACGCTCACTATTTTTCAAAACGGATCAATAATAATAGAATTATTTGAGGACTTAAGGTCTTCATTCTATGCTGTAGACTTTTTCAGTTCCTATACAAAAATGAAAGCCAAACTATTTCCTGATTTTAAAAAGAAAAATAAATCTTACTCTCTAAACTCTTCACAACAATTAGATGATATTTTAAATTATATAAAAAAAGAATTGTCTTCAATAAATGGGGGAATACAGTTAAGTGAACGTTTCTTTTTTTTACATTTTATTACCAATATGAGTGAGATGAATAAAATGGATTTTTTTAAAAAAGACAAATTGTATACTTGGATGATTAATGCCCCATATAGCATACAATCTCTATCTTCTAAAAAGAAATCAAAATACTATTTAACAAACTATTTTGATTTAGATTCTATCAACTACATAAACAAAGGAGCAAATTATATCATTTGGAATGATGACAATTCTAATGATTTTGAATCTAATTTTCTACAACAAGCCGGTCTCTTTTTAGCTTCTGCTACTCCGTTCTTTCAATTAGTGTGTTTAGATGAAACTATTATGGACGGACTCGAAAAATTTCAACTTTCAAATGATAAACAGCTCATTAAATTTAATGAGTGGATTCACAACTATAAAAGATCTTCTCTTTTTATCTATCGAATCAATCATCGAGCTGTTTTTGACTTGTTTACTCATTTACAAAAGAATTCTTACTTTAAGCATGATGAGTATATAGAAAAAATTAAGCAAGAAGAATTCAATTTATTAAAAGAGCGAAACCAATTTAATGAGACACAAAAGAATAGAATTATGGAAATTATGCTTTTCATTGTTAGTTCGGTTTCTGTTCTTCAGGTTGTAGATATTTTTACTAATAATATTAAAATTTTATCAATAAGTGCTTTGATTACTATCCTTTTGACTATTGGAATACTAATGCATAGAAATCATCAATGATATTTAAAACCTTTGAAATGTTGATTTCAAAGGCTTTTTTTCTTTTGATTTTAGTAAAATAATTGAATTTTAACTGATTATAATCATTAAGAGATAATTTCAGCCAAATCTATCATAGCTTGTTCAATCTTATCCTTTCCTTTTTGCATAACATGAAGGTAGATTTTTTCTATCTCTCTACTATCTTCTGAATGTCCTACAAACTCTCGAATAACGTTTAGGCTTACATTCTTCTCTGCCATAACTGAAACAAAGCTATGTCGAAACATGTGAGGAACTATATGAATAGGTCTACCAAAATCTACTAAGTCATCAATATCTTTATAAGGTTTTCCGCTTTTCTTATTATACTTTGCCGACTGGCTAGCTCCACCTCTTAAGAACATTGAAATTTCTGTATGGTACATTGGGCTACCTTGTTGATTCTTGCCTTTAACGTAGATTCTAGTAAATATATAGCCCATATCTTTATAAGTTGGATTGAATTCTGCTTGAAACTTATTTCGTTCAATATACTTCAGTAAGATTTGTTCTACTTTTGGTGACATTGGGATAGTTCTAACACTTTCTTTAGTCTTTAGAATTGCTCTATATCGTTCCTTCTCATCACGTAAACCTTCCTCTGCCATTTCTTTGTCAGTCTTATTATGGCTTGCCCTCTGCCAATGAACCTTAATGAGTTTATTCTTGAAATCTAGAACATCTTCATTCAAACCTAATGCCTCACTCGGTCTCATACCTGTCAAGTAGATAATTCTGAGTACATCAGCAACTAATTCATTATTATGTCGCTTAGTCCAGTTTTCAATAATCTTAAACACTTGGTTAGCCTCGTCAACTTCAAGATATTTTTCAGCTATATCTTCCCTAAGTTTCGCCTGCTCCTCTGCACTTGTCAGCGTCTTACGTTTAACCCTCTTATTCAGAATAGGGTGTTGCAACGCTGTCAATTCTCCCTGTTCTACCGCCCAATCAAATATCATCTTAAGATAGATATGAATATTCTTTGAAGTTCCCTCACTTGTATTATTAATGATAGCTTGCATTTTTTCCTGTTCCATACAGAACTGTTTAAGGCTCATATTTTCATTGAAATATGGGGAGATATGCTGATTATACACACTAACTCTAGTCTTTAGAGTATTCTTGGCAGGCTTAACACGATTGACCCACCACCTAAAAGCTAAACCGTATAATTCGTTATTTTCATCATACGGTCTAGCTATATCTTTGAGGCATAAAGTTTTACTAGGCTCTAATTCCTTTGGTTTCTCTCCAGTCAAATCTAATATGGTTTCATCAATCATCTCATTTAATAATTTTGAAACTTTTGTAATCAGCTGACTATTTTTTATATCGGAAATAAGTAACTTCTCTTGTCCCTTACTGTCTTTTCCTGTTGGTGTTGCCTTAGTCGTATACCACCCTTTATTTTCTCCCCCTGTAAGATACTTATAACGACTTTTGGTTATCAAAGGGTGAGTATATCTCATTGCGAATTTAACAAGCACATTACCTTTTTTAAACGGGTCTGGTTTCCATTGATAAACAGTTAAAACTCGAGTAGTCTTACCTACTTTCATTTTTACCCCCTTATACTAAGCTATTACTGCCTCATTTTCATGAAAAATCTTATAATCAAACCAATCTTTAAATACTTCTGCATGAATAAAGACATTTCCGTGTGTTCCACAAATTCCAAAAGAATATGGACTGTTTCTCATTTGGCGAATGTAGTGATCCAAAGTTGGTAGTTTCATGCCCTTCCAAAGTTCATCTAAGAACTCTTTTTTCCGATACCAATTTTTAGTCAAATCATAATCTGACTTTGTCTTTATCTCTATCATTGAATACTTTCCTTTCTTCTGTTATAATCTAGTTAGTTAATTTTTAGAGGCGACTTGTTTTCAAGTCGTTCTTTTTTCTCCCCATAATGGGGAACTAGTCTGTTCTCGAATATACTGCTCTATATCCTTTTCATCATTACAGGTCAGCTTTGATAAACCTTCTTTTAGTAATCCTTGAATATAGGATTCAGCTTCCTCGACATCATAGGCTTGATACTTTGCTATATAGACTTTTGCCAATGTTTTGGCTACCTGTTTCTCTGTCCAAGCCTCTGACTTCCGTAGCGTGGGTTTAGTCCTTACAACACTCAAAACCGTCTGATTTTCAGTCTTGAGATAATCTAACCACCACTTGACCTTTTTTCTTCTCCAACGGTTGCTATCTGTTTCGTTAGGACGAACAAAACGATAATGACCATTTATAGCCTCAAAATAGATAGATGATAAAGGACGCTTTAGAAACAACTGCTCCGCAATAATATTGGCTTTTTCCTGCCAACATCTAAGTTCCGCACGAACCCAATATTGGCATTCTACGAGCTCTTGCTTGCTTAGTTGCTCCATAAGTTTATTATAGATACACCATTGCTGATTCCCTCTTGAACCTATGGAAACTGTCTCCCCTACTCGCTCCCCATTTTCTAAGACCGCTTTTTCATGATACTCAAAATGTTTTGCTTTCGAGATACATAATCCTTTCTTGCAATAGTCATATATTCGTTGAACATCTAAACTACCGTCAAATATATCGTGGGCAATATCTAGTCTAGTAAAGTTGGCATTATGATAATACAAACGACTTATTAAAGCAATCCAATTGTTTTCGTTACCTTTCAAAAATTCTTCATATTGACGACAACCTTGCCCTTTTAATTCGATAAATACACCCATAGAAAGCCTATCTTCATTGAAATATACTTTTATCTCTGAGCAGGCATAATGTCGCTGATACTTATTTATTCCCCAATTATTTAATGTGAAATCTTCTAAAGGAATTAAAAGAATATCAGTCAAAACACTTTCTGGAGGAATATTTTTAACGGTTACTGCGAAATAATCAATTCTGACTGTATTCATAGGGTTATGCTCCTAGAATTTTAATGTCCTCACATACTAATTTAACACCAGCCCAGTTACTTCGTGCCATGTTCCAAGCTAAACGAACTTTCGGCTTAACTAACTCAATCGGAACATTCAAAAGTGATTCATTTTGAGCAAGTGTAGCGACCTTATCTACATTACCTACAATTTCTAGATTGATAGCTTTCAAATCATCAGTAGAAATTCCCATTTCAGTTAGCACTTTAACCTTATCGGCATCAAGTGCAGTACAAGCAATTTTAGTTACTTCTTCAGTCTTGATTTTCTCGCCATTAACATCGTTATACCTGTTATTAACTTTAGCAGATAGTATAACTACTTTTTTCGGAATATCAAATTGTGACATATCCAAATCAAGAGTTCCAATCTTAAGGGTTGTGTCTGTCATGTTATAAGTCATAATATAACTCCTTTTTCTATTCAAAAAATCATATCCTACACGAAAATCACTCTGAACCTTACTCCCACAAAGGTTTAAGGAAAACAAGTACAACCGACAATGCCCAACCCCTTACGTATCAAGGGTTTAGCCACCATTTCGTGTAGGTGTGTGCCCCCTATTAGTACTGGGGGTATTTTTCTGACCTCCTGCAAAGCAGTCGGTAGGCTCTTTCTCCCTAGCGAAAAGAGGAACGCTCCGCTCGATTCTGCCCCTGGGCAATCGTCCCTATTTCGCTAGTCCGAAAGACCGTCATTGTTTCTCATACTCCAATAAAAATCGCAAGCCTTATCAAAATATTTCTCAAATTCTAGTTCATCAGACTTGAATGGAACTTCAACATATTTAGGAGTAGGAATAACTCCGTCAATTTGAATATAGCCTGTTCCAATATCACAAGTCTTGTAATCAATATCTTGACTTGAAAACATCATGCGACACGAATCTGAATCAGCAGTAGTCGAACCTAATAAGAGTGCTGTGCCAAAGTTTTGCCTCATATACGTCGGAATGAAGTCACTTGAGGCTCTCTGCAGACCTACTATAACTTCAATAGAGGCTTGGCGAGATTTTACTAATAGACTTCCAAGGTTCGACATTGCCTCTTGATAGGCTTGTTTCCCTTCTTTAGTAGTTTCTGCCTCTGTTTTGAAAGCAATCCCCTCATCAAGCACGATAACAAGAGGATAGTTCCCCTTAACATCAGCCCACGATAAAACTTTCCCTTTAGAAATATAGATGTCTGGATTATCTGCCATAACTTGAAAACGTCTATTCATTTCTTCAACAGCCTCTCGCAGAACACCAGCAATTTGAAACGGACTATTATAAACAATCCTATAGCCCAACCTATCCTCCAATTTCTTACCAACAAGCCATGACAATTCTCCTTTCTTAGGGTCTAATAACTTAATTTCAGAACTTAAACGCAAGTATTGAGCCACTAGGTTCTCTATCATCACTGTTTTCCCTGATTTTGTTGACCCTGCTAGAAGCACATGTGGAGGTGAGCCAAATTGCCAGCCTACTTTCTCAGAAATTGTTATCTCTGTAGTTTCAAGGGTGGCCTCCCAAGTCAATCTCTTTTCAGCAGATTTAGGGAAGATATACATCACGGAATTAGTGTATTCAATCATTTCTTCCAACTCCAAAGACAAAGCACTAGAGAGGAGAGAACCAAGTTGATTAGCTTTGGCATCGTACTTGCCACCATATTTCATACACGCCACTCGGACATCTTGCTCAGTTTCTTGGAACTGGAGCGGGATATAATTGATGATTTTTTCCTTACCGTTAATCACTTGACTTTCATAAAACTTATTAGAAATCACCATATAATTTAAGGCACGGCTGACACTGTTAAAGAACCTTGATTGTCTCCGTTTCCAATACCTAAAGGAAAATACAGCAATCCCTAAGAATAAGATCGCAACAAGAGTATTTGCCAAATTTGTTTGAAAATTGGCGAAGATACTAATCAAAAGAACTATAAAAACACCATAAAAGTAAATTGAAATAGCCCTGCTATATCTGAATGGAAGATAGAGACTAGGTTTAAATTTCCTTACTCGTCCTCTATTCCACAACAATAACCGACCAAATATCCCCATATAGACACACCTCACTTACTCAAGTTTTTTGAACACTTTTTATCAACTAATAGCAAAATCAGTGAAGGCAACTGAACAACTAATACGACTGCTGACAATAATACTGCCACTTTGGCGGACAAAAGTGGGGTGTACGCTTTGAAATTGATACCATCAGCTGTGAAGCCAGCTAAGACTGAAATAATAGAAAGTAGCACAAATGTACTGGTTTGCCAAAAGTAATTTCTCATTTTTGTTCTCCATTTTTATTTTATTAACAAAGGGGGAGGAGTGAACCTCCCCTCATAATTATTTGTAGTTGTCCCATAAAATCCTCTTGCCACGAACAAGGTTATCCAACATAGAAATAGATGAATTTCCAATGTGAAAATGAGTTGTGGCATAGTCATAAAATGCCACAAGTGCTTGGGCATAGAACTCTTGGAAAGTTTCCGTGATTCCCTCATCTTTTAGGAGCTGTGCCAGTCCCAGAGTATGAACAGTTGTCCCATGTAGTAATCCGTGATTTCTAGCTTTTTCAGAAGCTTTGGCTCTCAATTCTGGAGTGTGTAGTGCTTGTAAGACAAGCGTTGCTTTGCTTGTAATCATTTTGATTTCTCCTTTTTCTTTAAAATAATGTAAAATAGAATTTCCTATTTCCGACTTTTATTCTGATTCTTATTGGGGAGGCTCTTGCTTTCATCTCTCTCCTTTCTTACATTTTTTCTTACAACCATTCTACCCCACTACTGGATGTTTGTCAACATTTTGTACGAAAAAATGTAAGAAAAAAAGACCAGTGTTTAAACTAGCCTTAACCGATTATACTATTAACTATTTTTTCTAACTCAATAAATTGACTAATTGCTATCTCTCTGACATCATTATCATTACAATTCTTTAATCTATCAATACTTTCCCTTATTTTTTCGGAAACCTCACTAAATATCTGATTTGTATTTGTTTCATGAGTAACAATATAAGCCGCTTTTAGCATTTCTCTGATACAAACTCCAATAGTTACAGACCTTGCTCCCAGTATTGATGGGAGAGTTGATTTCAACTGCTGAATTCCGTTTTTGGTATCCTCAGTAATTTGAACTTTTAATAATTTCGAAGAATCGCTAATTGAATGATTTTTGATTGATATTCTTGAATCATAGACTTTTTTCCAATCATCGATATTCAAAGAATCTCTATATGCTCGATTCAAACACTCACCTTTTGATATACTTCCACCTGTGACCACTTCATAATAAAGTCTCATCTCTTCTAGATATTGAGCAGCCTCGAAGGAAATTCTAGCTTGATAATATTCCATTCCATTTCACCATTTCTTACATTTTTTCTTATATTCTACATCTTATTTTAAATTTTTGCAAGTTTATACAACTCAAACCTAACCCCTAAAACATAACTGATTTTTAACTGATTAAACTCCCAAAAAGTCACATTCCTCTATTTATCATTTATTTTCTCCAATATAAAAAGTCTATCACATTAAGGTTTCTAAGTATCATTATATTTCCTTAAAACTACATCTTCTTCACAGAGGTGAAATAGGGATTCACTACACGTCAATAGATGTGAGGAACCTTGATTTTAAGCGATTTTTGAAATTTTAAATTTCACTACATTGCAATAAAAATCAACCGAATCACTACCTTTTTCACTACCTTTTTTGAAATAAGAATACGGATTCGGACGATTAAAAGTAAGAGAAACTTCATTATGAGGTTTCTCTTTTTTTATATTTTCATTCCTAAAAATTTTTGAAATAGAGTAATCTTTTCTAAAATTTGTGTAATCCAAAACGCAAGTTTAACAAGACTATTCTAACCAAGAACGTATACAATCAAACACTTTTAACGCTATTATAAAGCAACAAAGCAAAAACTCCAGATTAGAACCTTCTAAGTGGTTCATAGACTGGAGTTTTTTATATATATGTTCGCTAAATGTTTACATTTATATCATTAAAATTATTTTTTTAACTCGTTATGTAATCATTTATATTTTCGTTATAGCTAACTTTAATTCTCATTTATTAAGTATACCTAAGTTTTATGTTTAAATTTTGTATAGAATAGCTGTACCTCTTAATAAAGTTATGATTGCGCTTTCAAAGAAACCTAGTTTATGATACTATTATGGAAATAGAAAAAATTCTTAGTTCGCTAAAGACCTTTATCCGAGATCCAGAGAAAATAGAAATTTTATCCATTAAAAATACGTTTCATAAGTTACTTACTTGATATTAATAGAATTCCAATATTGTATAATTAAATCAAAGATGATACTGGAATCAGGAGGATTTATTATGGTTAATAATGTAGCTGTTAGAGCCTCAAACCTTTCAAAAGAATTTTTGTTAGGGCAAGACAAAACTGTCTCTATCTTGAAAGATGTTTCTTTATCTGTCAATTATGGGGAATTTGTATCAATACTTGGTGTCAGTGGTTCTGGAAAGTCTACTTTGCTAAGTTGCTTATCAAGTTTATCTGAACCAACAAGTGGCGAGGTTGTTATCAATGATGTAAATCCATATACCTTAAAAGAAGGGAAGCTTGCTAAATTTAGAAGGCAAGATATTGCAATTATTTTTCAAAACTATAATCTAGTACCCGCTCTACCTGTACTAGAAAATGTTACACTTCCTCTGAGACTCTCAGGAAAGAGTGTTGATAGCAATAAAGTAAAAAAAATGTTGGATAGTTTGAATTTTAAAGCAGAACTATCATCATTAGTTGCTACCTTATCAGGTGGAGAACAGCAAAAAGTGGCTATTACTCGTGCAATAATAGCTGATAGTAAAATTATTTTTGCTGATGAGCCAACAGGAGCTCTGGACAGCGTCTCAAGAAAACTTATTTTTGAAACACTTCGTAATTTAGCGAGTCAAGGAAAATGTGTGTTTATGGTCACTCATGATATTGAGTTGGCTTCAAAAACTGACAGAGCACTCATTTTAAAAGACGGAAAAATATCTCAACAAATTATTAAACCTTCAGCTGATGAGCTCTACCAAGCACTTGAAAGTAGTAAAGATTAATTTGAGGAGGTTTTATTATGCTAAAATTAATCATTTACCAATTTCAGTACTCAAAAAGACAATGGTTAGGAACAATACCATTACTATTTGTATCTAGCCTGATTGTTGGAACATCTTTATTTGGTATTGCTAGTTCAATAAATACTGCTAATATTAACGCTTCACAACTTTTTCAAATGCTAATAATTTTTGGAGGGACTACTTTATTTTTCCTTATTTCAAATAATATAAGGCTGCTAATAGATATCTTTAAAAAGGATTACCAATTATGGGCCATCTTAGGCGCAAGCAGAACTCAACTATCTTTACTAGTATCTGGACAGTTTTATTTAATGGCAGTGATTGTTAGTAGTATTGGTACAATACTTTCATTTTTTGTGACAGATAGTTACTACAAATTTTTACAAAATTTATTAGGAAGAGATGAGTTACCTGATTTAGTTATTACAGCCAATATTCAATCAATTTTATTGAGTATTTTTATAGTCCCAACAATTGTCGGGATAGGGGCTTACTTTTATTCAAGTCGAATACTTAAAATATCATCAATATTAAAACCAAAAAAGAAAAAAAGAAAAGTTACAGTAACTGGATTTATTAACATCTCTGTTCGTTTATTCCTATGGTTACTATGTATAGGGTTTATTGTTTCAGCAGGTTTTCTAAAAAACAAAGAAATAATTGCAACACAGTCAAGCATAATATTATTTTTATTAATTATTCACATCCTTATTATTCAATCACTATCTCCATCAATTCAAATGTTTCTAATAAAATTTTTAATGAGGATATTTCCAACTGAAAATTATGTAATTAATACAGGCTTTTGGAATCTACTTTTTAATCCTAGCTATTTGAAAAGTATACAAACTTCAATGAGCATGGGAGTAACTCTCATTTCTGGGTTTATTCTTTACACCCAAAATATGTATTCATTCATGAATACAGCAAACGGTGTAAACGAAGCAAGAGCTTCCTTTATTGCTTATCTATCTGCTCCAATTATTCTGATTATTACTAGTTCTATTTCTCTTACAATTTTATCTTCTAATAAAGATATTGAGGATATTAAACAGTTAAAGACACTGGGAGTGTCAAGATTACAACTTCTTAAAATACGTATAGGTGAGGCAATAATACATTCGGTATTAATTTTATTAGTATCAGTAGTTTTCAATTTAATTATTTTAATTTTAGTTAGCTTTATTGGCCAACTTTTAGGCCGTAGTTTAGTAGATATATCAGGTTTCTGGCAACCGAGTCTTATAGTTATTTCTTTGTTAGTTATTTTTTATAGTATTACAAAGGGATTTTATTTATTTCAAGATAGATAAATTGGAATAGTTACTGATTCAAAAAGAACACGCTTATTGACATTGAAACCAAAGCAATACTAAAACTAAAGAGTCTAGGACAATAGTCCCTTATTTCCAAAAAAAGCAACGGATTTGCCGTTGCTTTTTTGCATGGTTGCGATAGGAAGTCTTATTTCTGGAATCTTTACATTTTGCCAACATTTAAAGCCATCCCAAGTTCTCTCGATGAACAGAGCTTAGGATGGCTTTTTTTGTTTTGATTACATTTTGTTAATATGTTGATATTTGTATAAGATTCCCTAAAAGATTGTATACACAATCTTTTTATAATGGGGTTCCCCCATTCCCCTATTTCTTTATGAAACTTTTTTATTTTTTCTTCCTCATCCTCATTTCTACCTTAACTATAGCCATTTTACTTCCATTTGTCAAGTTAAATTTCTGTTACAAATCCACCCTATCTTCCCTCCCCCACAAGTTCTGTGGGGGATTTTTTTATTTTTTCGAAACTTTTTTCACTTTTTTGTCCGACGACACCCCAAAAAATCTCCTTATAAATAAGAACAACTGTCCAGCTCATGACATAAAACCGAGCAAGAACTCACTTACCATTTTTGTCCAAAAGGAAGGTAAAGAATCATGGCCAAAAAAAATTCAAAACAACCCAAACCTGACAAGGTCGCTATCCGCAGAGAAAAAGAAATTAAGGAAGCGATTGAGTGTGGCAACTGGAAAAGAGTTGTCCATCTTCTATCATTGCCACTCGAAAACGCAGAAAGAAGAGACAGGTATCATGGAAAACTCAGCATCAATTTCACCTATAAGAGGAAAGAAATGCTTGACTTTCTACCTGACAATTCCAGACACTCCAATCCTCTTGAATCACTCATTTATGAAGAAGATATGAAGATTGTCTATCAGACAATTGACGAGTTTGACGACATCGAACAAACCATTATCTTTGGTTACTTCTTTGAAGATAAGAAGTTCACTCAATTAGCTAAAGAAGTTCACCTCAGTGACAAAACAGTCAAAAGAAGGCTAGAAAAATCACTCAAACTTCTGAGGGAAAAACTTGAAGAATAAATAAAAAACTGTCCAGCTCATGACATGAAACCGAGCTTGTCCCTTTTCAATTTTTAAGTTTCATATAGAAAGGTATAAACATATGAAAATGAAACCACAATATCGCAAAAACGGATACTCTAACCACATCGCTCAACAATACGTTGACCTTACCGAACCTATCTACTTATTGAGTGACGAACTCGAACCCCAACAAAAATATGAAGATAATAAACCGACAGGTGAAATTGTTGCTTATAAGGGTTGGTTTGGGCAAAAAGGATTACCTCCTTTTCAGGTGAAATTCGTTGAACAACCTGACCTTCCTGAATATCTTTCTCTTGTCACCTTTGACAACTTACAGGCCTGCGAAGTTAACTATAATGTGTATTTCAAAGCTGACGGATTGAAAGAGGTGAACTAATGGCTTCAACTCTCACACAAAGAGAGTTGGAACAATACCTGTTACAGAGCCTAAATATGGGCCTGGGCTCTGTATTACAGGGTGAAACATCCTACACCAACTCTTTTAATATACTTGTTAAAGAAGACGGCTTTATATTTGTCCCTCGTCTTCCTTGTGGCTTTATCATTGATGACGACTTGTATCAGAAGATTTTTCTAATCGCAAACGCCTCCCTCTATCCTCAGTATACGCTATTGAAACAAAATTCCGCTTACTTTATCGCCTTAAAGTCAGAGGATATTCATGTTCAGCGTGGCTTATTCTTTCCATGGAAAAGAGGAATTTCGGAACGCTTGGTTATTCCAGACCTTGAGACATTTGCCTCATCTCTAAAGGGTAATAATATTCCTATCATGAAAAATCTAGCCATTAACTATGATAAAGTAACTTCTTTGTCCATTGCTGGTAATTCCGGTAGTGGAAAAAGTTATGCACTTACCTATCTGTTAAGCGTACTAAAAAACATTTCTGACCTGATTATTGTTGACCCAAAATTTGACACACCATCACGCTGGGCAAGAGAATACCAAATTCCCGTTATTCATCCCCATGAAAACCGCTCTAAGTCTGATTTTGTGTCAGAAATCAATGAAAGCTTAAGCAAGTGTCTGACCATCATCCATAAAAGGCAAGCCATCTTGTTTGAAAACCCTAGGCACGACTTTAAACATCTGACAATAGTTATTGATGAAGTCCTTGCCTTGTCTGAAGGGGTCAATAAAACCATCAAAGATTCCTTCTTCTCTTTATTGTCTCAAATCGCGTTACTGGGACGAGCCACACGAGTTCATTTACTTCTAGTCAGTCAACGCTTTGATCATACGACTATCCCAGTATCCGTACGAGAACAATTGAATGTACTCATTCAGATTGGAAATATCAATCAGAAAACCACGCAGTTTTTGTTTCCCGACCTTGACCCAGAAGGCATTGTTATTCCGATTGGCAAAGGAACTGGCTTAATTCAAATCATTGATAACGAACATCCTTATCAAGTTCTCCCCCTCCTCTGTCCCACCTATTACACTAAGAAAGGAATTTTATAAACCATGAGAAAAACAAATTTTCAAAAAACCATACATACAGCAACTACCCTTTTTATAGTAGGAATCCTATCTATGCTTATTTCAATCTTATTGAGGCTTGGAATGAATCCCTTGGAAAACAGTATTTATTTCACATCTCTGTTTGATTTCCTGCACTTGCTTCACTTTATCAGCTCATCTATCTCTTTCTTGTCCCTTCTCTTATTCTTTGGATTATTTGGCTATGAAATTAAGATACGACAGAGAGAAGATAGAGTATCTAACCTCTTTAAATCCATTATACAGACCTTTTCTCTTCGTCTTTTTCTGATTCAAAGAGAACATTCAGAAACTGTAAGCACAAGCGAGCAAGGAAATGTAAAGAGATACAATCCTGTCAACAAACAGTTCAATAAAGCAATTCAGAAAGTGGTTGTAGATATAAGAGAAGGAAGTGCAAGCTTGATTATTCCTGTCCCAAAATCCCAACAAGCCATTAAAATCTTAAAAGATTTAGAAACAATCATCAGTGAAGAAATTTCTAGTCGCAATCCTGACTATTATTTTTCAAGACCTGAAAGAAAGGGCATGGACTTCTACTTTATCGGAACAAGGCGTAAATGATAGGACGGGCGCTATGGCGCACGAAGTGAGCGCCACCTAGCGCCCGTCTGCTTGGTATATGGACTAACGGGTTACTACGACCCCGTTAGTCCAATAATCAATAATCACAAAAATATCAAATAAAGCGTGTCCCACCTTCCGAAGACACCCTTCTAAATCTCCTTATAGATAGAAATACAACTGAAAGCGAGACATATTGCACATGGCAAAAGAACAACGTTCTAATAAATGGGCTTTTCTTTTCTACAGAGAGAGCGCCCCAGAAAACTATTTGGAAATCCTTGAAGGTTTTCATATCCCCTTTATCTTATCACCTTGGCATGATAGAGATATCAATCGAAAAACAGGGGAACTTAAGAAAGCTCATAAACATGGAGCCTTTTTCTTTGATTCGCTTAAAAGCTATAATCAAGTATCTGAGCTAATCAAGGATAAATTAAAGGGTCCTGCTCATGTAGAGCCCATTATGTCTCCCAAGGGGATGTATGACTACTTTGTTCATGCGGAGAATCCTGAAAAGACTCAATACAAAATTGATGATATAGAAATAGGATGCGGATTTGAATTAGACAAATTCCTCATAAACAATAACAACGATGATTTTCTATCAACTATTATTGACGTGATAGACAAGAAGAATTTCACAGAGTTTAATCATTTGGTTAGATATGCGAGAGAAGAAAATCCTACCTTATTAAGGCTTATCGTAGACAAAACTTACTTTTTCGCCAAATATTTGGATTCACGAAGGTATAGCAACCAAAGCACCTGTCAGTCAAAATTAGAAAAGAAAGGATAAAACTGATGAACATGACGAAATTAGACCAAATTGAAAACCTACTACATACACTCATTACTATTCTTCAACAAAAATTACAAAGCAATGATTCTTATGGGATAGTCACACAGAAAGAACTATTGAAAATCTTACAGATTTCTCCTAATACGTTGAAATCATGGGAAAGCAAAGGGTTAAAGCGTCTTGAGCCACCAATTGAAGGAACACGTACTGTTTTTTACAAGATGAAAGACGTCATTGACTTTTTGACTATTTAACTTTAAGTATGCTAGAATAGGACTATCAAATAAAGAATGTGAGGGTTCTATTCTAGCCTTTTAATTGTCCGAAGAAAGAGGCTAATATGAGTAAAGAAATCATTCAACACAACAACAAAAAAATAACTAAAATTACCAAGCAAAATGGTGATGTTAGTTACTCCGTAAAGGGTGTTTATATTGGAACTGATACAAAGACTGGAAAACGCATAACAAAAACTATCACCTCTAAAACATTAAAAGCCTTAGATAGAAAAATTATTGAAGCAAGAATTCAGTTTGAAAGTGCTGGTTTTACTATAAAACAAAGTATCCAAATAGATAATTTTGAAAATTTGGCTGAGGTTTGGTTTGATAATTTCAAAGTATGGGTTTCCTCTCAAAATACTATAAATCGAGTTAGAGGCTATCTTGATACATACATTCTTCCTCAATTTGGGGATTATAAACCTGATCAAATCAAACCTGCTGATATTCAACTTTGGATAAATAAGCTATCTAGAAAAGCAAAGAAAGCTGTTGATTCCGGTGTAAAACGTGCCCCAAAAGGCAGTGCAAGAGATTTTGGTGCAATAGCTCACAAAGTTCGTGATATTTTTGATTTTGGCATTACAAATTGTGGATTGAATACTAACCCAGCCAAATCAATTAAAATTCCTCCAAAACCCAAAGCGAGCAAAGAACGTATTATGGTACTTCATGATGACGATTTGAAACACTGGTTGTCCTATCTTGAAACCTTACCAAATACAAGAGCAAATAGACGCTTTAAAGTTATTTGTAACACGCTATTAGCATCTGCATTGCGAATAAATGAGTTATTGGCATTGGAAATAACAGACCTAGATTTTGAAACAAATGAAATTCTTGTCAGCAAAACCTTAATGTGGAAAAGTGCAGATAAGAAACTAGATATCAAAGGTGAGATGATTTGTAAACCAACCGCAAAAACCGATTCTGGAAACCGTAGGGTTCCCGTTCCACTTTCAGTTATGGAAAAACTCAAGGAATTTTATGAGGAGATGGGTGCTTATTTTGAAAAGTATGAGTTGCCAAAATCTTCACTTATTTTTCCAACTATCTATGGCAACTACATGTGTGACAGAAATGAACGTGCAACGCTTAAAAAGCGGTTGACTGAGTTGGGACTACCAAACTATGGCTTTCATCTGTTTCGCCATACACACGCATCTATGATGTTAAATGCTGGTATGAACTGGAAAGAACTGCAACACAGAATGGGGCACAAGTCTATCACAACAACTATGGATACTTACGCTGAGTTAGCACCAAAAAAGAAGTTTGAAGCAGTAGATATTTTCTTAAACAAGATAGAAGAACTAGCAAGCTGATTTTATCACTACCTTCATCACTACCTTTAAACTTTAAAGCTCTACAATCCTTGATAATATAGGGGATATAGGTCAATTATTTAACTCTTACAGAAGTGAAGTAAGCATTCAATACGAATCAATACAGAAGAAAAACGCTGATTTCAAGCGTTTTTTCTTTTTGCCAAATGCGATATATTGCACTGTATTTCAATTCAAACTCTACCTTTTTCTCTACCTTTTTTAGATAAATATATCATCTGGATATTGAAGTTAAGCCCTGCTATCATTTCGATGGCAGGGCTTTTTAATGTTTGGTACACTACCTTCTTATCTATATTTTGATGGAGCTGAAGTTGACATCTACAAAGTTTAATGTTAGAATACATTCAAAAATATATTTGAATGAGGTGTTTTATGATTCAAAATATTGTTACTTCAATAATCCTGTATTCTGGGACAGCCGTAGACTTACTTATTATCCT
>ERZ773010.1144-NODE-1144-length-16995-cov-18.576741_pt1 | contig 16995 bp, 10 predicted proteins | sample MGYA00580842_ERZ773010 | MGnify/ENA primary metagenome ERZ773010 (study PRJEB29015, sample SAMEA2737982) | human oral metagenome | biome: human oral; feature: human-associated habitat; material: dental | place: China | collected 2107 ...
ATAATAAGAATATGAAGCTCACCGTCACCCAAGAAAACCTCGCCAAAGCCCTCGCCAGCGTTGGGCGCATCGCCGCTAGTCGTAACGAGCTAGCAATACTGAACAATATTTTACTACGAACAGACGGCTCTCGGCTGGTCGTAGCGGCAACGAATCTGGAGATCGCCTCTACTCAGTATGTTGGCGCCAAGGTCGAGAAGCCCGGCTCAATAACTATCCCAGCCCGACTGGTGAGCGAGTTCGTCGCCAGCCTGCCAAGTGGTACGGTCGAGTTGGAGGTTAAGGACGAACATCTACACCTGACCGCAGACAAGTTTTCATCGGTTATCAATGGCGTCGTGGCGGACGAGTTTCCGGAGCTACCGACAGTGGACGAGCAGACGGCGGTGCGACTGGATATGAGTACGGATGAGCTAAAAAAGGCAGTTTCGCAAACCATTATAGCGACGTCTAGTGATGCCACGCGGGCAGTGTTGACTGGTGTGTATTGGCATACCTACAACAGTGAGTTGTATCTAGCGGCCACGGACGGTTATCGGTTGGCGGAGAAGCGGCTGATGAAATTTGACGGCGAAATTACAGCTATCGTGCCAGCATCAACACTCCAGGAAGTGCTGCGGAGCCTCGATACCGAAACAAGTGACGTAAGTTTGTTTTTTGATGAAACACAGGTCGGGTTTCGGACGGATCATTTAGAGATCGTGAGTCGGCTGATCGACGGTAAGTTTCCCGACTATCGTCAACTGATCCCTAAACTCGCCGAGACCGATGTAGTGATTAAGAAGGCTGATTTCCTGCGCATCACCAAGGTTGCTAGTCTATTTGCGCGCGAGTCCGGTGGTGGCATCACTCTCAAGGCTAGTCACGAGCAAGCGCTACTATCAATCCATTCAATCGCTTCGGAACTCGGCGAGAATACTTCTGAGGCCAGCGCCGAGGTGTCGAGCGACGGCGAGATTACGCTCAATTCTCGCTATCTGATCGAGTCACTTGGCGCCACTGATGGCGAGACTGTCACCTTCTCGTTTAACGGCAAACTGTCGCCATGCGTCATCCGCGAGCAGACCCCTACGCCGGATTGTATGCATATTGTTATGCCGTTGAAGCGCTAGATACTAGGAAAACTTTTTGTATTCGGCGATATTTTTGCCATCGGTAGTTTCGAAAAGCAATACCTTTTTTGCACTACCATAACCTGCCGACAGATCTAGTGGTGTGATCAGCTTCACAATAATGTAATGGGAGTTATCGAGGTATACATTAAACTTATAGGTAGTGGAATTAGTGTTATTACCAATGGAAAATTGCACACTCCCCTTTTGGATGCTAACTGTATCGGTGATTTTTTTGCCAAACTTGTTTATAGCAACGAAACTAATGTATTCTTTGATAAAATCAATATCGCTATCTTGGACAGCCTCTTTTGTTAAAAGCGATACTCCAAGAATGAGTATCTTATCTCCTGTTGCGCCACCTGTTGATTTAGTCGGCACCACCTCTCCCGATATCTGGTCGGTGTATTCATCACTTCTTGCCCTGTTATCATTTGTGTATTGTGCATACAATACAATGACTAGCAGAGTAATTACCACGACCACAACGGCTATAAATGCTCCAATAAATATTTTTCTATTTAGCATACAATGCTCCTATATGTAAATGTATATACTTTGCTACGTCGTCTTGGTTATACTCACCAAGCACCTTGCGATTTGCGCCATCTTTAGTGCTACCTGCAGGATCACCGACAAGCCATCTATTGTCGTCAAGTTTTTTGTAGATCGCTATGACGTGGCCTCCGCTAGTAAAGGGGCGTGACCCCCTCCCGGAGGTGTATATAATCGCCCCTCTATCAAGGGCTGCATTAATTCTGTCCTTGCGACCAGAGGCACCGCCAGACTCGACATCAATATTTTCACCACGAAGACCGTATTCTTGCTGCATCATCTTTTGGATATTGTTGGTATTACTACCAACCCCTATAATCTCACCACCGTATTTTCTAACGTTTGCTACAATTGAGTCGGGCGTAATTGACTGTTTTTTAAGAGTTGTTAGTATCATCGCCGCCGATACGACACCACATGCTGATGTACAGAAGTTGTGCGACGAATATGGTAAGCTGCTCCACGGACCTTCACACTGAGAATATGCGGCAAAGTTACCCGGAAAAGCGGCTGGTTCGCATGATGTTGTCGTCGTACTGTCTCCAAGATAAGCGAGTACGGCCAACGCCCCTGGGTTTCCGTTTGTAAGGTGTCCGGCCTGGGAATGTCCGCCGAACGGGTCGAGAAACCTCCATGAACCGCCGATATGCTCGCTATCGATGCCCTGCATAACATATCCAGATTTATCGTAGTCGAGGCCAGCTTTTTTGTAGAGAAAACCCCTATTATAAGCGAGAAATGCGCGACCCTTATCTTCAGTCTTCATTGATTTATTTATGGTTATTCCGTAGACCGACTTAGCCATTTCTTGAAAATGTTTTGCTGCCAATATAGCATCCTCCTCAAGGGTGTTACCGATTCTCACCCCATCAACACTCCAACCCTTTCCTAGTTTTTCTCCGTCAGCTATACTTCTTGTCGGATCCATACTACCTTCGCGAAGGTGAAGCGCTGCTAGCATGGTTGCTGGTACGCCCGTCGCTGCCTCTCCTTTGGCGTAGGCTGCACCATTCTGCTTAAATTTTTCCTTCACCCCAAGTTTGTCAAGCTTCTCTATGGTTTCGGCGGGTAGTTGCGATTGAGCTTGTGATGTAGAGCTAGATGTTGTTGTGGCTGCTGACGCTCCTTGACTCGGTGTATCTGCACATGAGGCGGCCTCTTTCTTGTTGAGAAAGTATATAGAATTATTCATGTACGATCGCTCATCAAGAGATGATGCGGTGAGTGGACTAAAAAGTGATATATATATAGACATAACAATTATGGTTGCGATATATATTCTATGTTTCATTCTGGAAACTCCTTAGCTAAATCACTTGGTACGTCACTTGGCAGCATGTCTCTACCTATTGCCCTATCCGGCTGGGCGATAAGCTTGAGTGTATATGATGATGACGAAGCCTTGAATATACAAAAAAACCTACGCCCATCTGAATATGGATCTTCATCAAGAAATGTTATGGTGGCAGTAAACCAATCATTGGAGTAATATCGAATACTGTTTGGTTCAGTGTATATGGGGCGGTCTTGATCTGATGAGCGTATATTATAATTATTATCTCGGATAGCTTTGTTTACAGAGGTTTTGAGCATTTCTAAATTAACGCCAGATTTTTCAATATTTACTGCCGTCTTGTCTGGTTGTCCTCTGAATATGAGTATATATAGGCAGGTAATGGTGGTTATACATATTAGTATAATGATAGATATGGTAATTAATTTATTTCTACTGGTCATGATTTATGTACACTTATAATTATTTGGTGCTTCTTTTGGTAATACATCCATCGGGTTAAAGGAATTCTTGAGTGATCCATATGATGGATGGTCGTCTGAACGTGATACTACCATGTGTAGATGAACTTTTGTTGCACCCCCAACAAAGAGCCTACCAGTTAGACCACCAACACCAACCACCTGGCCTGCCTTAACGGATTGACCGGCTGAAACACTGTAGCTCGTTAGGTGTTGATAGGTGTAGTAAATTCCCTCAGGAGTCTTTACGCGCACAGCATTGCCTCCTGCACCATAGTTTTTTGCCCAAACAACCTCGCCATCGTGTGCAGCATAAACGTTTTGCACTACAGTAGAGTTCATATCCATTCCTGCGTGCACGCCCAGTGATCCGACGTTGCGACCCCAGCATGGTCCTGGGTCAACTTTCTGATTCATCGGCCATACCCAACCATCACGGCTTGGTGCACCGCTGAGATTTCCACTATCATTAGATCCAGACTGTCCCGATGATTGCTCGTCTTTTTTGTTGCCAGCCTCTTCTATGTAGAGATTACTTTCCTTGTCGTCGGCTGCCGTTGCTAGTAGTCCGCCGACAACTTTTTCAAGGGCACACGGGTCGGTTTTTTTGTAGGTGTGGAGTAGCTCACCATCTTCGAGGCTGAGGCTGTCTTCCCTGGCCTTGGCGCTAGCGGTGCAGTATTCTTGGGTATAAGTGCCCGGGTCGGCACTGAAGGTTGAGCTGTCGGCGTAACCGTAGTTTGGAATACCGAACGCCTTGAGGGTGTGTATGTCTGCTGTGCCGGCCTTTGCTTTTTTTGTGGTGCTATTAACTATAGTCGAAGGGGTGTTGAGGAGGAATCGTAGTGCCGACGAGCCATTGGTTGGTATTTTTGCCAGGAGCTGATTAGCTATAGAACCCTGCAAGGATGGGTTGAATAGTTTTGCGAGCATTGGCTGTGCGTCGAATTCCTCTTTTTCTTGGCGGTTCTTGTGCTGAACAATTGACGCCAACTGTTGGTCGGATAGGGCGGCTCCACCAGCACCATCGGTTTTGCCGGACGGATTGTCTTTGTTTTGTCCGTGCGCCATAGACTCGTTGCTGGTTGAGTGTAGAGCGGCAGCAAGTGCCTCATAGTTTGATACACCTGATGCTCCAACTCCAAGCGACGGAAGGGGGATTATTTGACCAATCATCCACTGGACGAGTTGCTGTAGTTTTTCTACACCAAAACTAACGCCTGGAAGGTGCTTGACAAGATCCCAAAGAGGGCCGGTTATCGTTGAGGTGATATCATCCAGCGCCTTAAAAGCCTGCCCGATGGAACTGTTCCAAAAACCGGCAACTGACGCCAATCCCCTCCACCAAGAATTATTTTTTATCGTTGTAAAATCACGAACCATTTTATTCTCAGGACAAATTGACTCGCCCGGTGGCAGCTTGGTGTCTACCTCCTCTCCGGCTTCGTTTGTACACTTTCTTGTAATACCTTTCGACAAGCTAGCGAGCATTGGCGAAGCTGATTCTGTCGAAGGAAGCTGGAATAGCTGGAATAGCGGCGACCTTTCTGCTCCGTCAAACATTTTACTTGCAACGGCGAGAGTGTTCATATCTGCACTACCGTCCTTAATCTGATCGGCGGCAACCATTGGACTGGAGTCTTCATTAAAGGCAAATGCTGTAACCGCCTGCGTCATAGCATCGTAGAAGATAGCCTCAAGCACTCGTCCGTCAATTGCACCAACCGCCCTAAACGCCATATCAATCCAACCAACAACAGCGATTGGCCCCAGTACTTTCTTAATGAGCTCTTTTGAGATAACCTTTCCGAGTGAACCATCTACTTCGCCGTTGATAACACTTTTTGCTGATTCGAGCGATGCCTTGCTGCCCTGGGCCTTTTTGAGTTGTGCCTCGGCTCGCTTGCGCTCTTCGGATCCCTCCTTTGATGAGTTGACCGCGTCCTCGGCCTCCTTTATTCGTTTATCAATATCAAAGTCTAGCTTATCAAGCAGCTGCTTACAAGTTGCGACATTTGCTCCCTGGAGGCAACCGATATAGGCAGTCATCCTCGTAGATACTCTACCAACCAGACCCTTGATGATTGATGCCTTGATCTTTGCCGAGACTTCTGTCAGGTTTTTGGCTGTTTTGTCAGGGATAATATTGAAGCGCTTAATACCATATTTACGCATGAGAATTTTTTTTGATATATAGCGGAGGACATAGTTTTTACCATGGGCCTGCTTGACCATATTATTAACAAAGCGCCTGGCTTCTTTGTGTCCACTTAGTTCTTTTGATACGTTGCGCGTGAGAGAGCTAACATCCTTGCCGATGTTTTCTAGCGACACCGTGAAACTAGTAGCCTTGCCTCCCAAGCTCGATTTACCGGTTGCGTTAAGGGTTGTTTTGATTTTTCTACCCTCTTTCTCGAATTTTGCATCCAGTTGCTTGGTGAACCAGTCAGAGTATTTAGTCGATCCGAGGTGACACAACAAACCGCCGCCAGCGCAAAAGACTAGGTTTTTGTCGCCTGGATATGCTTCTTTCATAATTCTCATGGATAACCAGCGCGTGACGATATACTCAAACCGTTGCTCCACGGCGTGCTCGGGGACCTTAGTCACTTTACCGACAATAGGCTCTATAAGAGAGCTAAGCTTAAATAGGTTAACGGTAAATGGCGCGGCTATACCAAATGCTCCGATGATAAACACGACGGCAATAGAGGCGGTCTTGTTTTTTTTGATTTTTTTCATAAGAGCGCTGCTTTTAGTGGACGGCTTGTTTTCTTGTTGAGCCTGAGCGTCAGGATAGTTAAACTCATTCTCCAGATTGGCTAGCGTTTGAGCAGCGTTGGCGCTAGTTTCTTGTTTTTTTTGCTTATCAAACTGACTATTGTCGAGGTCAAAGCCATCGTCCCTTAGTCCCGCTTCTATCTGGTCAAGCTCTGCTTGCTCACCAGCATTCAGTCGCTCCGATGAATACTCAAACGGATTTGCGCGCGCATCGGCATCGGGATCGGTCGTGGTGTCAAATCGTGGCGGTTTTGTTGCTGTTGCCATATGCCTCCAATTATACTACACTGCCCCGTACCCGCCGAGCGGTGTCTCTGATGGTAGCTGGTGTCGAGAGATCGGCGAAGTGTTGATAAGTTCATATTCGGTATCACTAGCCTGGATCTGGATGTGAACGTGGTTTTGTCCGGCAAAGAATAACCCTTGGCCCACGGGGAAATTGGCGAGGCGTTTTTGCTCTTCCTCGGTTAGTTTGAAAACGCTAGAAAGGACGTCAACGGCGCTGGTTGACTGCTTGAGCAGCAGCTGCATCGACGAGTTGGCAACAATGGCCCGGCCCATCTTGCTACCCATAAAGTCCTCGACGTCCTGGGTGATGGTCGTGAGGCCGAGCTGATATTTGCGGGCGCGCTTGGCGAGAGAAAACAGGAAGTTAGCCGAATCGTCGTAGCGCATCAGCTGCCAGGCCTCATCGACGATCAGCATGCGTCGTTTTTGGTCGGTACGCGTAATGTTCCAGATGTGATTCAGCACAATATACATGGCGATCGGTCGTAGCTCGTCCTCGAGATCACGGATATTAAAGACCACCATGGTGTTATTGATATCGATGTTTGACTGCTGACTAAAGATACCAGCGAAAGTACCCGAGGTAAATTTGCGGAGCCGCTGGGCGAGGCTTGGCCCGGTGCCGCCCATATGAAGCAGCGTATCGTAGAGGTCGGCGATAGTTGGCGGCGTCGAGTGGTGGGTCAATGGGTCAGCGGTGATGCCGACGCGAGCATATGTGTCGATCAGCGCTTGGTCAATATCAGCCTCCTCGGCGGCCGTCAGTCCAGCGATAATCTGCCCACCCGCCGTCGTCTGCGAGCCGCCCAGCATCTGTCGCAGCAACCCGTGCAGCGTCACCAAGTTTGCCCTCAGCGCATCGTCTGCCTCATCGGTATCAATCACTCGCGGCAGATCAAACGGATTGATGCGAGTATCACTATTGAGGCTGAGTCGAATGTAACTACCACCAACGGCGTCGGACAATTTTTGATATTCGTTTTCTGGGTCGATAATCACGATGTCTGCGCCGAGCATCATGCTGCGCAGCGCCTCTAGCTTGACGGTGAACGACTTACCGGCACCAGACTTCGCGAACACTACCATATTGGCATTCTCAAGAGAAAAGCGATCAAAAATCACCAAGCCATTATTGTGCATATTGATACCATACAGCACACCCTTGCCGTCGGTCAGATCGGCTGAGGTGAACGGAAAGCTGGTAGAAATGGCACCGGTATTCATGTTGCGGCGAACCTGGAGCTGGTCGGTCAGCTGCGGAATGGTGCTATTGAGGCCCTGCTCCTGTTGGGCCGAGGCAACCTTAGAGAACACCAGCTGCTGGCCAAAAATTGTCTCGATCTTGTGCTGGATAAAGTTGAGCTCATCAATACTGTCGGCGTAAATCGTGATGTAAAGGCCAAAGCGGAAGAACTTTTCCGAACCAATCTGTAGCTGATTGCGCAGCTCCTCGGCGTCCTGCAGGGCAGCTTCCATTGCCGGATCGCGCACCTTTCCCTTCTCGGAATTGATGCTGAGACTCGCCTCGAGCTGAGTCACTTTCTTGCGCAGGTTGTTGAGCACCACCTGGGTATCAACCGGGTAAATGAACATGCTGATGTCCAGCACCTCGTCGATGTTGATCACCGAGCTGAGCCAACCGGTGTATAGCTCGCGCGGATACCCGTAGACGTACATGGTGCGGCCGTACTTTGAGCCGAGGCGGAAGTGGTCAGACTTGAGCTCGAGGCTGCTCGGGGCGATGAAGTCACGCAGGGTTCTCACGCCGGTGAGAAAGGCCTGCTCAACCTCGGCCTGCTCGCGGGCCCGCTGTTGGGCGGCGATATCAATGGCGTCTAACTTCTTTTTCCTAGCCATGTCGTGCTCCTCCATACCCGTGTGGCGATTCGCCCTGCCCCTTGCGGACGTAGGTCGTTGCCAGTTCATCGGCGCCAACGCTCAATGGTTGCTGTGGTGCCACGTCGGGGTTGTATGAACTATAGAATAATTCGCCCAGCTGTCTGGTATTGAGCTGCGAACTCTTTACACCCATCTGAAACAGCCCGCTCATTACCGCATCAATGCGATTCTTGATCTCATCCTTGGCCTTTTCGTAGGCGGTTTGCTCAATCTTGGTGACGGCATTATCTTTCTTGCCGCCAAAAAAGCTATCGAACAGACCCTTGGCCTGCTGCTTGATAACCTGCATATCGCCGCTCTGATAATACGGCACCACGATGTAAAAATCCTTATCCATAATATTAGCCTCCTGGGCAAGGACATCGATAAAGTTGATGTAGTCATCCATCAGCACGTTGAGGAGCATATTGTCTTGGTTGCGGCGAATGTCAACGAGGCGGTCGATATACGGCCCGATGTCAACGCGTCGTGAGCGAATGAGCACTTGAACCGGAAAATATAACGAGTTAAGGAAGTTTTGGTAGCTAAATTCAATTCCCTCACGCTCGCGGCCACTCATCAAGTCAAAGTTAATCGACTGACACTGGATGACTGCCCGAAAACTACCGTCGTTCATGATAATCATGTTCTCGCGCATCTCAGAAAATAGCAATGTGTTCTGGGTACTGGTCGGGCCTTTTTGCTGAGGTTTTGCCTGACTGGCCGGCTGCTTGGTGGGCTGTTGCGGGGCTTGTTGTAACTGGTTCGGTTCGGGTGTGGATGGTAAGCTGGGGTTTGGTTGCGCCGTAGGCTGTGCGCTTGGCATTGGCTGTGACTGGGTTGGTGTTTGGGGTAGTTGTTGTGGTAGTGGGCTGAATTGGTCAGGATATTGGGCGTACGGTGATGTTGGTTCTGCGGAGACTGGGTCGGGCCCAGAAGCAATAACGCCGGGCATATTTTGTGGGGTTGACGGCGCACCAAACTGCGATGCAGCAGCTGCATCTGATGGATATTGATATGATTGCTGTTGATTCGGCTGCATAGACATCCCACCTAGTGAAGCGAAATCACTACTTCCTTATCGTGTTCTTTCTGGATACGGCCAGCCTCTCGTTGCAACGAGGCGACTGACAGGTCGCTGTGATTACGCGCTAAGTCCATTATAGCAGGCGACACGGGTGGTGTGCTAGGGGGTGTGGCTTGGTCATCATGAGGGGGTGTGGCTGGCTGCTCGCCGATAGGGGTGATAATAGACTGCTGCATGGTTGGATATGGGTTGAAGGTTGAGGTTTGTAGAGAGTAGGCTTGGTCATCTCGGGCAGGTGTGGCTGTTTGGGTAGTTTGAGCGCGCTGCATTTGCTGGACAATGTCATCATGACGCTTTTCGTCGGCCCGCTCAATCAGTGTTTCAAAGGCGCGTGCGGTCTTGCTGCTTGGGTCGAGTGGATCCTGAGCAGCTTGGGCTTCATTATACCAGTCCGCCTGCATCGAGCTACCCCTTACCGAACTGTTTGGATTATCAACACCGCGGACCGACCAGCCGTGTGTATCGACCAGTGTCGCCAGGTATGATAGGCGGCGATTGACCTCAGCCTGATCATACCCCTTACCGTATTGTTTTTCCTCAACCCGCGGGGCGATCACCTCGACCATTCGCTCGGTGCCATCGGCTCGCCACAGTCGCTGTTTTGGCTTGAGCATAAACGAAACAACTGCCGCGAGGTAAACCTCCATCGGCTGATCTTTACGCAGCGGCAAGGCTAATGCCCCAAAAAACAGCGCAATCGGCACCGGGATAATCGCTAGTGGCGGCAGAACCGAGAACAGCCCCCATGCCAGCGCAATCATACCGACCGCAACGATCAGGAAAACAAACTGCTTGAAACTAAACGGCCCGAGCAGCTTGTCTTCAGCTTCCACATCCTGGGGAACTTTGTAGACGGCCATTAGGTATTATTATAGCAGATTTTGAATGCCTTTGAGGGCGTCTTCTTGCTCACCACTATATCGCCCCGCGTAGTTTTGATGGGTGAAGAGGGTGTTGATGTTTTCATTAAGCTTTGCCTTTGCCTTTGGTGTCAATTGCGCAGCAATATTGTACTTCTGCATCATATCAAGCGTATCCTCAAGGAACACCGCATCGCTTGCCAGGGCCTTATCAGCACTCAACTTACCCTTCTCAAAGGCCTTTATCATATTGCGCACCTTGAAGGCGTCACCAGTATCCTTGATGGCATTGGCTTGTATATCAACACACTCTGATCCACCCAGCCACCATGGTCGTGCACTATTGTTTTTCAGCGCAACACCAAGCTCCTGAGCGAGGTCGTCTGTCAAATTGTTCATCTGCACCTTGCTGAGCATATCAAGTAGCGGTTTAGCACCACGACTGCTTGCGATCTTGCGACCAGCCGCATTCCTGATATCGTCGGTTGCTGGTATATTGCCGACAGCGTTACCACCGATGAGCTTCACGGTATCGGCATCGCTCACATTGCTACCGTTGAGGATAGCAGTGGCGTTCTTGACCGATTCCTCATAGGCAGCACTCACTGTTTGAGCAGCAGCGGCAGCAGCGCGCCGTGATCCAAGGTCATCACTCATACCTGGAATTGATGCATAGTAAGCGTCCTCGATACCACCAGCAGCTGATCGAAGTGCTGCGCCGGTATCATCATCACGCATGGCACGAGCGAACCGATCATTGAGGACACGATCGATGCCGCTCTTGCGCAAACCTTGAACCGCTAGAGTTTGATGTGAATCGCGTGCTCGTTGTATAGCCTCTTGGACTGCGGTGTTATTGGCAACATTTTCTGGCAATTCCTCATGTCCAGTCTGAAGCGCCGTAAAGCGATTGTCGAGCACCTGCTTTTCAGCATCAACCATTTGACGAATGGACCGTGATTGGAAATCCTGAACGATAGCTGCCTGGTTGGTGCTTTGATGTGCGTTCCACGCTGACTGCAGCCTTCCTTCGGCAATGTTTTTATCCTCTCCAACAGAGCGCCTAAATTGGTCAAGCTTTCTGTAACTGGCGGTTTCAGTGCGCTGCACGTTTGACTGGTTACGCAGCTCCTCCAGCCTATCCTTACGATTTTGCGACGACTGCGCCAGCCTGCGTCGCCATGCCGTTGGGGTAAATTTGCTGTTTGGACGTTTGTTGAGTTTTTTATGTTTCGTAATCTCGCTCTGCTCTTTTGCCCAGTTCTTAGATCGGTCGAATAATCCCTTGCTGCGGTCATTGACGAGGCCGGTGAATTTACCGAGGAGCCCACCACCCAACTTAATCATCAGTGGCGTCAAGGCAAGTGGTGCGATCTGGACTGCCATACCGAGGATGTACATCACTGCCCCGTTCGGTCCCGCGGCATTTTGCATAATGACTGAGCCTGCGAGCTGTGCCCCACCGAAGGCCGCCGCAAAACCCGGGAAGAATATCAGCATCGTCAAGAAGACATCCTTCCATTTATCAAACCACTTTTCTGTCCCCGGCAGCAAGTAAGCCACAAAAGCCAGCGGCGAAACAATGATTAAAATGATAATCAGTGCTTGCCGAGCAGCCATGATAATAACAACGAGGAGAAGCGCCAGTCCGAGGCCAACCAAAAGCGGTACGACAAAAGGAAGTAGTTCAGCCCGCATAATCAGCCCGGCGGCCAGTGCTGTACCACCAGCAGCTCCTCCCAAAATCTGGAAAGTAACCTCTTGCCAGGTCATGGGGTCGGATGGTGGCGCTGACCCGCCCAGGGTAGCGACCGTGTTACGAATATTCATGAACATATCTTGAAGTGCACTTCCGGCGATGTTTGACAGATCGAGAAGTATGGCGCATATGTGGAATGATAGGTTAACCAGTAGCGCCGCGATAATCAAACGAGGCAACATTTTTTTGATGCCATAATTGGAGATGCCCATAGAAGTAATTTGTGAATAAATAATGACTATGAACATGATAATAAAAATACTGTTGGCGATATTGCGAACAATGTTCCAGGCTAGGAAGATACCGCTAGTCTGATTGCCTGTCTGAAGTGGTGGCACTACGAGGAACCCTTTGAGCACCCCAAACATCCAGTCGATGGAGCTAGCCAACCACGCCGAAACAGGACAAAGGATCCAGCCGATGCCGCCAGCAACCTCGCATGAAGATGCAGAGTTTTGGCTCGGTGGGTCGATCGATAGTGTAGTCGATTCTTTCTTTGTGTAGGTGTTTGGCGAGGTGTATGTAAATGTCGTCAGGGACACCGAGGTCATTGACCCAAGGTCGCCCGTTGATGGAAAGTGGATAACCCGGATATCTTGGTTATTGGCCGCGGTTTTCTTAGACATGTAGACCATCTGGTCTGCCCCTAGATCGAGGGCTTTTAGTTTGTCAGCATCAGAAACCCGTTCAAATGTCTCGTTGTCGTAGGATATTCTACTGCTGTCCCACTTTGCGTCCGCTGCTGATGCCTGACCTGAAATTACGACCGTACTCAAAAAAATACTGACTAGGAGGCCTGCCGCCAGCAATATGAACCACTGCAACCATCGCATCGACGATCGCCCTTGATAACGTAACCACTCCATTGCTGATAATGGTAGCATTTTTACAGAGAAAAGTCAATATCCCTAGCTGGTTGTCGGTGGATTAGGATTCCGATTGTTGCGGTTATTTTGGTTATTGGCTGGTGTTTGACCTGGAGATTGTGGTTGTGGTGGGGCTGGCTCCTTCCCCGTTCCAGCGACAAACGTTCGTCCCGTTGGGGTGTCTGACGGGACTGCCTCGGTGATATTATGAATTTCTGTTGTGGCGTTGATCGCGTTTTTAACATCAGCTGCCGAGACACCACCCATATCGTGTGGCACCCTTAGCTCCTGAGGTTCGGCTGCTCTACCGCCGCCGTTTCGTATATTCTCAAACTCAGCGCGCGTACTACTTGATATTGAGGTATTAACGCGCTTATTATCCAGCAATGAGCCTGCTCGTTCGGGGGAAATACCAACCATTCTCTGGTCTCCCTTGGTAAACTCAGTCTCACCAGCAATCTTAACTGCACCAGATGCCTGTCGTGCCAGCTTTTCATCACTTAATCCATTAAGGCCCTTGGCGGTCAATTCGGCCATTTGCTGTGGACTAAAGCTGACGGTTGTTGCTCCATGCTGCTCCATTTGGTCAATGGCGCTTGTACCCATCTCAAATAGCCCGGCATGGTACTGCTCCATGCTAACGAGGGACTCTGCCATGCGGCGGGTACTGATGGTTCCACCACTTTGGAGGTAATCATACATCTGCTGGGCACCATGCTTGCCGGTTGATGCAAGCTTTTTAGAAGCAACATACTTGAGCATTTCATTATCCCCTGCGTTCCTCAGTGCAGCAGCTGCATCGCCATTGTATCGATAGTCGAGCATACGCTCTGCTGTCTTGCGCTCTTCATCGTCGACCGCATCCTGTCCCTCTGCAGCACTACGAATACCATAATCTCCTCCGAGGAAGCGGTTATTTGCTAGAACACTCTCGTTAAATCTTTTGCTGAGCCGAGACTTTCGATTTCTCCAGAGTCTATCTAGGGCTCCGGTACCCTCCCATGCGCCGGCTCGCATGAGGGCCTTGCGGCGTTGCCGCCGCTGTTTGCGAAACTTTTGCATCTCACCAAGCCGCGAGTTATCATATGCACCCTTTGCCCAGTTTCTAGCACCGCCACTGAGGCGGCCGCCGGCATTATTGATGTGTTGGCTGATTGACCCAGCGACGTCGATAGCTTTTTTGAGAACGCTCCATACAGCGATGAGCGGCAGGACTTTGATTAGCTCACCGACAATCTGCATGATTGTGTCATTGCCACCTCCGGCCTTAACAATGGCTCCTGCTAGTATGCCACCACCGAACAGTAGGCCGATTGTTGGAAAGACCATGAGTAGCCCCACAAAGATCGAGCGCCATTTACTAAAGAATTTTTCGGTGTTTGGTAGTAGAAAGGCGACAAAAGCAAGCGGCGAGATGACAATAAGGATGACAATAAGTGCTTTGCGGGCGATTAGCAATACGGCAATGGTTGCCATAACAACCAGCCCCGAAACGAGTGCTCCTATCAAGACTGCGAGGGCGAGAATCCCGGCGGTCCCTGCGGCGAGGATAGTTAGTGCAAACCCTCCCCATGTACCGCGCCCTTGACCTGATTGAAAAATTTCATTTGCCCGGGCGATCTCATCACCAACATTACCAAGCCCAGCGCGCAGGCCATAGCCAAGGATATTAGATAGGTCGACGGCAATTTGACAGATGTAAATCGATAAGTTCACGAGGATTGCGGCGATAATGAGTCGCGGTAGCATCTTTTTAATGCCGTAGTTTGAGATTCCAAAGCCAGTGAGCTGAGATATGATAATTGCCAGGAACATGATGATAAATGCACCGTTGGCAATGTTGCGCATAATTCCCCAGGCTGCCTGTACCTCGCCCCCAGAGGCGATGCCTGGTTCAATCTTTAGAAAATTGTCGGCGATCATAGCAAAAGCCGCATCCGAAATATCAGCTAAGAAATTAACGACCGGACAAATGAGCCAGCCAAGGTCCTTGACGGCACACTCTGGTTTTTTTTCATCACTCTTATTCTGGGCAGTAGGGGGGTCAGCAGAGACGTTAGAGAGGGCGCTTTTTAGCTCATCCTCAGAATAATTTGATTGTTTAGCGATACACTTTAGATACTCCTCAGAACTTGCCACAGCGCCGCTTGACGGCATCTTGTCTTTGCAGGCACTCATCCAGCTTTCAACTTGTGATCTACATATTCTTTCTGCCGCACCACCGGCCCCTACACCAGTTTTCTCAAGGCATTTTTTGAAGAGGGCGTCATAGACGGCGCTGCCGGTATTGCGGGCGGCCTCGGTTTTTGCCGATTTTGCTGCTCCATCGGCACTGTCTGAAGCCCACTGTGCAACTTCTGCGCATGACATCTCTGTTTTTGCTCCACCAGAAGGACTATAGGGTGATCCAGCCCAATAAAACATGCGAATCTTTTTGTTTGCCTCTGGGAGATAAAAATATCCATCGGCCGTTGTACTATCGGTTAAAGCAATTGCTATCTTTTTATTACGCTGATCCGCCTTTATGTCATTGCTTGCGGCGTCATCCCCGTTATCATATCCTCGCCACTCGGCCTTACAGCCAGCGTTTTGGCCTGATAAAAGTGTTGCCATTGCCATAGAGTAGTTAACTACTGCTGAGTCAAACTTCAGGCTTTTACCGGCCTTTTTTTCAAGAACCTGAATTGCGTATATTCCCCTGTCTCTCGGTATATTCCACTTATCGCCACTATACTCACCCTTGGTTATATTGCTAATACAGTCAAGATTTGCATTGTCTCGCCATTCACCTTTTAAGGCGCAGAACATATCAGTAAAAGAGCCATAGCCGAATATATCTCGCGCGGCCGACACCACTTCTTTACAGTCAAATAGTCCATCATCACCGTCAAGAATAGGACCTACGGTGGTGGCCATGAAGCCACCCCAGTCGCCACCAGCAACCTTTGCAGAGGTAAGATTTCCGCTAAAGCCCGGATTATTGGCTATACAGCCATGCATGGCGCGTGCGAGTACGAGCTGTTTAACCTGGGTGAGGTATGGAGAATAATCAAGGCGCGCCCGAGCCGCATTAGCGGTCGGCGACAATACAAAAAACGTCATGAGCATCGGAATGATCAATAGTGCAGCAAGCCCAACCAAGGTAATGCGAATGCGTTGATGCGGGGTCTTTTTTTGCGTAAGCATTATAAAAATATATTACCACGCTACCGTTAGTAATTCAAAAAGAGGGGTTCATCCCCTCTTTTTGCGGTGTGTTGCTATGCTGAGCGTGACCGGTTTACTCTAGGAATCGACGCCACTGTAACCAGTAACCTCGTCATCAACAATTTGCCACAGGTCACCATTCTTGACTACCCTGAAAAGAGAACCAGTGGTTACGCCATCGGTAATTGTTGATTCATAAACAAGCTGGAGGCCTTTCGTTGGTAGTGTTTCGCCGGTCTCTGGATCCACATAGGGTTTAGCTTCTGCAAACCGTACCTTTAGCACCTTAAACATTTTGGAGCCGGGCACATTGTTTTGATAGCCACTCTCTTCCTTCTTATCCTTAGCATCCAGGAGCGCTACGATGGTCTTCCTGGCGGCATATTCTGAAGTTGATATTTTTCCATTGCGTAGCATATCATCTAGAGCTGATTTCCTCAGCTCAGGATTCCCATAAAATGCTGCGGATGTCACCATCCTTGCAAAGTCAGGATCCCATGGACCGGTGTCAAAACCTGCAACCACGGGACCGAGTATTTTGGCTGCAACTTCTTCGGCGGAGTCTGTTTCCGATGCGGGCTCTGTGCAGTATTTGCCAGGCTTAACGGCCGCCCCCGACGGATTATATAAGTCATTATTTGGGCTTTTGGTTCTTCCCCATATCGTGTCCTTATTAAGTGTCTCCCTATACGGCACTAAGCGCTTTTCTAGTGGAAGGTTGGCAAACCTCTCTGGGGTTATGTCCTTGAACTCCTCCCTAACTTGATCGTATTTCTCCTCGGCTAGATCCTTTGGATCAACAGTCTCAGACGGTGATGGTGAGGCAGATGGTGACTCTGATGGGTCT
>ERZ773010.1150-NODE-1150-length-16920-cov-29.762289_pt1 | contig 16920 bp, 10 predicted proteins | sample MGYA00580842_ERZ773010 | MGnify/ENA primary metagenome ERZ773010 (study PRJEB29015, sample SAMEA2737982) | human oral metagenome | biome: human oral; feature: human-associated habitat; material: dental | place: China | collected 2107 ...
ATTATATATATATTAATAAGTTTAACTTAATGAAAAATATAATAAAAATTCTCAATTAATAGAAAAGGATATAAAATTAAATTTTTTTATGAAAAAAATTATATCCTATAAAACTAGATAAAATCTAACTTAGCAAGCATTTTAAGTTATAAAAACAAGATAATGAGAACACAATTGAGAAAAAAGGGTTTACACGAAAAAGTGGTTGTGCTAATATCACCGTACGAGAAGTAGCAAACACATGAAATGAAGAACTTCGATGTAGAATGTGGCGAGGAAACGTGGACACTCCCAAAGATTCTTAATCTGAAGAACTGAGTAGAATGTGAATGTTATGACTTGTAACATTTTATTTTCTATTTTTTTCAGAAAGAAGGAATTCAACTATGAAAAAACAATTCGCAGCAATCTTTGCAGCAACAGCAGTATTGGGTGTAACTACTGCATTCGCAGCTAACCCATTCTCCGACGTAACTCCAGATTCTTGGGCATACCAAGCAGTTTCTCAATTGGCTAACGCTGGTGTTATCAATGGTTACCCAGATGGTACTTTCAAAGGCCAAAATAACATCACTCGTTACGAAATGGCTCAAATGGTAGCTAAAGCTATGGCTAATCAAGACCGCGCTAACGCTGAACAACAAGCTATGATCAACCGTTTGGCTGATGAATTCTCCAACGAATTGAACAACTTGGGCGTTCGTGTAGCTCGCTTGGAAGACCGCGTTGGTAATGTAAAAGTTACTGGTGATGCTCGTCTTCGTTACAAAGATGCTGAACATGCTAAATCCAAATTTGACGCTCGTGCACGTGTACAATTCAACGCAAAAGTAAACGATCGTACAGACGCTGTAGTTCGTTTGACTTCTGGTAACTTCGAATTAGGCAATTCTGAAAATGAAGATAAAGCAGATGCTACAATTGACCGCGCTTATGTAAACCATAAATTCGGCGAACGCGTATCCGCTAAAGCTGGTCGTTTCGGTCAATCCTTCGGTGGCGGCTTGATGTTCGACGGCACATTCGACGGTGCTCAATTGAATGTTGGCAACGATAAAATTAATGTACAAGCTGCATACGGTTACATGGTATCCGGTGATAATGGTAGAATTGTTGCCAATAATACCAATGGTAACGAATTAACAAAAGATCAAAATGTAACTAACACATATATTGGTTTAACTGGTAAAGTAGGTAAACACACTATGGTAGGCGGTTTCTACGACCGTGTAAATCAAGATACTGATAATGGTTACAAAAACATCTATGGCTTCAATGCTGATGCTAACTTCGACAAAGTTTGGGTTGGTGGCGAATGGTTGAAAGATTCCCATGTAGACGACTCTCAAGCTTGGACTGCAGGTCTTGGCTTTGGTAACTACGACATCAAAAAAGCAGGTACTTGGGGCGTAAAAGGTCAATACTTCAACCAAAAGAAAAATGCACCAATTGTAGATACTACTTATAATCAATTCTACACTACAGATGCTAAAGGTTGGATGGCTTCCGTTGACTATGCATTGCAAAATAACGTTGGTTTATCTGCTAACTATGGTTTCGACTGGAAAACTCAAGATGGTACTGACAAAGGTGACTTTTACCGTGCAGACCTTAACTACAAATTCTAATTTGATAGTTAATTATATGAAAGAGACTTCTTCGGGAGTCTCTTTTTTGTGTTTAATATAAAGTTAAATGAAAATTATATGAAGTGTTTATTATAGTGTTTTATTAATATTATACAATTGATTAAGAAATAATAATTAATTGATAATAGAGGATTTTGCATTTAATGAAAGTTTTATGACTATACTTTCTAATCATTATTAGAGTTCTTACCGCTAATTTCTATCTATATAGCCACTATTAATGGTATAATAAAGAGTATTTAAAATTTCTATAAAGGAGGCAAACATGAATCCTTCTTTTTCTCATATTAAAATGGTTGCCATCGATTGTGATGAAACCTTGGTACGCAGTGATAATACTGTATCTGACTATACAGTAGATGTGTTACATCGTTTACAGCAAAGGGGCATCGTTGTTACCATTGCTACGGGACGGATGTATCAAACGGCTAAGCCCATTGGGCAGGCATTAAAGCTTGGTAATGTACCGATGATTTTGTTCTCTGGAGGACTCATTCAAGAATTGGAAACAGGGTGTAAACTATTTGAGCAGACCGTTTCTGTTGAGGCTGTACAGCGTATTTATGAATTAGCAAAACAATATGATTGGCATATACAATCTTATATAGATGATCATTTGCTATGTCATCATAAAACGTGGCAGTCCGATCTCTATGAAGTTCAAACGGGAGCGAAAGCAGAGTTTTTAGGTGATGGGTTATATACTTTAGAGTCTGAACCAAATAAGCTAATCGCTATTGATACAGTAGAGGGGATTGATCAAATTATTGATACTTTGACTCCTGAAGTGGGCGATTTGGTTAATCTAGTTCGTAGCCAAAAAGACTTTTTAGAAATCGTTGCCCTTAATGTGTCAAAGGGGCGTGCTTTGACACAACTAGCTTTAGATAATCATATTAGTTTAGAACATATCGTTTCTTTTGGTAATGCAGAAAATGATATTTCTATGCTACGTAAAACAGGTTACTCTGTAGCTGTTGAAAACGCTACAGATCATGTAAAATCTGTGGCTCATACAATTTGTGGCCATCATAATGACGATGGAGTAGCCCATTGGATTGAAGATAATCTTTTATAATGGAGTAAAACTATGGAAGCATTTCGTTTGTTAATAGTTACAGGTATGTCAGGTGCTGGCAAAACTCAAGTATTGCAAGCTTTAGAAGATATGGGGTATTTATGTATTGATAATATTCCCCCTGTGCTGATTCCTAAATTAAGTGAAATTTGCCGACAAGGTGGAGAACGGACTAATCGCGTTGCTCTTGTTGTAGATATTCGGGGGGGCGAATTTTTTGAAGCTCTTTCTTCATCTTTAGATACATTAAAAGATATGAAGGTAGATTTTGAAATTGTATTTATGGATGCTACAGATGAGACTTTGATTCGTCGATATAAGGAAAGTCGACGGAGTCATCCATTGGCTCCTAATGGGCTAATTACAACAGGGCTAAAAAAAGAACGCCAAATTCTTAACTCTGTGCGCCATAAAGCAGATTTTATTATTGATACCACTAATATGAAGACGGCTAGCTTGAAAGAGTATTTAAAAACGCGCTTTGCTCAAGTTGATGAAGCTCATGGTATGGCGATTACTGTAGTGAGCTTTGGTTTTAAGTATGGTATTCCTCTCGATGCAGATATGGTATGGGATGTTCGTTTTCTACCTAATCCATTTTATATTCCTGAGTTTCGTCATAAAACAGGTCGTGTGAAAGCAGTGAATGAATATATCCATTCCTTTGAAGTAACCGAGGAATTTAAAAAACGTTACTTTGATACCATGGACTTCCTTGTACCAAATTATGAACAAGAAGGGAAATCTCAGTTTATTGTGGCAGTAGGTTGCACAGGTGGTATGCATAGATCTGTAGCTATGGCAGAGGCTCTATACTCCCACTTGTTAGAAAAAGGATATCGTGTAACTGTTGAACATAGAGATATGATGAAAAATAATGTAGAAGAAGATTATAATCCTCATGAAATTATAACACTTGATAACTAGATAGGGGGGATTATGTTGCGAAAAGGATGGTTCCGGTGGCTAATTCCGGGTCTAAATATAAAACGTTGGCTTGCCCTATTTAGTTGTGGTGTAGGTCTTTTAATTATTGGTATTTCTTTGATTTTTAACTATCAATGGCTTGCGGTTCTTGAAGATATTGTACTTGCCTTTTCCTATAATATGACGGGCTTTTACAATTATAATGTACTCATTGCTGTAGGGGCTGTACTATTATCGATTGGTGCTGTATTAATGCTCATCGGTACGAGTAAAGTTATTAAAACGATTATTCGTGCGGTACTACCTAATCCTGACAGCAAGGTATCGGATATTATTTTTCAAAATATCCGACTCGATAAGGGCCCAAAAATTGTAGTAATCGGTGGTGGTACGGGCTTATCAAATTTATTGCGTGGTTTGAAATCATATACATCAAACCTATCTGCGATTGTAACTGTCGCTGATGATGGAGGTTCTTCTGGTCGCTTGCGAGAAGACTTTCAAATGATAGCTCCTGGTGATTTGCGAAACTGTTTAGTATCATTAGCTGAACAAGAAGGAGTAATGGAGAACTTATTCCGTTATCGTTTCGATGGTGAAAATGAGCTTTCTGGGCACAGTTTTGGTAATCTCTTTATCACTGCGCTTGCTCAAGTTTATGATGGAGATATTGAAGAAGCTCTTGAAGCGGCTAGTAAATTGTTGCGTGTCCGTGGTCGTGTAATTCCTTCCTCTACAGAGTTCATTAAATTGCGTGCAGAGATGACAGATGGCACTATTGTAGAAGGTGAAAGTAATATACCACACTCGGGTAAACGAATTCGCCATATCTATAGTGATCCAGCATTGCCTAAGCCGGAGGGGGCTGCATTACGTGCCATTGATGAAGCGGATGTAATTATTTTAGGTCCTGGTAGTTTATATACAAGTATTATCCCAAATTTACTAACTGATAAGTTGGCCTCTCATGTACGTGCTAGTAAGGCTAATAAAATCTATATTGCTAATGTTATGACACAACCGGGTGAAACCACAGGCTACACATTAAATGACCATGTAGAGGCTTTAATTGCTCATGGCGGAGAAGGAATTATAGATACTGTTCTTGCCAATGATGGGCCGTTGCCAATTCAAATGGTTGAACAATATAGTGCTGTAGGATCTGAACCATTGGTATTAGATACTAAAAAGTTACAAGACAAAGGAATTCGCACTATACGAGCTACCTTAATTAACCCTCAAAAACCAGCTGTTCACGATCCTGAACGGTTAGGAAAAGTTATTATGGATATCATTCATGCTATGCAATCTAACACTGAACCGCATATCTTGGAATATTATCTTCAACGAGATGATCATTAATGAGAAGGGATGTCCATGTCATTTGCAGAAGATGTAAAAAATGAATTATGCCAATATGAAGCCTCTAGTGATGCGGATGTGGCCATGAAAATTGAAGCGTCTTGCTTATTGCGTATGAGCGGATCTATCATTTTGGGGATGAAAGGTGCCGTTGGCATTCGTTTGGCTACGGCTAATAATGCAGTAGCTCGTCGGTTGCTTGGTATTTTGAAAAAGCAATACGAATTACCTACAAATGTATTAGTACGACAAGGTTTAAACCTGCGTAAAAAAAATATGTATACGCTTTCTGTGGAACCTTCTATAGAGGGGAGACAGGCTTTAGAGGATCTCGCTTTATGGCCTGTAACCGAACAAATTCCTCGCAGTTGGCTCAAATCAATGGAAGCACGACGTGCCTTTTTAAGGGGAGCTTTTTTAGGGGGAGGCTCTGTTAATAAGCCACAAAGTGATTACCATCTTGAGTTTATGACGGGAAACGAGATTTTTGCGAGGGAAATTATCCATGTATTACGGCTTTTTCACATTCATGCAGGCTTAACGGAGCGGAAAGAAGAGTATGTAGTATATCTTAAAGAAGGGGATGCAGTAACAAATTGTTTGCAAATCATGGGTGCTCAATCGGCGCTTATGGAATTTGAAAACGTGCGGATTATGAAAACCGTACGGAATCAAATAAATCGTCAAGTCAACTGTGAGACGGCAAATTTACAGAAGGTTGTGGATGCAGCAGTTCGTCAGGTAAAAGCAATCCGTATTATTGATAGAGAAATCGGTATTGAAGAATTACCTGAAAAGTTGCGCGTCGTTGCAAGACTTCGGTGGGAGAATCCTGAAGCGAGTTTAAAAGAGCTTGAAGAGTTGATGGAGGGGGAACTATCTAAATCTGGAATTGGCCATCGACTAAAGAAGATTGAAGCATTAGCACTTACGTATGACCCGTTGGGGCTCGAAGAAATATAGAGGTAATAATATATGTTTTCCTATAAATCAAGATATTGTGTAGCTGCGGCTATGGCTGCCATGGCTGCCCTTACAGGCCATGTAGAAGCTCGTGATATAGATTTACAATCAATTGGATATTTTCAGTTTTCTCCGTTACCACCATCGTTGGTGTCTCAAACGGATACATTGCTCCTATCGGATAGTCCTGAATATGTAGGACCTGTAGGAGGTACGTTAAGTGCAGGTACAATTAATGGCAATGGGCGTATCTATTTCTATCATGTAAATGAAATGGATCTACCTCACAAGATTGCTATCGTCTTAGAAAACCAAACGGCTTATCCAACTTCAGTACATGTCATGAGACAATTAAAATCTGTAGCTACACCTGACTATTTTGCAGCAGGTCGTGATTTGTCTCGGAAGGATTTGGAGCAGCCTCTTAATGAAAGCCCAGATGCAAGACCGTTATACTCATTTAGCATCCCACCACAAGGGCGTCAATTAATCTTTAGTGACTTAGAAAATACACCGGTAAATCGAGATGCACTATTTACGGGTATCGTAGATATTAAAACAGAAGGGCCTATATTTGCGCGTGTTATGATGCTACCTATGGGGATGGACCCCGTAGATGCGTCACATTGGGTGAAAAATCTTCCCATAGATGAAATACAATTGCGCGGTACCTATACTGGTGCTAAACGTAATATGGAGGTTGCTACACCATTCGACACCGCTTTAGGTGGTGCCTTTGTAGAAATTGGTAATGACCGAGAAGATACGTTTATTAATGGTGTAGACGAAATGCAAAATAAAGCATTTGTTCGAGATCGTGGTAACTATGGCGTATCATATACGCTAAAAATTCCTACTAAGGGTAATGAACCGTTTAGACTGTATTTTAACCCTCTTGGGGGACCTTATTCTGGTTCCTTTACGATAAAAACATTACATCAACAAGGTGCTAGAAGGGGACAGACAGATACACGGACTTATCACATTGGTGGTGCAGATGGTATTTCCGCATTAGGGGAAGGTACTATATTAGATAGCCGTCTTTTAGGGAACTATAATGCGGGTGATTTATTAACGTTAAACTTTATGCCAGCTGGTGCATCGAATTTGCCAATTCGTTTCTTGTTAATTCCTGAATCTCTTGCAAATCCACAAAAACATCAAACCATTGCTGTTAATGTACCGAAAGATGTTAAAGATATCTTAGGGCACCCAACTCAAGGGAGCACACAAATACCTGTAGGTCCTGTAGGTGGTAAAGATGGAGATAAAGGGACAGTAGATACTAAAAAATCTACTGTTGAAAGTCCAGCTAAACGGGCAGAAACAATTGCTCATGAAGAAACTAAAAAGTTAAGCGATAAAGCTGCAGCAGATGTAAAAAAAGAAGCGCAACTTAAAAAAGCAAAAGACGAGAAAGAAGCCTTAGCTCGTAAAAAAGCCGAAGAGGCTCGACTAGCTGCAGAAAAAGCTGAAATGTTGCGAAAGGCTGCAGAAGCCAAGCATGCTGAAATTGAGCGCAAGATGGCTGAAAAAGCCGAAGCAGAGCGTAAAGCAGAGGAAGCTCGCAAGGCGGAAGTGGCTCGTAAAGCTGAAATGGCACGTATCGAGGCAGCGAGAAAAGCGGAAGCGGATCGACTAGAGGCGGCTCGTAAAGCAGAAGAAGCTCGACTAGCAGCGGAAGCAAAACGTCTTGAAGAAGAACGTAGAATTGAAGCTGCTCGTATTGAGGCCGCACGCAAAGCGGAGGAAGAAAGAAAAGCGGCCGAAGCTAAGGCTCGCTTTGAAGCGCAACGAGCAGCAGAAAAAGCTGCTTTAGAAGCCAAAAAGGCCGAAGAGGAACGCTTGGCTGCTGAGACTAGAATTCGTTTAGAAGCACAACGTAAAGCTGAGCAGGAAGCATTGGAAGCAAGACGTGCCGAAGAAGCTCGTAAAGCAGCAGAAGCGAAAGCTGCTTTAGAAGCACAACGTGCTGCCGAGCAAGCCGCTCTTGAAGCGAAGCGCCAAGAAGACGCTCGTAGAGCGGCAGAGGCTAAGGCTGCTTTGGAAGCACAACAAATGGAAGCAGCAAGAAAAGCAGAAGAGGCTCGTCGTGCGGAGGAAGCGCGTAGAGCCGAAGAAGCTCGAATTGAAGCGGAACGTAAAGCTGAGGCCGCTCGCGTAGCAGCAGAAGCAAAACGAGCAGAGGACGCACGCAAAGCTGAAGCAGCCCGAATTGAAGCAGCGCGTAAAGCTGAACAAGCTCGTTTAGCAGCAGAAGCACGTAGAGCAGAAGAAGCTCGGAAAGCAGAAGCAGCTAGACTTGAGGCACAACGTAGAGCTGAACAGGAACGTCTTGAAGCTGCGCGCCGTGCAGAAGAAGCTCGAATTGTTGCAGAGGCTAAACGTGCTGAAGAAGCGCGTAGAGCCGAAGAAGCTCGCCGCATAGAAGAAGCAAGACGTGCCGAAGAGGCTCGTAAAGCAGAGGCGGCTCGTATAGTGGCGGAAGCTCGTAAGGCAGAGCAAGAGCGACTTGCTGCAGAACGAGCTGAAGCAGAACGTCAAGCCGCAGAGGCACGACGTATTGCTGAGGAACGATATAAAGCGCAACTAGAAGCAGAGCGTAAAGCTGAAGCTGCTCGTCAACAAGCGTTGGCTCAAGCTGAAATCGAGCGTAAAGCAAAAGAGCGTGCTGAAGCTATTCAACGTGTCCGAGATCAACAAGAGAGTGCTCGTCGTCGTGCAGAACTTGCACGTCAACAACTTGAAGCCGAACGTAAGGCTGCTCAAGCATCTAAGAGGACTCCTTCCTTCAGTGAACTTGATGATATTCATGGGGATACAGCAAATGTAACTATTCCAAATGCTGTATCCATTGATGAGTTGACAAAACCTAGACCGACTGCATCTCAAAATACACGTCGTCGTGAGCAACGTCAACCTCAATTGTCGCCAAATCAGCAATATGTGCAGATAGATCCTGTAGCGAATGAGCCGCAACAAGATCAAATGCCATATACTCCACAAAATGAACAGCAAAATGATGAAGAAAACCCACCAAGATTATATCCATTAGGTTAAGACCCTTAATTTCTAAAAAAAATTTTAGATTAAAGTTTAAGATATAGAAGTGGATTAATAGCTGTTTAAATATAGAGAGGACAAGCAATTTTATATGCTTGTCCTCTTTTTAAAATCCATATGAATTTTGTGTTTTACATTGACTTTCAAAGGTGGATTCAGTACAATAAATAAAGAAATGCATATATGGTACGAGAGACCATTGCATAATACAATACCTTTTAATTTAGTCCAGAGAGGCTGAGAAAGGAATATAGTTGAAGTGCCCATAGGGGCTTCTTTGTGCAAACTATTTGACCTTTTGCCCTGGGCAAAAGGTCTTTTTTGTTACGTGAGTTAGGAGGAAATCATGGGACAAGTTAGCCTAAAAGGCAAAGATTTATTGGGTTTGCAAAATGTGTCACCTGAAGAAATCAAATTGATTTTAGATGTGGCAAAGAAAATGAAGAAAATCGTTCTTTCTGATGACAAGAAGGTTCCACTATTAAAGGGGAAATCTATTATCAACCTTTTTATGGAACCAAGTACTCGTACCCGTAGTTCCTTTGAGTTAGCCGGCAAATACTTAGGGGCTGACGTAATCAATCTTTCTCCTAGTGGATCTTCCATGGGTAAAGGTGAAAGTTTCCGCGATACATTATTAACTATGTCCTACATGGGTACAGATGCTATCGTAATGCGGCACAGCGCAGAAGGTGCACCTTTATACGCTACGAAAGCCGTAGATCCGATTATCATTAACGCAGGTGATGGCGCTCATGAGCATCCAACACAAGCATTACTAGACATGTATTCTATCTTAGAGAAAAAGGAATCTATTGAAGGATTAAAGGTGGTTATCCTTGGCGATATAATGCATAGTCGCGTAGCACGCTCCAATATTTATGGACTTACAAAAATGGGGGCTGATGTACATTTAGCTGGTCCTCGTACAATGGTATATCCAGAACTTGAAAAATTAGGTGTTACCGTACACCACGATATTCGTGAAGCCGTTGCTGATGCAGATGTGGTAAACGTACTTCGCATTCAATTAGAACGTATTCACTCTGCACTATATCCTACAAACAGAGAATATGCACGTATCTTTGGTATTAATAACGATGTATTGAAATTAGCTAAAGATGATGTAATGGTCATGCATCCAGGCCCGATGAACCGTGGCTTAGAAATCGCACCAGATGTGGCGTATTCTGATCAATCAGTAATTCAAGAACAAGTGCGTAATGGCGTAGCTATACGTATGGCAGTATTGTACTTAACTATTATCGGAGGTGACGGTAGTGAGCTTGCTTATTAAAAATGGTACGGTAGTAAATCCGGCAAAAAAACAAAACGAAGTAGCAGACATTCTCGTAAAAGATGGTAAAATTGCAGCCATTGGTCAAAACTTGAGTGCTGAAGGTGCTGAGATATATGATGCAACAGGTCTTATTGTAGCACCAGGCCTTATCGATATTCACACACATTTGCGTGAGCCAGGTCAAGAAGCAAAAGAAGATTTCCACTCCGGTACACAAGCCGCTGCTGCAGGTGGTTTCACACGTGTTGTAACTATGGCTAATACAAATCCTGTAGTAGATAATGCTGCGCTCGTAAGAGGGTTGCAAAAGCAAGCCGAACTTACTGGTGTTGTTAAGGTAGAATTTATTGGTGCGGTATCAAAAGGTCTTGAAGGTAAGGAACTTGCTGAAATGGGGGATATGGCAGAAGCTGGTGTAGTAGCTTTCTCCGATGATGGTCACTATGTAGAAAATGCTGCATTTATGCGTCGTGCTTTAGAATATTCGTCCATGTTTAATAAGATGGTTATCGACCATGCAGAAGATATTACATTGACTAAAAATGGCCATATGCATGAAGGTATTGTTTCTTATGAATTAGGTGTTATTGGTCGTCCTGCAGTAGCTGAAGATTTGGCTGTTGCTCGTGATATCTTGTTATCTGAAATGACAGGTGGTCATATCCATATTGCTCACGTAAGTAGTAAAAATACTGTAGATATGGTGCGCCGTGCGAAGGCTAAAGGCCTTAATGTAACCTGTGAAGTTACAAGCCAACATTTGTCTTTCACAGATGAATACCTACGCGAATATAATCCAGCATTTAAAATGGCTCCTCCAATTCGTTCAGAAGATCATCGCCAAGCATTATTAGAAGGCTTGAAAGATGGCACAATCGATGCGATTATTACAGACCATGCACCACATGCATACGAAGAAAAAGACCATGAATTCTGCTGTGCACCAAATGGTTTCAGTGGCCTCGAAACATCTTTGGCAGCGGTTATTACAAATGCATATGGTCCTGATAAACTTAGCATTGATCAAGTTGTGTACTATATGAGTACTCGACCAGCTGAGTTGATGCACCTTGATGCAGGTGTTCTTGAAGTTGGTAAGCCAGCGGATATTACTGTATTCTCTACAACTGAAAAGTGGACAGTAGATAGAAACAAATTTTATACAAAAGGTAAAGTTAGCCCATTTGATGGTATGACTGTTACAGGTAAAGCTAAACTCACAGTAGTTGATGGCAAAATTGTTATGAAGGAGGGCGTAGTCTTATAATGAAAGGCAAGTTAGTTCTTGAAGATGGTTCCGTGTTTGAAGGTTCCTTATTAGGTGGCGCCCCAACGGTAGGCGAAGTTGTATTTAACACAGGTATGACCGGGTATCAAGAAATCTTGACTGACCCATCCTATGCGGATCAAATTATTACATTAACCTATCCTTTAATTGGTAATTATGGTACTTTAAATTCTATCACTCAAGGTCCTAAACCATATTGTAAAGGTTTTATTGTAGGTGAACTGTGTGACTTTCCATCTAACTGGCAAAATGAGGGGCTATTTAGTGAGTATCTTCGTTTGCACGGCATCCCTTGCCTTTATGATGTAGATACACGTGCGATTACACGTGTTCTTCGTAACCATGGTGTAATGAAGGGCGTACTAGTACGCTCTGATTACCCTATGGAAGATATTCAAAAATTGTTTAAACAAGACTTGCCAACAGATCAAGTTATGCGTGTAACTACAAAATGGCAAGGTATGCGTGGCGATAAAAATGCTGAATTCCACGTAGCGGTAATGGATTATGGTGTAAAGGAAAATATCCTTCGCTCTCTAGAAGCTGCAGGCTGTCGTCTTACTGTATTTCCTGCAGATGCTAAGGCTGAAGATGTGTTGGCAGCAAATCCAGATGGTATTTTTTTATCTAATGGCCCTGGAGACCCTCAAGATCTTGGCTATGCAGTAGAAGAAGTAAAGAAAATGTTTGGTAAGAAACCAATCTTTGGCATCTGTATGGGGCATCAAGTATTGGCACAAGCTTATGGTGGCACCACATTCAAATTGAAATTTGGTCACCGTGGTTCTAACCATCCTGTACAAGATTTACGTACTGGTCGGGTATATATTACATCTCAAAACCATGGTTATGCGGTAGATGATACTTCTTTGCCAGATTTTGTAGAAATTACACATCGCAGTGTAAATGATGATACCGTAGAAGGTATGCGTCATAAAGAATTGCCAATCTTCTCCGTACAATACCATCCAGAAGCATCCCCAGGACCTACTGATAACCTATATTTATTTGACGAATTTGAAGACTTAATGAGAAAGGGAAAATAATATGACCTCAGAAGCAAAAAAAGTACTTGTAATTGGTTCTGGTCCAATTATTATCGGTCAAGCTGCAGAGTTTGATTATGCTGGTACACAAGCATGCCGTTCCCTTCGAGAAGAGGGTTATAAAGTAGTATTAGTTAACTCCAACCCTGCTACTATTATGACTGATACAGATATTGCAGACCGCGTATATGTAGAACCGATTAGTCTTGAATTCGTAACAGAAGTTATAAAAAAAGAACGCCCTTGGGGCTTGTTGGCTACATTAGGTGGTCAAGTAGGTCTTAATATGGCGGTACAATTGTCTGAAGCTGGCGTATTAGAAGAATATGGTGTAAAACTTCTTGGTACAACTCTTGAAGCTATTAAACAAGCCGAAGACCGTGAACTCTTCAAAGAAGCGATGAAGGAAATCAACCAACCGGTTCCTGAATCCGATATCTTTAACGATCTTGAAGAAGCAGTAGCCTTTGCTAATCGCATTGGGTATCCTATCATCATCCGCCCCGCATATACTTTGGGTGGTACTGGTGGCGGTATTGCTCATAATGAAGATGAAATGTATGAAATCACACGTCGGGGTTTGAAACTTTCACCAATTCACCAAATTCTAGCAGAACGTTCCGTTGCAGGCTGGAAAGAGATTGAATACGAAGTAATGCGCGATAGTGCAGATAATTGCATCATCGTATGTAATATGGAAAATATTGACCCTGTTGGTGTGCATACTGGGGATTCTATCGTTGTGGCACCAAGCCAAACCTTGAACGATATTCAATACCAAATGCTGCGTACCGCATCTGTAGAGATTATCCGTTATTTAAAAATCGAAGGTGGTTGTAACGTACAATACGCTTTGAATCCAAATAGCAACGAATATATTGTTATCGAAGTAAACCCTCGTGTATCTCGTTCCTCTGCATTGGCATCTAAAGCAACTGGGTATCCAATTGCGAAGGTAGCAGCAAAAATTGCAGTAGGCATGACATTGGATCAAATTACAAATGCTGTAACCGGTGAAACTAAAGCATGCTTTGAGCCGACTCTTGACTATGTAGTAACTAAGTTTCCACGCTGGCCTTTTGAAAAATTCAACTTGGCAGATCGTACCTTGGGCACACAAATGAAAGCCACTGGTGAAGTTATGGCCATCGACCGTTCTTTAGAAGGTTCTTTGTTAAAAGCAATTCGTTCCTTGGAAATTGGTTTAGACCATATTGAGCTTAAGAAAATCACTCATGAGTCTATGGAACAATTGATCGAACGTTTACATTTAGTAGATGATGAACATATCTATGTTGTAGCAGAAGCACTTCGCAAGGGAATCAGTGTAGAAAAAATCCACTATATTACAAAAATTGATACATTCTTTATTGAAAAAATCAAAAACATTGTTACTGTGGAAAAAGCATTGGCTGAGCAAGGTTTAACAGAGGATGTATTGCGCAAAGCAAAACGTTATTCCTTCACTGATTCTGTTATCGCTCGTTATGCTAATACAACTGTAGAAGATGTTCGTGCAAAACGTAAAGAATGGAATATTCTTCCAACATATAAATACGTAGATACTTGCGCAGCTGAATTTGAATCTAAAACACCTTATTATTACAGTGCGTATGCACAAGAAGACGAAGTTAAACCACTAGGCGAAAAATCCGTAGTGGTACTTGGTTCCGGTCCGATTCGTATCGGTCAAGGTGTAGAGTTCGATTACTGTTCCGTACATTCCTCTTGGGCCCTTCGTAAAGCGGGTTACCAATCTATTATGATTAATAACAACCCAGAAACAGTTTCTACAGACTTTGATATTTCTGACTCTTTATACTTTGAGCCATTGACTGTGGACGATGTTATGGAAATCATCAATAAAGAACAGCCAGCGGGCGTCATTGCTCAATTTGGTGGTCAAACGGCTATCAATTTGGCAGGCCCATTGGCAGAACGTGGCGTCAAAATCCTCGGTACATCCGTAGATAGCATCGATATGGCGGAAGACCGTGAACGCTTTGATGAATTGTTGGCGAAACTTGGTATTCCTCGCCCAGTAGGTGCTCTGGTAACCTCTGATGAAGAAGCACAAGAAGCAGCTAAAAAGTTGAAATATCCATTAATCGTTCGCCCTTCTTATGTATTGGGCGGTCGTGCGATGGAAATCGTATACAACGATAAAGAGCTTGATGTATACATGAAGGAAGCCGTAGTAGCATCTAAGGAGCATCCTGTTCTTATCGACCGTTATATGGTTGGTATGGAGGTAGAGGTTGACGCTATTTCCGATGGTACCGATGTATGTATCCCTGGTATTATGGAACAAATCGAACGCGCCGGTGTTCACTCTGGTGACTCCATGGCCGTTTATCCAGCTCAACATTTGAGTCAAGAATTGATTGATCAAATCGTTGATTATACACGTCGTATTGCAGTAGGCCTTAATGTTAAAGGTGTACTTAATATTCAATATATCGTGGCTGATGGTGAACTTAACGTAATCGAAGTTAACCCCCGTTCTAGCCGTACTGTACCGTTCATTTCTAAGGTTACAGGTATCAATATGGTAGAATGTGCAACACGCATTGCCCTTGGTGAAAGCTTAAAAGACTTAGGCTTACCACTTGGTCTTGTACCTAATAAACCATATGTAGCTGTAAAAGCACCTGTATTCTCCTTCTCTAAAATGGGCCTTGTAGAAATTGCTCTTGGACCTGAAATGAAGTCTACTGGTGAAGTTATGGGTATTGGCCGTACGTATTCTGAAGCATTATTTAAAGCTATTAATGGTGCCAACATGCGTATTCCTGAGGATGGTACAATCCTCATGACTGTAGCAGATCGCGATAAAGAGGAAGCGAGTCAATTGGCAAAGGGCTTCATCGAATTAGGGTATCACATTGAAGCGACAGGTGGTACAGGTAAATACTTCAAGGAACATGGTGTTGACTGCAAAATAGTTAACAAGATCTCCGAAGGTGATGATAACTGTGCTGACCACATTCGTCAAGACAAAGTCGATCTTGTACTTAATACATTGACTGCAGGTAAACGACCTGAACGCGAAGGCTTCCAATTGCGTCGTCTTGCTGTAGAAATGGGTACACCATGCTTAACAAGTCTCGATACAGCACGGGAAGTATTGCGTGTTGTGGCGAATCGTAAAGATGATGCGAACTACACTGTAGAAGCATTACAAGATTTTGAATTGGAGTAAAACCATGAGTGGCTATGTAGAACAGGGCGAAGTCGTTCGCAATGAGCAAATAGGCTCTGATGTGTGGATTATGGATATTCACGCACCAAAACAGGCAGCAGAAGCAAAGATAGGACAGTTTTGTAATGTTCGCGTAGCGGACTCTACGGCGCCATTATTGCGTCGCCCTATTAGCTATGCTGGATTTAATGCCCGAAAGGGTACGATTACCCTTTTGTATCGCGTCGTAGGCAAGGGGACTGAAATTATGACACGTCTCGTGCCTGGTGATACATTAGATTGTTTAGGACCTTTGGGCGAACCGTTTGTAACATCTAATAATATGCTTCTCGTTGGCGGTGGCGTTGGTATTGCACCGATGCTATGTATCGCATCCCATTTGCAGAAAGGTGAAGAAGCACAAGTTATTCTTGGTTTTAGAAATGAAACTGAAACCTTCTGGGCTGATTTATTTAAAGATACGCCTGTTCAAGTCCACATCACTACTGATGATGGTAGCGTAGGTACAAAAGGCTTCCCTACAGCAATCATGCCTGACCTAATTAATGCTAATTCGTTTACTTCTGTTATGACTTGTGGCCCTATGCCTATGATGAAAGGCGTAGCACAAGTGGCTAAAGAACTGGATGTGCCATGCCAAGTATCTTTAGAAGAGCGCATGGGATGTGGTACGGGCGGCTGCTTAGGTTGCGCTTGTGATGGTGCTGGTGGCAAACGTTATAAAGTTTGTAAAGATGGTCCTGTATTCCCGGCTGAGGAGGTGTTCTTTTAATGAGTGAACGCGATTTAAATAACACCGTTACGCCTAATCCAAAGCTCGCCATCGATTACTGCGGGATTAAGATGAAAAATCCTATCATCGCTGCATCTGGTACCTTTGGTAATGGCCCTGAGTATGCTGGTTATTTAGACCTTAGTAATGAAGTAGGTGCTATTTCTGTAAAAGGATTAACACCTAAAGGTCGTCATGGTAATCCTGGCACTCGCATTGCAGAAACACCATCTGGCGTATTGAACTGCATTGGCCTTGAAAATCCTGGAG
>ERZ773010.1153-NODE-1153-length-16907-cov-15.473534_pt1 | contig 16907 bp, 15 predicted proteins | sample MGYA00580842_ERZ773010 | MGnify/ENA primary metagenome ERZ773010 (study PRJEB29015, sample SAMEA2737982) | human oral metagenome | biome: human oral; feature: human-associated habitat; material: dental | place: China | collected 2107 ...
TTTTTCATACAAATATTGTACCACATTTTTTCTCTAAAGGCTATATCTTAATTATTTTTTTGTGAGTTTATTTTTCAACTTTATCGATTCTTAATTTTTTTAAATTACATTTTTTATCTCTTATTTATTTTCCTCAATAAACTTTTCTATTTCTTCTCTTGTTGGAATTGAATCCTGTGCTCCCTGTCTTGTAACAACAATCGCAGATACTGCAGTAGCATATTTTATGGCCTTGTCCGCATCCCCAGTTTCACATATTTTCATTGTAAATGCTCCAATAAAGGAATCTCCAGCCGCAGTTGTATCAATTGCTTTTACTTCATAGGCATCATATTTTTTTATATTATCATCTTCACTGAAAAGTACGCTTCCATTATCACCTAATGTAAGAATAATATTTCTTATTCCACATTCCTTCTTCTTATGAAATATTCTTCCTATGTAGACCTTGTCATTAATTCCTATTCCAAAAATTTCTTCCATTTCAGTTTCATTTAATATAAGGTAATCTGTATTCTTAAAAATTTTTTCACTTAACTGTCTTGCAGGAGCAGGATTAAATATCGTTATTTTCCCAAGTTCCTTTGCTTTTAAAAGAGAAAATTCAACTGTTTCAAAAGGTATCTCATTTTGCAATATTACAACATCACTTGAAGCTATAACATCCTGTTTTTCCTGAATATATTCTTTCGTAATTTTAAAATTACTTCCAGGAATTACAATAATGTTATTATCTCCTTTTTTATCAACTGTTATAATAGCTCTTCCTGTTAAATCGTCACTTTTTATGATATTATCTGATTTTATTCCATATTTATTTAGATTTTGAATTAATTTTTCTCCCTGTGAATCCTTTCCAACCATTCCTATCATTTCTGTTTCCATCCCAAGCTTTGAAATTGCTACAGCCTGATTAGCTCCTTTTCCCCCACAGCTTTCATAAAAATCATCTCCGAAGATTGTTTCTCCTAACTTTGGGAGCTCTTCCACCTTCACAGTCATGTCCATATTTAAACTTCCTATTACAAGTGCTTTTTTCATTTTGACACCTCCTCGTTTGTAAAATTTTACCATACTTTCTCTTATTTTCCTAATTAAAAAATAGAGGAAAATCTGGGCTATCTCAAAAAGAAAACTTAAAAAATAATTTAAAAGGGGTTGTCTCAAAAAGAAAATTAAAAAAACAGTGTGAAAAACTATATTTTTGAATTATTTAAAATTTTACAATGTAAAACAGGAAATGAATTTAGGAAAAGGCATTTGTTCGAGCCTTTAGGCAAGTTTTTGACTTTTCCTTAATGAATGACTGTTTTATATGAGTAAAATTTTAGTAAATGAAAAAATATGGTTTTTATGCAATTAATTCATAATTTTTCTAACTTAATCAGCTCCTCTATATTTATTTTTTTCTCAAAATAACTAACATTTTACCTTTTTCAAATGTTACTTTACATTCATCAGAGATTATTAAGTTACTGACAAGACGGGAAATTTTTCTTTCCACATCAAGATTAAGGGTCTCATACTTAAATCCTTTTAAAGTTAGATTTTTTATCATTTCATCTAACGGAATTATAGAAAAACCATAATTTCTCTTATTAATTATTGAAAAAGATTCTTCTTTATAAAAGATTTCCTCATCTTCTGATAAAACTGCTATATTCGGATAATTTTCCATAAGAAATAAATTATTCAAAGTCAAATCCGTTCTTTTCCCTAAAGCTCCTAAAATATTTATTGCTGCAAATTTAGAATCACTCTTTTTTTCCATCTCATCAATTTTTTGCAGAATTAATTCAAAATCTGTATAATCTTTTTCAGGATTATATTTCTCAATATTTATATTCTGAGATTTAAAGTATTCCAGAACAGAATTATCTATGGAATCTAAGTCACCTATTATATAAGATGGTTTTTTTCTGTATTTATAGGCATAGTTTGCTCCACCGTCTGCACAGAACAGAACAGTGTTTTCATCAAATAGGCTATCTATAAATTCCTGAGAATACCTGTATTCTCCATTTAAAAACACAATCGCCTTCATGTCATCATCCTTTTTTTATAAAATTTCTATATATTATACTTTTTATGTATATAATTCCTTTAACTACTTTATAAAAAAACATGACCCAGAAAACTTTAAAAGCTCTATTTCTAATTTTCAAAGGTCATGCCTAATATTCACCTCTTAATTTAACATTCTATTTTTTTATTCAATCTCTACTCAAAATGATACTACTGTCTTAATTCCGCCATATAATCCTTTTTCATCTTAGCCAGAATCTTATCAACAATATCATTGATTTCCTTTTCTTCAAGAGTTTTAGTGTTATCCCTTAAAAGAATACTTATAGCCACACTCTTTTTACCAGGTTCCACTCCAATTCCCTGATAGATGTCAAACAGTTCCACTTTTTCAACTTTTTTATCGATTTTTTCAATTGTTTTCAGTACATCCCCCACCAGTATATTTTCATTCATTACCAGGGCAAGATCTCTTGGAACTGCAGGATATTTAACAATTCCTTCATAAACAAAAAGTTTGTTTATATATTTTTTAATCAGGTCTATATTAAATTCTGCAACAAGAACCGTCTTTTTATTCAAGTCAAAATTTTCCAAAACATCAGGATGTATTTCTCCAAAACTTCCAATATATTCCTTTCCAACAAATACATCAGCTGACCTTCCCGGATGAAATTCTGTCTGAACCGATCTTTTCAATGAAAAATTCTGAAATTTCAGCTTTGAAAAAATTTCTTCTACAATTCCTTTCAGATCATAAAAATCATAGTGAACAGGTTTTGGATTCCATAAAGTTTTATCATTTTCCCCAGCCAGTATAATTCCCAGTTTTATGTCTTCCTTTGCAAGTTCTTCAGCCTTCTCAAAAGTTCTGCTCACTTCAAAGAATCTTATATTTGAAATGTTTCTGTTCATGTTATCCTTTGCATTTTTTATAAGACTATATAACAATGTAGGTCTCATTGTAACAAAATCTTCAGTTATCGGATTTGATATGTCAATCAGCTTATCTTCCGAAACTCCTGTATATTTCAATTTCTGCAGTGCATTTTTAGGAATAAAGCTGTAGTTTATAACTTCTTTCAGTCCTGCACTTGCACATATTGTCTTTACTCTGTCAGTAAGTTTTGTAGTATCAAGTGTAGCACTCTGATTTATATCCACTCTTGGAAGAATATTTTCTATATTATCAAAACCGTACATTCTGATTATCTCTTCAAAATAGTCCTGCTCAAGCTCCAGATCCCCTCTGTATGAAGGAGCTGTAAGAGTAAGAGTTTCCCCATTATCTTTAACATCTATTTCAAGATTTTTCAAAATTTCTATTACTTTTTCCCTAGGAATAACTTTTCCGACAAATCTGTTCAGTCTTTCAAAATTAAGTTCCGCTACTTTATTTTCATGTGGAACAGGATAGACATCTACATAACCGTTTAAAATTTCTCCACCTGCCACTTCCTGTATAAGATTGGCAAGTCTGTTTATTACTTTTATTGAATCTTCAACATCAATTCCTCTTTCAAATCTATATGAAGAATCACTTGACAACGTAAGTCTTCTTGAAGTTTTTCTGACATTCTGGGAATTAAAATGCGCAACTTCCAGAAGAATATTTTTAGTGTTATTTGTAACTTCCGAATCAAGTCCTCCCATAACACCACCAAGAGCAATTATTTTCTTTCCGTCACATATTACAATATCACCATCTTCAAGCTCTCTTTCCTGTTCATCAAGAGTTACAAGCTTATCTCCTTTTCCTGCTGATTTTACCTTTATTTCGTTTCCATCAATTTTATCAAGGTCAAAAACATGGTTAGGATGATTCATTTCCATGAGAATAAAGTTGGACACATCAACTATATTATTAATACTTCTAAGTCCAACAGACTCTATTCTTTCCTTAAGCCATTTTGGACTTTCCTTTACAGTCACATTTTTCAGAATTCTTGTTACATATCTTCTGGAAAGATTGCTGTCTTCTATAGTAACTTTTACATTATCTGACGTTTTCTCTTCGATTTCATTTTTTATTTCTGTTTCAGGATATTTCAACTCCTTACCGTAATATGCTGAAAGCTCCCTTGCAATCCCAATGTGCGAAAGACAATCAGGTCTGTTTGGAGTTATTTCCAGTTCAAATACAGTATCGTTTATTCCAAGATAATCCTTAAATGGTACACCTATCGGAGCATCTTCAGGAAGTATTATAATTCCGTCCTTGTCATTTCCTATTCCTAACTCTACTTCCGAACAGAGCATTCCACAAGATTCTTTTCCTCTTATTTTACCTTTTTTTATAACAAAGTCTTCACTCAGTTTTGCCCCTATCTGTGCCAACGCCACTTTATCCCCTGCTTTATGATTTGAAGCACCGCAGACAATCTGAAGTATTTCCTTGCCGTTATCCACTTTACATACTGTCAGATGATCAGAATCAGGATGCATTTCCTTTTCAATAATCTTTGCAGTAACAACATTTTCCAAATTACTTCCTGCTACTTCTATTTTTTCAACTTCCTGTCCTATCATAGTCAGGGCATTTTCCATTTCATTTATTTCTATTCCGTCTAAATCTATATATTGCTTTAACCAATTTAAAGAAATCAGCATTTTTCCTCCTTAATTTTCATTTTCTGGTACCATTACAGTACGTTCTTTCCATCTTTTGGGAATTTAAAATAATCTTACCAATATCGAAATACAGATTTATAAATTCCTGTTTCATATTAGAACTGATCTAAAAATCTTACATCATTATCATAAAATGCCCTTAAATCATCAATTCCATATTTTAGCATTGTAATTCTTTCAAGTCCAAGTCCAAATGCAAATCCCTGATATTTCTTAGGGTCTATTCCTACACCTTCAAGAACTTTCGGATTTACCATTCCGCTTCCAAGAATTTCAAGCCATCCTGTTCCCTTACACACTCTGCAGCCTTTTCCTTTACATACGCCACATTCAACATCCATTTCTGCCGAAGGTTCCGTGAACGGGAAAAAATGAGGTCTAAATCTTACATTTCTTTCTTTTCCAAATATTTTCTTTACAATATTTTCAAGTATCGCCTTGAAGTTTGCAAAAGAAACGTCTTCCCCTATCATAAGCCCTTCCATCTGTTGGAACATAGGAGTGTGCGATACATCATAATCAGGTCTGTAAACTTTTCCAATGGACACCATTCTGAAAGGTGGTTTTCTGTCAAGCATGTATCTTATCTGCATTCCGGATGTCTGTGTCCTAAGCACCACATCATCCTGAATATAGAAAGTGTCAGACACTTCCCTTGAAGGATGGGTTTTTGGTATGTTCAGTGCATCAAAATTGTATTTTGTATATTCTATTTCAGGTCCGTCAACAATGTCAAATCCCATATCAGAAACTATTTCCTTTATTTCAGCAACTGTTTTTGTCAATGGATGAAGCGACCCTTCATTTGCTTTTCTTCCTGGGAGTGTAATATCTATAGTTTCATTTTTCAGTCTTTCCTGTTTCGCCATTTCCTTTAATGTATTAAGCTTTTCATCAAATCTGTCCTGCAGAATGACTTTTAATTTATTTGTAACTTTACCGAATTCAGCTCTCTTTTCAGCGGCAATTTCTGCCATTCCTTTCATTATGGCTGTAAATTCTCCCTTTTTACCTAAAATTTTTACCTTCAGATCATTCAGTTCATCAAGATTTCCTACATTATTAAGTTTTTCCAGTACGTCCTCTCTTAAACGGGACAGTTTTTCCAACATATTTCCTCCTTAACTTATACTAAACATTTATAGTTTCTTTTCATATATATTATTTTCATTTTATATTTAACTTAGATTATAACACAATTTATAACTAATTTGTACCTTTAAGACAATTATTAATTGAAAAAGTTTTATATTAATGTTATTATCAGATGGAGAGAAAATTCAAACTCAGAAAGGATTATATGAAAATAATATACGTTATACTTGGATTTATTTCAATGGGTCTGGGAATTGCCGGTTCTTTTCTGCCAGGACTTCCTACAGTGCCTTTTCTTCTTCTGGCAAGTTTCTTCTTTGCAAGAGGATCCGAAAGATTTCATAGATGGTTTACCCGGACAAGGATATATAAAAATTATCTTGAAGATTTTGAAAAGAACAGAAGCATGACACTGAAAGCCAAAATAGGACTACTGTGTCTATCAAGTACAATGATTGCATTTCCTATTTTTCTTCTGAAAAATAATTATTTAAGATTAGCGCTTATTCTGGTTGTAATATTCAAATATTATTATTTTATATTTCGTATAAAAACTTTAAAACCCAATAAATAATACTGTTTTATAGGCCAATCTTTTAAAATGTATAATCTTCAAAATCACAATAGTTTTATTTGTGGAATTGTTAAAAGGAGGATGACAGGTAAGTATTAGTATATTTACTGTGTAAAAAATATAATATTAGAAAACGAATACAAAAAAACATGATTTCAAATTTTCCAGACTTACTTTATATTATCAAATCTTGAATAATATAAAGTAAAAATTTTGACAATCATGTTTTCATTTTATTCTAATTCTTCTTATACTTACTCGGTAAAACTCCAAAAAACTTTTTAAAAGCCATTGAAAATTTGCTTGGACTATCATATCCCACTTCAGTAGCCACATCAAGTATATTTACTTTAGGAGATGTATCTAATAAAAATTTTGCATAATTCATTTTTATTTTTTGTATATATTGGAAAATTGTCAGTCCTTCAACTTCCTTGAAAATTGTCTGCAATTGATAGTTACTCATTCCTGTGATTTGACATATTTTTCTTATAGATGGAATATCAGATACTGAATAGCTTTTTATAATTTCCTTAATGTTTTCTGCAATTGTTATATCATTAATACCTATTTCTTCTGTTGAATTTATCTGTAAATCTAAAATATAGGAAATCACTTCTGCTACTTTAGTTTTAAATAATATGTATTCATTTATGTTGTTTATATTTTTATTTTTTATCTGATTTAACATAATTTCTATTTTTGAATTTAGCTTTACATGAATTAGTATATCTTCTTTAAATAAACTTAAAATTTTTTCTTTCCAGTTATATAATATTTTATTACTGATGGAACTTAAAAAACTATGCTCTAACTTATCTATATTAAGGATAAACAGTATTTTCCTAAATTTTTTACTTTTAAATTTATACTTAAATTTCTTATTATTATTTGCCTTATACATTAAAATATTTCCTTTTTTTAATGTATAACAATTTCCATTATCTGAATAAATATCAGCATTACCTTCAGTACAATACATTATTTGAATAGTATTTTCTGAATTAACTGCTAAAAAAATTTCTTCTTCTACTTCTTCAAATACTTCTAAAACTAATATTCTATAATCATAATTCAAATTAAATCTTTCTAATTCTGCCTTTGTTTTATTTTCTTTTTTTGATTTGATGTAATATTTTTTACTAAATGCTGTTTCTCTCTCTTCAAATTCAAACTTTCCATTTTCATCATTTTGATTTATAATCTCATTTAACCTTTTCTTGAAATCTACATTTTTTCTTCTCTCTTTTTCCATATAAACCTTTACTTTCAATTTTATATTTTATTTTATAATGTATGATTAAAATCTATTTCTAGTCATAATTGAAAAAAAGCCAAAAAACTTAAAATTTCAAAATATCTATTTTTAATGGCTTCTTATTAAATGTATTTTTTATTTTTGCAAATGGCGGAAGTAGAGGGACTCGAACCCACAAGACGTTTAACCGCCCACAGCTTTCCAAGCTGCTGCCCTACCATTAGGCGATACTTCCGCATAAATATCTAATCTACAAAGGTCATTATACTAAACTTATACTTAAAAGTCAATGGTATGACAGAATTATTTGTTTCATTTACTGCTTATATTAAATTTAGGTACTCTATTTAAATATAATAAGCAGAACTCCTGCAGCAACTGCAGATCCTATTACTCCAGCAACATTAGGACCCATTGCATGCATAAGAAGAAAATTACTTGGATTTTCCTCCTGACCTATTTTCTGCACAACTCTTGCTGCCATAGGCACAGCAGAAACTCCTGCAGCTCCTATCATAGGATTCACTTTTCCACCGCTCAGTTTGCACATTATCTTTCCAAACAGTACTCCTCCTACCGTTCCAAATGCAAAGGCAAACAACCCTAATGCAAGTATTTTCAATGTTGTAACATTTAGGAAGGTATGAGCGTTTGCTGTAGCTCCTACAGTTGTCCCAAGCACAATTGTTATACAGTAAAGCATTGCACCTTTTACATGTTCAACAAGATTTCCCACTACTCCCGATTCCTTTATAAGATTTCCAAGCATCAACATTCCTATTAAAGGGGCTGCAGATGGTATAAGAAGTGTCACTATTATTGTTACTGCTATAGGAAATAAAATTTTCTCTTCCTTACTTACTTCCCTTAACTGTACCATTTTTATCTGTCTTTCTTCCTTCGTTGTCAGCAGTCTTATTATCGGTGGCTGTATTATCGGTACTAATGCCATATAGGAATATGCCGCAACTGCTATTGGACCGAGCAGAGCTGGTGCCAGTTTTGTTGTCGTATAGATTGCTGTAGGTCCGTCAGCACCTCCGATTATTCCGATGGAAGCCGCTTCCCTTCCTGTAAGCCCTAACATTATTGCTCCTATAAATGCGATAAATATTCCCAGCTGTGCAGCTGCTCCAAGCAGGAGACTCTTAGGATTGGCAATCAGCGGTCCAAAATCAGTACTCGCACCTATGGCCAGAAATATTAATGGCGGATATATTCCAAGTTTTACTCCCTGATATAGATAATATAACAGTCCCCCCGGTTCCATCATACCTTCCTTTGGTACTCCCGGCAGGTTTACAAGCAACATTCCGAAAGATATGGGTAACAGTAAATATGGTTCATATCCTTTTTTTATTGCAAGATATAGTAAAATAAGTGCAACTATTATCATTATAAACTGCTGCCATGTCAGCATGGACAGTCCTGTTGTACTATAAAGCGTTTTCAGCAACTCCATTTCTTTCTCCTTTCGTGACTATGACAAACTGATAAGTAATGCTCCAGTTTCCACAGTATCTCCTTTAGATATATGTATTCCTTCCACAGTGCCGTCAACAGGGGCAACTATAGGATTTTCCATTTTCATTGCCTCAAGTACTATAAGCGTTTCTCCCGCCTTCACTTTCTGTCCTGAAGAAACATCCACACTTATTACGAGTCCTTGCATAGGTGCTTCAACTTTTACGCTTCCTGTTGCCTGTCCTGTTACTTTGTTCTCAGGTTTTTCAGCTTTTTCCTCTTTTATATTTTCAGGCTTTCCAGTTTCTATTTTTCCTTCCTTTTCACTTACTGCTTCCAGTTCAACTTCATAAACTTTTTCTCCAATTTTTATTTTATATAATTTTATCATAATAATCTCCCTGCAAGTTTATATTTACGTTTGTTCAGGATAACGTATAATCCTTATAATGTATTCAGGCTGTTTTTAATTGATTTCCCTTATTGATCTTACCTTTATATAGGCATTGTCTGTTTCTCCTGCTGCATCTATGACTACCGCTGCAACTGCTGCAAGCATTTTTTCATCCTTTATGTCTTCTGGTCTAACCTTTTTTCCTCCTGATACAGGAGTTTCCGAAGAAACATGAAATTGATTTTCTAACGGTTTAACTGCAACTTTTTTATTTTCACTCACTTTCTTTTCAGAAGGAATATATTTTAAAAGAGATAATATAAAAGAAATCAGAATTAAAACTAAAAATACTGTCAGCATGCTCACTATTGTTATAATCAGCGAGTCTCCAAATGTTATTGGAGAATCTCCGTATATTATTTTCATTCATTTCTCCTTTCACTTAAAAAACTACATTTATAGTCTGTACTTTAACTTCCTTTTCAGGATTATTACGCTTTTCAAAATATGTCTGCGCTACCTGAGGGAACATTGCGTAAGTCAATACATCTTCTTCATTTTTAACAAGATTTCCTGCTTCTTTTTTTATTTCATCATATTCATTGTTTAAAAGATCAGCAGGTCTTCCATTAAATACTTTCTCATCTCCTATTATTTTTTTCTTCATTTCCTCTGAAATAGGGACAGGTGATTTTCCATACATTCCTTTTACATAGTCCTTTATTTCCTTCGGTATCATCTTATATCTTTCTCCAGTCAGCACATTAAATACTGCCTGAGTTCCGACCATCTGACTCATAGGAGTTACTAACGGAGGATAACCTAAATCTGCCCTTACTTTAGGTATTTCCTTCAAAACGTCTTCATATTTGTTTTCAGCCTTCTGTGCTTTCAGCTGTGAAAGCATATTTGAAAGCATTCCTCCAGGAAGCTGGTATTCCACTATATTAGGTTCTGTACATAAAGCCTGAGGATTTAAAGTTCCCTTATCCAGATATTTTTTTCTTATTGGCTTAAAGTATTCAGCAATTTCCTTTAACAGTCCAAGGTTGATTCCTGTATCGTATTCTGTTCCTTGAAGTGTTCTTACAAGGGATTCTGTAGTTGGCTGTGAAGTTCCTCCCGAAAGCGGAGAAATTGCAGTATCAACTATGTCTATTCCTGCTTCTATCGACTTCAGGTTTGTCATTGCTCCAAGCCCTGCAGTGTTGTGGGTATGTACTTCTATTGGAACATTTATCACTTTCTTCAGTTCACTTACAAGTTCATAGGCTCTATATGGAAGGAGTATTCCGGCCATATCCTTTATTGCTATGGAATCTGCTCCCATATTCTGCATTTCCAGTGCAAGATTTTTATAATATTCTATTGTGTGGACAGGACTTATTGTATAGCATATTGCTAACTGACTGTGCCCTCCATGCTTTTTCGTACTTTCAGATGCACACCGTATATTCCTTACGTCATTTAAGGCATCAAAGATTCTTATTATATCTATCCCATTTTTTATCGATTTTTCAACAAATTTATCCACTATGTCATCTGCATAGTGTCTATATCCTAAGAGGTTCTGTCCTCTCAAAAGCATCTGAAGTTTTGTATTCTTTGCCCTTTTTCTTATTTCCCTCAGTCTTTCCCATGGATCCTCATTTAAAAATCTGATTGCCGAATCAAAGGTTGCTCCTCCCCATACTTCAAGGGAATAATATCCGGCACGGTCCATTTTTTCAACTATCGGCAATATCTCTACTGTTGTAAGCCTAGTTGCCATCAGAGACTGATGACCGTCCCTTAATGAAGTTTCTGTTATTTTCACTCTGCTCAAAGTCACTTCCTCCTTCATTTTTGATAGATATTCTATTTTAGTTATTGCTAATTATGCTAATTTAGAGTATTTGTATATGATATGTTCTTTTATATAATTATACTATCATTTTTCTAAAAAGCAACTTTATATCTTTCTTATTTTGAAATAAAAATATAATAGAAAAAAAAGCCGAAAGTTTAAAAAATCGGCTTTTTTGTCTATAAATATCAAATTTAAAATACTTTTACTGCTTTTTTACGTTCTACTATAACCTTTTTATTTCTGATTTTAACATTATCTGCAGAAGCAAATTTCTTATTATTTCCTAAATTCATTATAGGGTTATTATTATAAAATTCATTAGATATTTCTCCTAAGATAGTAAGAGCATACTTATCAGGCCAAACTTCCCTTCCATCATTCAATGTTAATTTTTTCAAATCAAATTTCCAGAGATAAAGATCCTGTTTTTTATAATCCAGTTCACTTTCAAATCTTGCTTTTCCGTTAATTGTCTCAGCAGGTTCTATACCTGTAAATTTATAATCAGTTTCGACTACAAGTTTATCATTTTCAAAATAGACTTCAGGATTGGAAAGTTTAAGATCCCCTAATATAAATTTTGATTTTTCAATTGGAAATTTTGATTTCACAGCAGAAATTACTTCTTCCTGCGGAATCTCCACTTCATTTGGTATAAATATGTAGGTACCAAGGGCAGCTATAAGCACAACAATCCCCAGAATAACAAAGCTAAGAATTTTTTTCATGTTATTTCCTCCATTTTCAGAATAAATAATATTATCATACAAGGCTTTTAAAAAACTTAGAATTCATATTTATATGACAGATAAAAATTAGGAGGAAAAAAGGTTCTGTACATGTAAATAAAATAGCTGCAGTACAATTATATATTCTTTTCAGAGTTATCAGGCCTTTGGTCCTGCTTCTGCAATGTATACTGGCATATTAGGATATTTCTTTTCAAAATTTTCCTGGAACATTTTTGCCAGTTTTTTTGCATAGGAATAATAAGCTTCCTTGTTATCCCATGTGTCAGCAGGATTCAGTATTTCACATGGAACATTTGGACAGTACTGAGGAACTTCCAAATTAAAGATTTCATCGTGTCTGTACTCTACATTATCAAGTTCTCCGTTCAATGCCGCTGTTACCATTGCCCTTGTATTTCTTAAATCTATTCTGCTTCCTATTCCGTAAGGTCCTCCAGACCATCCTGTATTTATAAGGAACACTTTTGTATTGTATTTTTCAATTTTTTTACCGAACATTTCTGCATAAACGGCAGGATTTAATGGCATGAAAGGTTCCCCAAAACAAGTTGAGAATGTTGGCTGAGGCTCTGTAACTCCTCTCTCAGTTCCTGCAAGCTTTGATGTAAATCCTGTTATAAAATGGTACATTGCAGCATTTTTATCCAGTCTTGATATTGGCGGCAGAACTCCGAACGCATCAGCTGTCAGGAATATTACAACTGAAGGTATTCCACCAACTCCAGGAATCTGTGCATTTGAAATATAGTTGATGGGATATCCGACCCTTGTATTTTCAGTTAGGCTCTTGTCCTTAAAGTCAAATTCCTGTGTCTTCGGATCCATTACCACATTTTCCACAAGGCTTCCGAATTTTATTGCATGATAGATTTCAGGTTCGTATTTTTCTTTGAGGTTTATACATTTTGCATAACATCCTCCTTCAAAATTAAATATTCCATGATCAGACCATCCATGCTCATCATCACCTATCAGTTTTCTGTTTGGATCTGTTGAAAGTGTTGTTTTTCCTGTTCCTGAAAGCCCAAAGAATACGGCAGTTTCTCCTGATACAGGATCTATGTTTGCAGAACAGTGCATAGGAAGTACGTCCAAATCAGGCATCAAGAGGTTCATAACACAGAATACCATTTTCTTGATTTCTCCTGAATATCTTGAACCGCATATAATTCCTATTTTCTTTTCAAAATTAATAATAATTGCAGCCTCAGAATGTGTCCCGTCAAGTTCCGGATTACATTGGAATCCAGGTGCCGCAATAATTGTAAAATCTTCCTTTCCATAATTATTCAGTTCATCTTCTGTCGGTCTTATTAAAAGCTGGTGTATAAAGAGATTCTGACTTGCCATTTCATTTACTATCCTGAATTTTTTTCTGCATGTAGGGTCAGCTCCTGCAAGCCCATCAAAAATAAATATTTCCCTGTTCTGTAGATAGGAAATGAGTTTCCCATATATAAGGTCAAATTTTTCCTTTTCAATAGGTCTGTTTACACTTCCCCACGCTATCTTATTATGAATATCAGGAGTATCAACAACAAATTTATCTTCAGGGGAACGTCCTGTATATTTTCCTGTTGTTACTGATAATGCACCTGTACTTGATAATACTCCTTCACCTCTTTGTATAGCCATTTCTACAAGTTTTGTAGGGGTAAGATTACGGTGTACTTCTTTTGGATTGAAAAGTCCCAATTTTTTTAAACCATAAGTTTTCATCTTTTTCATAACTAACCTCCATTAAAGTATTATATTTTTGTTATTTATATGTTCTATAATTAAAATACTCATTTTATGTCTTAGTTATTGTGTCCTATTTTTTTACTTGCCTGTAAATGTTTTATGAAAAGTAGAATTTTCTGCAATATTATTTCTATATACATAGTTTACCCCTATTTTTCTAAAAATCAAATTTTATTTAAAGGAATTTTTCTCAGTCAACTCAAAATAGACAAATAAATATGAAAATGTACCTTTAAACTAATATTCATTGCCTTAACTACTCCCTGTGTTTTTTATATTATATCATTTTTTTGAAATTTACTCTCTTTAAACTCTACACTTTTTATTCTAACATACAAAAATCTCTAATTTACACTCAGGACAATTAAAGAGGATAATTTTTCAATTCAGTATCTTCATGCAGTTTTATCCTTATTTTACTTTTATAGACAGGGTATAACAGCCATTCTGTTATTATCATTTTCATCACTTTCTTCTAATTGTAATCTGCATATCTCCACCAAGCTATTGTTAAAATAAATCCCGAAATACTTACTCCAAACAAACTAATTATACCCCCTAAATTAAAAATAACTTTTCCCGTAATACCACTTGCAAGTGATGGAATAGACCATGGAATATATTCGCCCAAATTAAGAGCTGAACCAAGCTGTGAAAAAAAAACCGTGAAAATGATAAATACCAATGGCGATAAATATCCACGACCTAAGCAAGCAAAAAAAACAACCGGAGTAGAAAGTAAGATAGTAAGGCTTGTACAATAAGCAAAAGTAAATATGCCTTTGAAAACGGTTATTGAGTTCCAACCAGAAAGTCCAATCAATTTGCCGGCTAACAATCCTAATATAAGTGCAATAATTGATATAATATAACTCCATAAGGCGATAACTATAAACTTGGATAATACAATCGTATCTCTTTTTATTGGAATTACTAATAAGTCTATCATGGTTCTATCAGAGTATTCTCTACCAAAAACCCAATAAGTTGTAAATCCAAAAATGAGTAAACCTCCAATAGAAATTACTTGTGATAAGGACATAAGGTATGATGACCAATCCGTTATTCTCATCATCTCCATTTTTGCAGAAATCAAACCGAGATTTTTGAAAGACTCCGGATATTTCATCATAGCTGCAAATATTCCAACAGTAAAAGGAACAAAACAGATAGTAAAAGCAGTTATTATCGAAAGTTTTGATTTTATTAGCTTTCTCCATTCAATTAAAATACAGGAACAGATCTTATTCATTCTATACTCCTCCATTGTAGTCATTAAGTATCCTAAGAAAATAATTCTCTAAATCTTCTTTTTCAACAGCCAACATTTGGGGTGGATACCCTGCATTAACAAGCAATGTAGCAATCTTTTCCGGAGATTCTACAGATTTTGTATCAATCAATTCTAAGAAACAGTCATTATTTTCTAAGTCTGAGTTAAAATTCACTTGATAACCATTATTAGATAATACTTCTTTCATAGCCTTATTGTTACAACCACTTATTAACAACTTTTTTTCTAAGTACAAATCTAACTCTTTACTTTCAACTTCTCTTATGAGTCTACCCTCATGTATAATTACTATTCTGGTTGCAATTTTAGATATTTCTTCCAGCTTATGACTTGAAATAAGAACTGTTGTACCAAGATTTTTTGCTAATTCCTTTAATAGCTCTCTCATTTCAATAACCCCAAAAGGATCTAATCCATTTGTCGGCTCATCAAGTATTAAGATTTCAGGCTTATGAATAATAGCTTTTGCAATTCCTAAACGAGCAATATTTCCTAAAGAAAGATGTTTTACTTGTTTATCTTTATATTGCTTTAGTTTTAGTTTTTCAGTTACCCAATCAACAACTTCTTTATTTCTAATCCCTCTTAATGTACTAACAATTTCTAAATTTTCTTGCACAGTTAAGTCTGGATAAGAATAGGGTGTTTCAATAATATATCCTATTTCATTTAGAACCTCTAAATTATTTTGGTCTACCTTATTCCCTTGGATATAACATTCTCCTGATGTAGGTTTTATTAATCCTAACAGCATTCTCATAGTCGTTGTTTTTCCTGCGCCATTCAGCCCTAAAAAACCTACTATTTCACCAGATTTTATTGATAGATTCAAGTCATCAACAACAAGATTTTTTCTATATTTTTTAGAAAGATTTACTGTCTTAATTGCCTCTTTCACTATTATCCTCCTCCTCAATAATTTGCCTAACAATTCCTTGTATTAGTAATTTTAATATCTTATCAAATTGTTTTTCTCCGATTTCTTCGATGTGTAATATGCTCATAGCAATAGTTCTAAATAAAGCGGAGACGATTTCTATCGATACAGTTTCTCTAATATTGATTCGGGACACGATTTTTTCTACCATCCTGTCATCTAAAAGATGATGGATTGTTATTACTTCTTTGGGCAATTTTCTTATAAGTAATTCCATTTCACGATTTTTAAATATAGTAAACACAAACGAATAGCGAAAATTCTGATAAAAATCATATAGTAACTGCACAAACTGATCTGCATTTATTTGATTTTTCTGTTCTAATTGTTCTGCCAAACGATTCATAATTTCTATTTGATATTCTTCTAAGACTGTAAAAAATAACATTTCTTTTGAAGAATAAAAGTTATAAAAAGAACCTTTGGAAATATCAACCATTTCCACCATTTGGTCAACTGTTGTTTTCCTAACCCCATATCTTTGAAGGCATTCTTTTGCAGCTTTATGTAATTTCTTTCTAATTACTTTTTTTTCTTCATCAGTAAAAGCAGTAGCCATAACTTCCTCCTAAATATTATGTGACTATTTCTATATATATAGTCATAGAATATCATATAAAATGGAAAATGTCAAATTATACCTTAATTTTTCAACATTTTCCATTTATTTTGTCTAAATTATAAAAATATCTTAAGACTTTACAAATTTCTATTCCTATTCCTTTACTATAGGAACCCAGAGCTCCATTTTATATGTTTCACTGTACATATCCCCTTCTGAATAGACTTCAAAATCAGGTTTTCCTGAATGCCTATATCCCTGTTCAGGAAAAAATACTTCAAATACGTATTTCCAGCCTGCATGGATTGAATCAGGTATTTTTCCTGTAA
>ERZ773010.1158-NODE-1158-length-16842-cov-15.591708_pt1 | contig 16842 bp, 14 predicted proteins | sample MGYA00580842_ERZ773010 | MGnify/ENA primary metagenome ERZ773010 (study PRJEB29015, sample SAMEA2737982) | human oral metagenome | biome: human oral; feature: human-associated habitat; material: dental | place: China | collected 2107 ...
GGCGTTTACACACTTTCCAGGCGTGCCTCTTCAACCACTCGAGCACCTCTCCTTTTGTTGGGCTTTCTGACGTAAGCCCTTGCTGGAAAGCTCCGCAAAGGTATAATAATATCCGTACACTGCCAAACAATGGTCTATCGCTTCTCTTCCAGCGGACTTCTGTGACACACTTTGCTTGGGCTACTTACCGAATCGGAGGTGGATCGAGGGACTATTCTGTGCGTAGGGGGCAGGGTGGCTTAGGCTACCAGCCGAAGAGGTTGCGTGCGATCCACCAACCGATGACGCTGATGACGAGGAAGGATAGCGTCAGCGGATGCTTAAGGATGCGCCGAAGTCGGGGCGTTCGCTCAGGGAAGAGCACTATGTAGGCATAGGGTTGGAGGAGAGGTATCGTGAAGAGGAGTGCACGATTGTAGGCTAGGGCTTCCAAGATGCGCCCATGCAGGAGGGCATGAAGTGCTCGCTGAAGCCCACAGCCTGGGCAGCGATAGCCCGTGGCCGTGAGGATAAGGCAACGAGGGAAGGGGTAGGTCGTAGGGTCAAGCAAAGCATACAGCCCCACCGCTCCCCCGAGGATCAGGAGCCCGATGAGGAAATACCGAGGCTGCCTAGGAGGAGAGTGATGGGGCTGTTTGGAAGACGAGGGAATGTGACTCATCTCCGAAAGAACGGTGGCAACCCGAGAGGGCTTAGCCGGATGATCTGAAGAAGCTTGGTATAGTTCTGCTGACGAGCCAAGTCTTGGATCTTGAACCAGTCGATGATCGTTAGGATACCGCAACCACCACATGTGAGGAGCTTGAGGACACCATAGCCCGTATTACCGAGCATGAAGCGGTCGATACCGAGCGAGCCAGCGAAGATCGATACGATGATCATCGTCGTGGGATCCTTGTAATCAATGGCATTGATCAGCGCGAACTTGTTGTCATCGAGGGCGAGGAGGCGGTCCTTGATGGTGAGGATCTACGCAGGATCAAAATACTTCTGATTGGTAGCTAGGAAGAGGTCTACTTTCTGACTGTCCATAGTGTTGTCGTTGTTATTTGTATGGTTTGATATGAAATTCCCTTGAGGTTATTGCTTGATAGGCGAGAGGATCTTGCGGTTACCTATCGCTGGATGCGTTGTGGCCCCCAGCATCTTTGCTCATGATGAGGCACAGAGGTGCTAGGAAACTCCGTAAAGGTATGATAATATCTGTACACTCCCAAGGTCTAGATGCTTGCTCTACGCTTGCACGCTACCCCATAGGTGCAACGGTGGGAAAAGCAGTGGACGCCAGAGCTGTAAAGAGCCTAGAGGAAGGACTTGAGTTCGCCGAGGCGATGGATGACGTGATTGAGAGGGAGCGCTTCGGGAAGCGGGTTGCCTTGGCGATTGTACCAACAGCGGTCCATCGCCACACGAGCTGCCCCCGCCATGTCGGCGCTGATGCTGTCGCCGATGAAGAGGACGTCGCTGGGCTGTGTGTTGCTTCGACGCATAGCCTCGAGGAAGAAGGTCTCCGAAGGCTTCTCTGCACCGATGTCGTCCGACACGAAGAGGTCAGCGAAGTAGTCGAGGATACCAGCCTTCTTCAGGCGGGAGCGTTGCATGTCCATCATACCGTTGGAGGCGACGTAGAGGCGGTAGCGCTGGCTGAGGTAGTCGAGCGTCTCGGTGACTTCGGGCTCAAGGACAGCTTCTTCGTGCAGGAGCTGGTGGAAGAGCCGAGTCATCTCCTCGCTGTCACCCTGAAGACCGATGGCCTGGAGCAAGCGGGGGAAGATCAGATCGTGGATCTCTTGGACGCTGATTAGTTCCCGTTTCTGCTGGCTCCAGAGCACTTCGCCGATCCAATAGAAGACTTCGAAGTACGTCGGTTCGTAGTTCATGCCTTGAGCAAGGAAGGTCTTCCGAAGTGCCGTCTCAGAGGAGGGGCGGAAGGTCAGGAGGGTATTGTCGACGTCAATGAAGAGCGCTGAATATTGAGGCTGTATAGGGGTTAATTTCATAGAGAGCAAAGATATATATCGGAGGGCAAAGGTACGCCAAAGCTAGCAGAGCCTCATCGCCGGTTTTTACTGCATTTGCTCGGGGGCTTCGTTTGGCCCTTTCCCTTGGGTGGAAAGGAGGCCTTTTCTTAGCCCCTTCGAAGAGCCCCAAATAAAACCTACTGTAGGTCGTCGAAGCGACCCACGGTAGGTCGCTTGACCGATCCACGGTAGGTCGTTTCGGCGACCTACCGTAGGGTCCTAAACACCCCCTCCCCGCTCCCTTGGGGCGGGGCTTCTTGGACGGGGCTAAATCCGTACCTTTACCTTCCAGTAGAAACAGCTACTCCTTTACACAAGATGGATACATTTGTAGCAATAGACTTCGAGACGGCAAACAGAGAGCGAAGTAGCGTGTGTAGCATCGGTCTGGTCTTCGTCGAAGGTGGCCAGATCACAGATACCTATTACCGCCTGATACGCCCACTGCCGAACTACTACAGTCGCTTCAATACCGAGGTACACGGCCTGACGGCTCGAGACACGAATACGGCGGCCTCCTTTGATGAGGTCTGGCGGGAACTCCTTCCTCGCATCGGAAGCCTTCCGCTCATAGCACATAATAGTAGTTTCGACGAAGGGTGCCTGCGTGCCGTGCTGGCGGCCTACGGACTGCCTCCGCATCAGAATGCCTTCTTCTGCACCTGTCGACAGGCACGTCGGGTCTTCCCCCGCCTGCCGAATCATCGCCTGGACACCGTCGCTCGGCACGTGGGCTATCGGCTGGATCACCATCACCACGCCCTAGCGGATGCTGAGGCCTGCGCCTACATCGCCCTTCGGGTCTTCTGAAGATGGAAATGAGAGCCTGTAGCTCATGTAGGAGGGTAGGAGTGGAAGCTTTGGATGAGATTAAATGCCTAACTTTGTATGGATAGCATACAGCTATCGCTTATTGCCTATGACTGCTATACATCAATTATGTCTCGGGGTCTTATCCCTCTTTGGAGGTATGAGCCAAGGGGCTGAGACACCAAGAGACATAGAGCATCTCACTGATGAACTGAAAGAATCTCTCAAGAAGAGCGATAAGGAGCGTCTGCTCGAAGACCGCCGTCACATCGAGAGAGATATGCGCATTGCCCTAGAGAAGACCAAGCTAGAGCTGAATCTATAATGAGCAAGAAGCATACGCACACAGAGCTGGAAGCTCGTGCTGAAGAATCTCAGTCTACGGTCATGCGTATGACGCAGGAGACCTTTGCCGATACAGGGATACTCCCTAGTGCTAAGGAGCTGACTGAGTACAAGGAGCTTGACTCTCGCTTCATAGACTTCTTCCTAGAGACAGCTAAGCGAGAGCAGGAAGCACGCATTGCTCAGAATGACCGGATCCTGGGGCTAGCTGAGATGAAGGAGAAGAAGGCTTCTGCAGACAGACGTATAGGGATGGTACTGGCCTTCATCCTATTCCTACTCATCATTGGTCTAGTGGCTTGTGCTCTGTACCTCGGTAGCCCTTGGATCGCAGGTGTCTTGGCAGCTCTGTCCGTTGGTGGGGTCGTCCAGGCCTTCACGAATGCTCATCGATCAGACAAACCCTAAGTAATTACCATTCCCCCAAGAGCACATAGCCCTGAAGGATGAGCCTTCGGGGCTATGTGCTCTTGGGGGAGGCTTTTTGTCCTTGATCTTCTATCCAAGAAGACCTTCCTCTAGGATTAGATTTGAGTGAGATGAGGCGTACTTTCCTCCTCTCTACACAGGCTAAGTGTATAGAATTGACTACCTTTGTCGCCGTAATAGACGAACTTATATATTAAGATGCAAGACATTCGCAACATAGCAATTATCGCCCACGTCGACCATGGTAAGACGACGCTGGTCGATAAGATGCTCCTGGCCGGCAAACTCTTCAGAGATGATAAGGCTGCCGAAGTAGATACCTACCTAGATAACAATGACCTAGAGAGAGAGCGTGGGATCACCATCCTCTCGAAGAATGTCAGCATCCGCTACAAGGATGTCAAGATCAATATCATCGATACCCCAGGGCACGCCGACTTCGGGGGCGAAGTAGAGCGTGTGCTCAATCTCGCCGACGGATGTCTCTTGCTCGTCGACGCCTTCGAAGGTCCTATGCCTCAGACACGCTTCGTCCTGCAGAAGGCTATCGAGATGGGGCTCAAGCCCATCGTCGTCATCAATAAGGTCGACAAGCCTAACTGCCGTCCCGAGGAAGTGCAGGATATGGTCTTTGACCTCATGTTTAGCCTCAACGCTAGCGAAGAGCAGCTCGACTTCGAGACCATCTACGGCTCCGCTAAGCAGGGCTGGATGAGCAAGGACTACAAAGAGCCCACCGAAGATATCTCCGTCCTGCTGGATACCATCCTCGAGCAGATCCCTGCTCCTACGCAGATCGAAGGGCCTGCACAGATGCTGATCACTTCGCTAGACTATTCCTCCTATGTCGGGCGTATCGCCGTAGGGCGTGTACACCGAGGTACCTTCACCGAAGGGCAGGAGGTCGCCCTCTGCAAGCGGGATGGATCGATCGCAAAGATGAGGATCAAGGAGGTGAATATCTTCGAAGGCCTTGGTCGTACGAAGGTCAATAGCGTCTCGTCGGGCGATATATGTGCTCTGGTCGGGATCGAAGGCTTCGAGATCGGGGAGACCCTCACGGACGTCGCTACCCCCGAACCCCTAGAGACCATCGCCGTCGATGAGCCGACGATGAGCATGCTCTTCACGATCAACAATTCGCCTTTCTATGGGCGTGAAGGGAAGTTCGTCACCTCCCGTCATATCCATGACCGCCTGATGAAGGAACTGGATAAGAACCTTGCCCTGCGTGTCGAGCCCGCCGAGACAGCCGATAGCTGGATCGTGTACGGCCGAGGCGTCCTGCACCTCTCCGTCCTGATCGAGACCATGCGCCGTGAGGGCTATGAGCTCCAGGTCGGCCAGCCCCAGGTCATCATCCACGAGATCGACGGCGTACCCCACGAGCCCGTCGAACTCCTGACGGTAAACCTCCCCAAAGAATCAGCCAGCAAGATCATCGACGTGGTCACTCGCCGTAAGGGAGAGATGACGATGATGGAGACGAAGGGCGACCGTACCTTCCTCGAATTCCACATCCCTTCACGTGGGATCATCGGGCTGAATAACTACGTACTTACCGCTTCGGCTGGGGAAGCTGTCCTTGCCCATCGCTTCCTCGAGTATCAGCCCTGGAAGGGGGATATCGAGCGTCGTAATAATGGCTCGATCATCGCTCTGGAGACGGGTACGGCCTATGCCTATGCGCTGAACAACCTTCAGAGCCGTGGGCGCTTCTTCATCGCTCCGCAGGAAGAAGTCTACGCAGGCCAAGTCGTCGGCGAGCACACCAAGGAGGGTGACCTCGCCGTCAATGTCTGCAAGAGCAAGAAGCTGACGAATATGCGTGCTTCGGGTAGTGACGACAAGGTATCCCTTGCCCCACCCGTGGTCTTCAGCCTAGAGGACGCCCTCGAGTACATCCGCCCCGACGAATATGTCGAGGTGACGCCCGTCTCGATGCGTATGCGCAAGATCATCCTCGACGAGACCGAGCGCAAGCGCCAGAATAGACAAGCCTAAGCACCGACATACTGACCCTATGAGTAGCGACCAATATACGTAGCCTCTTCGCTAGAGGGAGTATATTGGTCGCTACTGTTCCTTAAATACGGACTTATGAACGGATAAACGACCACTCACACATACACTCACACTAACTACACGACACATGAAAGCCATTCGTCTGGGGCTCCTTCCCCGTATCATCATCGCCATCGCTTTGGGTATCGGCCTGGGGCTCGTAGTGCCTGATGGGGTGACGCGCCTCTTCTTGACCTTCAACGCAATCTTCTCGCAGTTCCTCGGCTTTGCCATCCCTCTGATCATTCTTGCCCTCGTGGCGGAAGCCATCGGGAGCATCGGGCACAGTGCAGGGAAGATGCTCCTACTCACCGTAGCCATCGCTTACGGCTCGACGGTCTTCTCCGGTTACTTGGCCTACTTCACGGGGGATGCTATCTTCCCGCACCTGATCGAGCCGGGGAAGGTAGAGCAACTCCAGAGTGCAGGGGAAGCGCTCTCGCCGTACTTCACCGTAGAGATGCCCCCCGTGATGGGCGTGATGACGGCGCTGGTCCTCGCCTTCATCCTAGGCTTGGGCATAGCGCATCTGGAGTCTAAGGCCCTCAAGCACGTGATCGTCGACCTGAAGGACATCATCTCGGGCGTCATCGAGAAGGTGATCATTCCGCTCCTCCCGCTCTATATCTTCGGGATCTTCCTCGAGATGGCGAGCAGTGGGAAGGTCGCCGGTGTGCTGGTCGTCTTTATCAAGATCATTGGGGTGATCTTCGCCCTACACATCCTGCTGCTCTTGCTCCAGTTCACGGTCGCCGGGGTGATCACGAAGAAGAATCCCCTGCGTCTACTGGGGAATATGCTCCCAGCCTATTTCACAGCGCTGGGCACGGCCTCCTCGGCGGCTACGATCCCCGTGACGCTGGCGCAAGCGAAGAAGAGCGGTGCCTCCGACGGCGTCGCTTCCTTCGTCGTCCCTCTGTGTGCGACGATTCACCTCTCGGGCAGCACTCTGAAGATCGTCTCCTGCGCCCTAGCGCTTATCCTGATGCAAGGGGGTACGTACGATCTGGGGCTTTTCACGCACTTCATCCTGCTCCTCGGCGTCACGATGGTGGCGGCGCCGGGCGTACCGGGCGGAGCGATCATGGCGGCGCTGGCGATCCTGCAGTCGATCCTCGGCTTCACCGTCGAGGAGCAAGCGCTGATGATCTCTCTATACATCACCATGGATAGCTTCGGCACGGCCTGCAACGTGACCGGCGACGGAGCTATCGCCCTCGTCGTAGACAAGCTCCTTGGGCACAAGGTCCAGGGGAGCGCCACAGCATAATGAATCACATCATCGACCGAAAGACTCAAGTCCTCGAGGCTCTAAAGAACTATCGCCGTCGCCTCGCCCCTTCACCCGAAGCACCAGAGCTTCGTGCCGCCCTCTTCGACATGGATGGCGTGCTCTTCGACTCCATGCCAGCGCACAGCCGTTCGTGGCAGGAAGCTGCTCGGGAGGCGGGCCTAAGGATGAGCGAGGAAGACGCCTACTGGTTCGAAGGCCAGACGGGGGGCTACACGATCACACTCCTCTACCAGCGCACGCACGGTCGTCCCGCCACGCCCGAAGAGATCACTTCGCTCTACCAGCGCAAGACCGAGCTCTTCACCCGCTACAATTCCGGCAAGACTCTGCCCAGCGTCGAGCAGGTACTGGCCCAACTCTCCGCCCTTCGTCGCCTCGTCGTCACGGGCTCGTCGCAGCCTTCGCTTCTCGACCGCCTCGACAGCGCCTTCCCTGGGGTCTTCTCGCCCGCCCTCATGGTGACGGGCAAGGATGTGCGCCGAGGCAAGCCCGACCCCGAGCCCTACCTGATGGGCTTGGAGAAGGCGGGGGTACGCCCCTCGGAAGCCTTCGTCGTGGAGAATGCGCCCATGGGTGTCGGCTCGGCCGTCGGAGCGGGGATCTTCACGATCGCCGTGAACACGGGCTTGCTCCCCGACAGTGCCCTCTCTGATGAAGGCGCCGATCTTGTCTTCGGCTCGATGCCCGAATTGGCCGAAGCCCTTCCTCATCTCCTTGCCCTCTGGTCCAAGGCGCTGTAGCTTCCATTTATCCGACCACGTGGGTATCCTCACATGGCGCATGGACATGACCAGTCATACTATGCACTGGGAGCTAAGGGTAGGAGGCATTAGCATTATCGCCCTCGCCCTTCATGAGAGAGACATGAACGATAATTATGAGTATGACCTCCGAACTGATTTACGACTTTCCCCATCTCCTCTCAGAGGGGACTACAGTCGCAAAGCCTTACACATACTAGACAGTTGGCTGTTGCACTTGCGGATGGAATGTGTAGGACCTCAACGTAGAGCAGCGGGTTTGGGCGGGTACGGGCAATGTTGTACCTTTACACAGCAAAAAGCGGAGGGTCTCTCTCCCTAGCCTTAGCCCCTCCAGGAAGCAGGAAACGCTCGGGGGATGAGAGGCTGGTCTTGAAGTCCGCCCTCCCACAGGGCAACGAGGAGGTGCCCCAGCATCCTCCCCACTATCATCAAGAGCGATCAAGTAGAGTGAACCTCGCTTCATCGCTCTCTTTACTTTCCCCACCTCCCGACCCGACGTGACAAGAGAAGGCGGGAGCAATGGGTCGCTAGAGGCCACCAACAAACTTAGCAGGCATGGTCTTTGTTAGTAGTACAGCCGAAGGCGGGAGGGATCTCGACCTTCAGCCGACACTTACAACAAGACAAATAGAACAACGAATGATACAAAACAAAAGGACAGGTAAGTCTGGAAAGCCCTTCCGCTTCAACGAGCTCTGGATCTATGCGATCATCCTCGCAGTCCTCGGAGGGCTCTTCCTCTGGGATAGTGGCTTCGGCGAAAGCAAGACCCTGAGCTGGGATGAATTCCAGCGAGTGGCTCGCAACGGCGCATTCTCCCAGATCACCGTCGACCGCGGAGACAAGACAGCTACAGGCCAACTGACGAAGCAGGCTGCCGATAGCATCTTCGCTCAGAAGTCGCCCGTGCTCGGACGACAGCAGCAGCGCGTCGAATACACCCTCACCACAGAGATTCCTTCGGTGGACCGCTTCTCGGACTTCTACGACCAGAGCGGGATCACGGCCAAGGTCACGTACAAGGAATCCCGCTCGGGCTTGCTGACACTCCTTATTAATATAGCGCCCTTCATCATCATTATCATCTTCTGGAACTTCATGCTCCGTCGTAGCGCTGGTGGTGGCGGTGGCGGCATGACCGGAGGCGGGCTCTTCAGCATCGGTAAGAGCAAGGCTCAGCTCTACGAGAAGGAAGGCAATGTCGTCACCTTCAAGGACGTCGCCGGGCTTCACGAAGCCAAGGTCGAAGTAGAAGAGATCGTCCACTTCCTCAAGAACCCAGCGAAGTACACCCAGCTCGGGGGGAAGATCCCCAAGGGTGCCCTCCTCGTTGGCCCTCCAGGGACGGGGAAGACTTTGCTGGCTAAGGCCGTGGCAGGCGAAGCACATGTGCCCTTCTTCTCGCTGGCGGGATCGGACTTCGTCGAGATGTTCGTCGGGGTAGGTGCTTCCCGTGTGCGTGACCTCTTCCAGAAGGCTAAGGAGAAGGCACCCTGTATCATCTTCATCGACGAAATCGATGCCGTCGGTCGTGCCCGTGGTAAGAACAATAACCTCGGAGGCAACGACGAACGGGAGAATACCCTCAACCAGCTACTCACCGAGATGGATGGCTTCGGCACGAATAGCGGGATCATCGTCCTCGCTGCGACCAACCGAGCCGATATCCTTGACTCCGCCCTCCTTCGTGCAGGACGCTTTGACCGTCAGATCTACGTCGACCTACCCGATGTACACGACCGCAAGGAGATCTTCCTCGTACACCTTCGTCCGCTCAAGATCGACGATACGGTAGACGTAGACCTTCTAGCCCGACGTACCCCAGGCTTCTCCGGAGCAGACATTGCCAATATATGTAACGAGGCTGCCCTGATCGCTGCCCGTGCAGGTAAGGACTTCATCTCTAGAGAGGACTTCATGAACGCCATCGACCGAGTCGTCGGCGGGCTGGAGAAGAAGAATAAGATGACGACCGAAGAAGAGCGCCACAGCATCGCCCTGCACGAAGCAGGTCATGCGACGGTCAGCTGGTTCCTCAAGTATGCTAATCCCCTTGTCAAGGTCACCATCGTCCCACGTGGTAAGGCGCTTGGCGCAGCATGGTACCTTCCTGAAGAGCGTCAGATCACCACGACCCAAGCGCTCCGAGATCAGATGTGTGCTACCCTAGCAGGTCGTGCGGCCGAAGAGGTCTTCCTCGGACGTATCTCCACGGGTGCAGCCAATGACCTAGAGCACACGACCAAGACGGCCTACGCCATGGTCGCCTACTACGGGATGAGCGACAAGCTTCCCAACGTGAACTACTACGACATGCAGGGCGATGGCTACGGCATCACCAAGCCCTATAGCGATCGTACAGCGGAGCTCATCGACCAAGAGGCACGGGAGATCGTACGCCTCGAGTACGAGCGAGCCAAGGAGCTCCTTCGTGAGCATGCCGAGGGACTCAAGGCGCTGACTCAGCTTCTCCTCGATCGTGAAGTCATCTACACCGAGGACGTAGAGCATATCTTCGGTAAGCGTGCTTGGGTGAGCCGAACCGAAGAGCTGATCCTTGCCAACGAAGAGGCTAAGAGCCCCAGTACGGAGCAGAGCCCTGACGAAGCCCCCTCCCCCTCTACTCCGACAACAGAAGCAGAAGTAAATACCCAATAACAATAGTAATGAGTAACCTCCTCAAGCGAGCCATCTTTGGCGCCATCTACGTAGGTCTGATCCTGGCAGCACTCCTGCTGAGAGAGCACCTCGTCTATATGACCGTCTTTGGTCTCCTCGTCTTCCTCGGTACCTGGGAATGGTCCAATCTGGTCTCCACCCACCGTATCTTCCCCTTGAGACGTATCACCGATGCCGTCGCAGCCGTGTACCTCTTCTGGGCAACTCATGAGATCTCCGATATGGGGATAGAGCATGCAGCCCTGCTCATCCCCTACGCAGGCTACCTGCTCTACATCCTCGTACGTAGTATCTACAGCGAGCGTGCAGCTATGCCGACCGATCTAGCGAAGATCCTCTTCGGACAGGTCTATGTCGGGGGCTTCCTCAGCATCGCCAATATCTTCTACAGCGACGAGCAGACCTCGATGATCCTCCTAGCTATCTTCGTCTGCATCTGGGTCAATGATACGGGAGCTTACCTAGCTGGCTCTACGCTGGGCAAGCACAAGCTCTTCCCCTCCGTCTCTCCTAAGAAGAGCTGGGAAGGCTTCATCGGCGGACTCATCGCCTCTACCGTAGCAGCTGGGCTGATCCTCGGGTGGGAACTCTCCTACTACGGGGTCATCATCTCCATCGTCGCTACGTGGGGAGACCTCTTCGAATCTATGATCAAGCGTAGCGTCGGTGTCAAGGACTCCGGGAACATCATCCCTGGGCATGGTGGTATCCTCGACCGTATCGACAGCCTACTCTTCGTCCTGCCCTTCATGGCCTTCTTCCTCTGGGTGCTCCAGACCTACCAGCACCTACATCTCTCCTAGAATCCCATACACCATTCCTCTATCCTCCTCGATGAATACTCGACTAGGTCTTGGAGCTCTACGCACCTCCGCCCTCTTTGTTTTCTTTGCTTGCCTCTGGCTATTCTCCTCGTGTGCTATACACACACGTCGGGATGCTTCGTCAGATCCTACTCGTCCGCTGAAGCGAGAGTTCAGAGGAGCTTGGCTACCTACGATCTATCGTAGCGACTACGCCAAGCTATCCAGAGAAGAGGCACGCCAGCTCCTATCGAATCGTATCGCCTTGCTTCAGCGTCTAGGGTGCAATGCCGTCATCTTCCAGGTGCGAGCTGAAGGGGATGCCTTCTACCAAAGTAGCCTTGAGCCCTGGAGCAAGTACCTCACGGGGAAGCAGGGCGTTGCTCCCGATAGCCCTTGGGATCCGCTCGGCTTCGTCATCGACGAGTGTCATGCTCGAGGGATGGAAGTACATGCTTGGGTCAATCCCTACCGTGGCGCTGGCAACGCTGATGCCTACCTAGCTCCCACGCACCCTGCACGTCGCTACCCTGAGCTCTTCATCCGCTACGGCAAGCTACTCTACATGGATCCAGGTAATCCCCAGAGCGTCCGCTACATCAATTCCATCGTGAAGGATATCGTGGAGCGCTACGACGTGGATGCCCTGCACTTTGATGACTACTTCTACCCATATCCTAAGGACGGGCTGGAGTTCGACGACGAAGAGAGCTTCAGTCGCTATGGCCTCCCCACGGGCTATCGTCCCGAGCAGAAGGCAGAGTGGCGCAGAGAGAATGTCAACCGCCTCATCTACACGGTCCGTCAGACGATCCTCGAGACCAAGCCATGGGTGCGCTTCGGGGTCAGCCCCTTCGGTATCTACCGCAATGAGTCGTCCTCTCGCCTAGGGAGCAGAACTAATGGTCTCCAGGCGTATGACGATCTGAATGCTGACATCCTACACTGGGCTAAGGAAGGATGGATCGACTACGTCATCCCACAAGTCTACTGGAATATCGGTCATCAGCTAGCAGACTATGAGGAGCTGACTCACTGGTGGGATCGACATATCCCCCACAAGAAGACCCAGCTCTACATCGGTCAGAATGTCACTCGCACCATGGATGGAGATCAGCTGGCGAGTAAGCTCGCTCTGAGCCGACAGCACAGCCAAGGGAACTCCTGGTGGTCAGGGGAAGACCTCGTGCGCAACTACAAGGGCGTAGGGGACAGCCTCATCGCTCGCTATCAGACCTATCGAGCCCTCCTGCCCGAATATCGTGGTGCCCTGGGCAAGACTAAGGCCCCTGCTGCCATCAGCCTCATCCTGGAGGATACGAACGAAGACGGGCACATGCTCCTCTGGGACGACTACAGAGAGCCCAACGAGCCAGCGTCGGCCTTCTACTATGCAGTCTACGCTTTCCCCGAGGGAGTACGTCCTGATATCTCCAACCCCAGCTATCTGGTGAGCATCTCGACCAACCCCTATTATATCCTCCCCAGCATGCCCCAGGGCTCGACCTATCAGTTCCTCGTCACAGCGATCAATCGCTTCTGGCAGGAGAGCCGTCCAGCATCGATCAAGATCAACTTCTAGCCCCGTCATTCGGCTATAAATAAAGTCAAGGGCCACAGACACGATTGTCTGTGGCCCTTGACTTTTTCTACACCCCTCTATTGGAGGGAAGGGGCATCAGTTCGCCTGTTGCTTCACCGAACTTGCTCCTGTCGAAGATTGCTCGGTGATGACAGGCTTGCCTCGATAGAGCAGGCTCGAAGCACCTGAGACTTGGTAGCCCAAGGTATCGATAGCACCTAGGTCTGCGCTCGAAGCTCCAGAGGTCCGGGCCTCTGCCTGACGCACCCGAAGGCTCGGAGCATCAAACTCGCTCGCTCCCGAGAGGATCAAGCGTAGCGCACCTACCATCCCCGAGAGATGACAGGAGGAAGCTCCCGCTCCGACCACTTCCATTCCATTAGTCACCTGGATAGAGCCTTCGATACTACTTGCCCCTGAAGTGAAGAGGCGCAGATCGTCGGTACTGAGTCGAAGGCCTGTGAGTTGCGAGGCGCCAGAGAGGTTAATGGCGAAGTGAGACTGACGGAGGCTATCGGCCAGGCGCACCTGAGCTGCGGAGGTCGCTTCTAGCTCCTTGAGTTCGGGGAGATAGACGTCGATATGCGCACGATCCTCCCGATGGCGACCATCGGTCCAGTTCTCTCCTAGCTCTCGCTTCGAAGCGATGAGTAGCGTCGTCCCCTTCGTCTTGAATTCAAGTTCTTCAAGGACTTTCTTGGGCATCTTGTCACCGAAGACGACCGTCGTAGGCTGACCCAGGTGTATGGTGACATCCAGGGGATAGTCTATGATGATCTGGTCGCAGGTAGGGAGCTGCTTCGCATCTGCTTCGGCAAAGCCCACACGGGCACTCCGTCGGCAGGAGGACAGCAGGAGGAGGACTACCACCCCCAGGGAGAGGAAGTAGCCAATTCTAGAGTAATTCTTCATGTTCGTCATGTGTCTACAAAGGGGGTTATCAGTAAGAGTTATCCACATCAAAGGTAGCACATCTGCCCCATATCCTCTCTACGCTAATTTTCGTTCTCTAAGCCACCCCTTCGAGAGGCTTCCCAATCCCCCCAAAATAAAACCTACTGTAGGTCGCAAGTGCGACCCACTGTAGGTCGTCATCACGACCTACAGTAGGTTTTTTCGACGACCTACCGTAGATCCCTTTTTGCCCCCTTCCGAGGGTCTCCTTTTGAGCCAATTATTCTTCCCCCTTTCCTCGCATAGATCCTATCCTTCATTCGAGGCCATACGACTCCGTTACGAAGAGCCCCAGTGAGGCGAATTTTTCAGCCTCGGAGGAAGGCCTACTTTGTCCGCAGATGAGCGTCAAATCTCGTTGCACTCTTCCTCCCCGCTCAGCGAATCAAGTTCACAAAAGGGCAGTGTAGATAGAAGCACTTGGGGCCCAGCAGTTTCGATCTTTCCCCTGCGGTGGTGTTGCCAAAAACTTGACTACCTTTGAGCCCGTGATGTTTTTTACATCCCGATTGCTTCCCTGAAGGTTTTACACCTCAATTCATTTAAATGGCAAAGCTTTATTACAGCCTGCTGGTACTCCTACTCTCCGTGACCACGCTCCTCGCCCAGCAAGGGACGGTCAAGGGTCGAGTCTATAGTACGAAGAGCAATGACCCACTAGAACTAGCTACCGTACGAGTGCAGGGGACCAGCCTAGGTGCAAGGACAGACGTAGAAGGACGCTTTGTCATCTCGGGCGTGAAGCCTGGCTTCGTTCACCTCATCGTCACGATGCTCGGCTATGAGACGACTACTTCGGCCGAAGTGCAAGTGGTGGGCAATCAGACGAGCTTCATCGACATCGGTATCGAGGAGGAATCCACCAACATAGCAGAGGTCGTCGTCCGCCCCAAGATGCGTCTCAAGCGGGCAGAAAGCCCCCTCTCACTACAGACCCTTGGTATCAAGCAGATCGAGAAGAGCGCTGGAGCCAATAGAGACATCTCCAAGCTGGTACAGACGCTACCTGGCGTCGGAGCTACCGACCCGAATCGCAACGACCTCATCGTGCGAGGTGGGGGACCTTCGGAGAATGTCTTTTACCTCGATGGGATAGAGATCCCCGTGATCAACCACTTCTCTACCCAAGGAGCTTCCGGAGGTGTCGTCGGGATGATCAACCCCGACTTCGTCCGAGAGATTAGCTTCTACACGGGGGCTTTCCCAGCAAGTCGGACCAATGCCCTTAGCTCGGTGATGGAGATCAAGCAGCGGGAAGGAGATGCTGACCACATGCACCTCAAGGCATCGGTGGGCGCCTCCGATGCCGCCCTCACCATAGAAGGTCCTCTGGGGAAGAAGTCCTCCTTCATCGCTTCGGCTCGCCAGTCCTACCTTCAGTGGCTCTTCAAGGCGATCAAGCTCCCCTTCCTACCCACCTACAATGACTTCCAGCTCAAGTACAAGCACCGATTCAATGCGCACAACGAGCTGACGATCCTAGGCATCGGTGCCATTGACAACATGAGCCTGAACACCAAGCTTCAGACCACCGGCACCGAAGTCCAGCGCTACATCCTGAGCTACCTCCCCCAGTACAAGCAGTGGAACTACACCGTCGGCGCCATCTACAAGCACTACGGGTCGGGGCACGTAGACAGCTGGGTACTGAGTCGCAACATGCTACGCAATAGCAGCGTGAAGCACCAGAATAATGACCCTTCCCTACCCAAGCTATCCGAATATCAGTCCGATGAGACGGAGAGCAAGCTACGCTATGAACGTGTGTACACCACCCTACCCTTCAAGCTCAGCTTCGGTGCAGGGCTACGCTACGCAGACTACCGCAATCGAGACGAGCGACTCTCCTATCGGTCAGGACAGGTAGTACCGCTCTCCTACGACGCACATATCAAGCTACTAGCCTACTCGGCCTTCGCTCAAGCTTCGGACGAATACCTAGGTAAGCGACTCAAGCTCGCCCTCGGTGTCAATCTCGTGGGTAATACGCTCAACTCAGCCATGAGCAATCCCTTACCTCAGCTCTCTCCTAGATTTTCAGCTTCCTTTGCCCTCACAGACGATATTGACCTGAATGCTAACTTCGGACGCTACGCCATGCAACCCTCCTACACGAGCATGGGCTATCGTGCCTCCGACGGGAGCTATCCCAACAAGCCCCGCCTACGGTACATCATGTCGAACCAAGCCGTCCTCGGCGCCGAGTACCACCCCGGGGACTATCTGCGCTTCTCGGCAGAAGGCTTCTACAAGTCCTATAGCGCTTACCCGATCTCAGAGGCAGAAGGTGTCAGCCTGGCGAGCAAGGGGACGGAGTACGGGCAGGTAGGCGCTGAGGCTGTGCTATCCACAGGTCAGGGCCGTGCCTATGGGGTCGAAGTGGTGGCTCGCCTCATGCCTTGGCATCAGTTCTCAGCGACGGCTACCTACACGCTATTTAGGAGCGAATTCACCGACAAGACCGGTATCTACCGCCCTTCCTCTTGGGATACAAGGCAGATGCTCAACCTGCTGATCAGCTACCGTATGGGCAAGAGCTGGTACCTCTCGGCCTCCTGGCGCTATAGCGGTGGAGCACCCTACACCCCGATTGATATGGAGCTCTCGACGAACAAGGCAGCTTGGGCAGTCACCAATCGAGCCTACCCCGACTACACGCAGTTCAACACGCTACGCCTGCCCGCCAAGCATCAGCTCGACGTGCGTCTGGACAAGGAGTTCTACTTCAAGCGCTGGATGCTCAACCTCTACCTAGACGTACAGAATGCCTACCTGAGTAGCTACGTCAGCGCCCCCATCTACACCAACCGAGATGCCTCAGGACGGGTAATGGATCACCCCACCGATCCCCAGCGCCAGCAGCTACGCCAGCTCGACTACTACAGCAAGCTCATCCTCCCGACCCTCGGCCTGATCGTCAAGCTCTGATCTAGCTCCCCTTCTTCAGCCCCGACATTCGCCCCTCCAGAGCGGAGAGAAGGACAGTCTTTCCGCACCTCCAAAACAAGACCTACTGTGGGTCGCTTCGACGACCTACTGTAGGTCGCATTGACGACCCACAGTAGGTTTTTTCGGCGACCTACCGTAGGTCGCTTTT
>ERZ773010.1159-NODE-1159-length-16823-cov-5.439408_pt1 | contig 16823 bp, 12 predicted proteins | sample MGYA00580842_ERZ773010 | MGnify/ENA primary metagenome ERZ773010 (study PRJEB29015, sample SAMEA2737982) | human oral metagenome | biome: human oral; feature: human-associated habitat; material: dental | place: China | collected 2107 ...
AGAAAATTATGATGAATATTCTCAATATCAAAAGACATTCAGACAAAATAACGAAAGCGTTGCTCCGATTGTAAAAGAGTTTGAGTTGTTTAATAATAGTAATAATAAACAATAAAACCAGTAAATTTAAAACCAATTTAAATTACATTAAATGAATATAGAGGAAAATACAGAATCTATACAGAAAGAGATATTAGAGGAAATGCACAAATGGACAAGTCCTTCCTGGCAGCAAAGCAGAAAGGAAGCTTTCTTGCAGGTTCAAGATATGAAAAAGCAATTGAATTCTTTATCAGAAGAAGAAGCTCACAAATTGATGGTAGAGCAAACTCAAAAGATATTGAAAGAGAAGAATTCATAAAATATTGCAAGGACAATGGATTGTGGAAAGGAAAAACTGTTTTGGATAGATGTTCAAAGCAGTTTTGTTTTTTGAAATGTGATGCTTTGGTAATTCAGATTACAAAATGGGAAACGCCTACTAAGACAGAGCAGAAAAAACTTAAAAAAATCATTGATAATTATTCATTTTTGTAGTAGTTATTTTAGCGGATAAAATGTAAATTTGCAGAACTCCCTATAATAACTAAAAAATGAAAAAGAGAATCTTCGTAGAGAAAAAAGGGATTTTCGATGTAGAAAGTCCTAAAATTCTAACTGAAATTAAGAGCATTCTTCCCAAAGTAGAGAATGTAAAAGTTTATAATATTTACGATGTTTTCGGGCTGTCCGAAAGCGATTTTTCCAAAACGGTAGGCAGCGTTTTCGCAGACCCAGTTACGGACATCATCCACACAGAAAATCCAGCGCAAGAGCATTATTTCGCTACAGAATTTCTCCCTGGGCAGTATGACCAAAGGGCAGATTCGGCGGAGCAGTGCATTTCCCTGCTTACAGGAACGGACAATGCTGCCGTGCGAAGCGGAAAACTCATCGAGATAAAGGGCATTTCTTCCGCAGATTTGGGTAAGGTTAAAGACCTGCTTATCAACAAGGTAGAGAGTAGAGAAAAGGATTTGTCCAAACTAGAAATCCCAGCGCAGGAAAAACCAACTCCTGTCATTGTTCATGAAGGTTTTATCGGTTTTAATGAGGCTGAACTGGAGCAATTTTACAAGCAGCACGGCTTTGCTTTTGGGTTTGATGATTTGCTGTTTATTCAAAATTATTTCCAATCAGAAAACCGAAATCCTACCGAAACCGAGCTCAAAGTTTTGGACACTTACTGGAGTGACCACTGCCGACATACCACTTTTGAAACCGAGCTGAAAGACATTCAGTTCAAAGGCGAGTTTAAAGAAACTTTAGATAAAATTTTCGCCGATTATTTAGAAAAAAGAAAGTTTTTAGGAAGAGAAGCGAAACCGATTTCGCTAATGGATTTGGCAACGGTCTGCGCCAGATATTTCCATAAAACAGGTAAATTAGAAAACCTTGTAGTTTCTGATGAAATCAATGCCTGCACGATAGAAATAGAAGCCGAATTTGACGGTAAAAAAGAGCCTTGGTATCTTCTTTTCAAAAACGAAACGCACAACCACCCTACTGAAATAGAGCCTTTTGGTGGTGCTTCTACTTGTCTTGGCGGTGCTATCCGTGACCCGCTTTCTGGGCGTGCTTTCGTATATCAGGCGATGCGTCTGAGCGGTGCGGCGGATGTTCTAGAGCCTGTTTCTGCGACTTTGCAGGGAAAACTTCCACAGAGAACCATCACAAAGCAGGCAGCGAATGGATATTCTTCTTACGGAAATCAGATAGGTCTAGCCACTACGATGGTCAATGAAATCTATCACGAAGGCTATAGAGCGAAGAGAATGGAGGTAGGTTTCGTGGTAGGTGCAGTTCCGAAAACTTGGGTAAAACGCGAAAAACCACAGAATGGCGACATCGTGATTTTGCTTGGCGGCGCTACAGGGCGAGATGGAGTAGGCGGCGCTACAGGTTCTTCCAAGGAGCAGGACGAGACCTCTATACATACGCTTTCTACCGAAGTTCAGAAAGGAAATGCCGTGGAGGAGAGAAAAATCCAAAGGCTTTTCCGTAACCCAGAAGTTACCACTTTGATAAAGAAGTCTAATGATTTCGGAGCGGGTGGAGTTTCTGTGGCTATCGGTGAAATTGCAGATTCTTTGGAGATAGATTTGGATATTTTACCTTTAAAATACGAGGGACTAAACGGAACAGAACTTGCCATTTCCGAATCGCAGGAGCGTATCGCTGTGGTGGTGGATGCCAAGGATAAAGACCAGTTTATCCATTTCTGTGAAAGAGAAAACATCAAAGCCGTGGAGGTAGCGAAAGTTACCGATTCGGGCAGAATGCAGATGTTCTGGAAAGGTACGAAAATAGTAGATTTGAGCCGAGAGTTTCTAAATTCCAACGGCTGTGCAAAATCTCAAAATGCCGAAATTTCCCACCTTCAAAAACTTGAAAATCAGTCAGAAATATTTAACGAAGAAAACCTCATCAAGATACTTTCGGATAAAAATACAGCCTCTCAAAAAGGTTTGTTGGAGATGTTTGACTCTTCTGTCGGTGCGACTACGGTGGCTATGCCTTTGGGCGGAAAACACCAGATTACCGAGATGGAGGGAAGCGTGCAGACACTGCCTGTTTTGAACGCGAAAAATGTGGAAACGGTATCTCTGGCAGCGTGGGGCTTTGATGCCGAAATATCTTCACAAAATTCTCTGATAGGGGCAGCAGATGCAGTGGTGGAGTCCGTGGCGAAAATAGTAGCTATGGGCGGTGATTATAGAAAAATCCGATTGAGCTTTCAGGAATATTTTGAAAAATTAGGTCAAAACCCAGAAAAATGGGGCAAACCGCTGGCATCACTCCTTGGAGCTTATGATGCGCAGATGAATTTTGGGCTAGCAGCCATCGGAGGGAAAGACTCTATGAGCGGAACTTACCAAAATCTGAATGTACCGCCGACATTGATTTCCTTTGCTTGTGCAGATGGGCAGAAAAAGCATATTATTTCGCCAGAATTTAAGGAAGTTGGAAATAATATTTACCATTTTTATCATCAAAATAAAGAAAATGGACTGCCGGATTATGAAACTCTGAAAGAGGTTTTTGATTTCGTTCATCAGCAGATAAAAGCAGGAAACATCGTTTCTGTAAAGACCATAAAAGACGGCGGAGCGGCAGTTTCATTGGCAAAAATGTGTTTTGGAAATCATCTCGGTGCAGAGGTGGAACTTGCAGAAAGCCAGATTTTAGAGAAAAATATCGGTGGTTTTATCATCGAAAGTAAAACAGAACTGACTCATTCCCAGCTTCATAAAATAGGAAAAGTGACCGAAGGAAAAACTTTGGTAATCAATAAAAAAGCGTTTGACCTTGGTAAATTGCTTTCGGCTTATACGCAGACTTTTGAAAATCTTTTCCCGACAGCCGAGCCGGACAGAATAGAAATCAACATTGATGAAAAGCTGAATTCTACCAGTCCTAAAAATATCATTATCAAGAAACATAACATCGCAAAACCAAGGGTTTTCGCGCCGATTTTCCCAGGAACAAACTGTGAATACGAAACCCAAAATGCTTTCCGAAAAGAGGGAGCAGAGGTGACCTCGTTGCCGCTCATTAACCTTACCAAAAGCCTTTTGGAGGAGAGTATAGAGGCATGGACGAAGGAAATAGACCAGTCTCAAATCCTTGTTTTCTCAGGAGGATTCTCCGCAGGGGACGAGCCAGATGGTTCAGCGAAATTCATCGTCAATGTTCTTAAAAACGAGCAAATGAAATTAGCTGTTCATCGTCTTTTGGAGCGTGACGGGATGATTCTGGGGATTTGTAACGGATTCCAAGCCTTGGTAAAATCTGGACTTCTTCCGTATGGGGAGATAAGAGATTTGGATGAAAACTCGCCTACGCTCGCTCACAACGCGATAGGGCGCCATATTTCCCAAATGGTGGATGTGAAGGTAGTGAATGATGATTCGCCATGGCTGAAAGGCATGAAAAACAAGGTCTATACCATCCCGATTTCCCACGGAGAAGGGCGTTTCATGGCGAGTGAGGAGGTGCTGACAGAACTCTATAAGAATGGGCAGATAGCTACCCAATACATTGATTTTGAAGGGAAAATAGCTCATGGAATGCCGTATAATCCGAATAATTCGCTCTTCGGAATAGAAGGAATTACCAGCAGAAGCGGAAAAATATTCGGAAGAATGGGGCATCCAGAGCGTTTCGCGGAAGGACTGTTGAAAAATATCCCAACCGCCAACTACCACAATATTTTCAGGAATGGAGTGGAGTATTTTAAATAAATTATTATATTTGAAAAATTCAAGGCATTATGATAAAAAATGCTCAAAGAAGGTTTTATTTTAAAACAGAAACAAAAGAAGGAGAATCAATAGAACTTTATGTTGGACAAAGTTCGGGGAAACAATTAGGAGAAGATATAGCTAATGCCCAAAAAGAAGTTTTAATAGTATCTCCTTATATTGATGAGGCAAAGTTAGACGAGCTTATAACCCTGAAAAATAGAAGTGTAAATGTGAGATTGGCTTTCAGTGATTTGAATAAGAAACAATATAAAGAGATACTGAAAAAGTTAATTCATCAAGACAAAGAAACGGATATAAAAAAGAAAGAAGAAAAGGAAAAGAGAACAAAAAAACTATTCTTTGGTATTATTGCTTCTTTGTTCATAACAATTGTATTCTTTATATACGGAATTATAAAGGCTCTTAATAAAGAACCCTATTTTAGTGCCTTTTGTTTTCTCCTGTTTTTTACATGTTTCTCTATAACATGTCTTCTTTTGGATAAAAAAGCAGCAACAAGCAGAATAGAAATTTATAATTATAATTATTTTGAAAAATTGAATTTCAAATATCTGCGAAATAATGGAGAAAACATGTTTATCCACTCAAAAATATATATAATAGATAGGAGAGTGGCTTATGTAGGCTCATTGAATTATACTACAAAAGGATTTACTTCTAATTTTGAGACAAGGGTTAGAATCACTGAAAAACAGAAAATAGCGGAATTGGTTGAATTTGTACATAATATTTTTGATGACCATGATGCCTTTAAAAGACATGAACTATATTGGCTCGGAAAGAATATTTATACAGAAGAAAAATATTAGATTATATTAAAAAACCACATCTGAAAAGAGGTGGTTTTTGTTTTCTGATGTTAGAACAAATCGTCTAATTTAGATTTTGCAGAATCCCAGAATTTGCTGAGGTCAGATTTTAAATCATCTAATTTATCTTCTGCGAGGTCTTTTATTTCATCCCATTTTCCTTCGGCCTCTTCTAGTTTTGCTTCTAAAAGTTTACTTTTTTCTTCCAATTCTGCTTTGGCATCGCCAGAGAGTTCTTCTGCTTTACCTTTTAGGATTTCCAATTCTTTTTTAGCGTTTTCTATTTGTTCTTGGAATTTTTGTTTTAGTTCATTAGTGTCCATTTGCTTTAATTTTAAATGTTAAATAAGACAAAGATAAACAAAAAACGATAAAAAGCAAATTAAAATTTCTGTAAATTGCCAAAAAATAAAAAAAGAAAATGAAAAGAATTTTATTAGCTGTGATGCTTGGTATAGGCGTATTGGGCTTTGCACAGCCTAGTAGAGAAAAAACAAAGGAAATAATAAAAGAACAGATTGTAGATAAAATAAAAGGTTACAAACTTACCGACCTAGTTCCATACTCCAAAGATGGCAAGAAATGGGCGCTAATGGATGTGAAATCCAGAAAAATCCTTACAGATTTTGTCTTAAATGAACCTAGTACTTTTAATTCTGAATTAAATGTTAATATAAATGTAGGAGAAAGGAAAGAGGAGATGACGATTTATGCGAATTATGATATTTCACCTCTTTTAGCAGTTTGCTATGTTTCGAAAAGAGGAGTCTTGGATGTTAAAGAAATAAAAAAACTTGGTTTTCAAGTAGATGAATATGGAAGAATGCTAGCTCATAATAAAGAATATAAATATATATCAAACCCGATATTGTATAAAGGAGCGTATTATGCCATAGTAACATACGAAAAAGATGAATGGTCTGATTTTGGTGGAGTTAAGGCTCTTATTAATCAAAAAGGAAAGGAGCGGAAAGGATTTCGTTTTAGAGAGATGGGCGATACTTATTATAAAGATAAAGAGAGTGGAGAAAATGTTTTCTATGTAGAAGATTTTGAAGGTAAAAAAGGATTTCTAACCATATCAGGTAAGAAAAAGCTTTATGGTGAACTTATGAATAGTATCGAACCTTCGGCTGTTTTAGGGTATAGTATTCAAAAAGATGGTGAAAATACCAATGAGATTAAAAAATCAGGTGTGGTGGATATAACTACGCAAGAATGGCTGATAAAACCACAGGAAAAGTATAAAATATACGGAATAAGATATACTTCATCAGAAAGAATAATGGAGGATAATGCTGAAAATAGACACAAAGCCACTGTGTATTTCTTAGCAACCGACCAAAGCGGTCAGCACTTTGTTTTGGATATAAAAGGAAATCCTATTTTACCTAAAAACTAACTAAAAAATACCTTTCTAAAAGGTGTTTTTTTATGCTTTAAATTAAGAGAGAAACTGCAAAAAATCTGTAAATTGCACACAAAATAAAAGAATAAGAAATGAAAAGAATTTTATTAGCCATAATGCTTGGTATAGGCATATTGAGTTTCGCACAAAATAGTGAGGCAAAACTAGAAAAGATGATGAAAAAACAGATTGTAGATAAAATAAAAAACTACAAGCCCACAGACCTAGTTCCATACTCCAAAGACGGCAAGAAATGGGCGCTGATGGATGTGAAATCCAGAAAAATCCTCACAGATTTTATCTTAGATGAACCCAGTACTTTTAATCCTGATATTTATATTAACATAGATGAAACAAGATACCGAAAAGTAAGGATTTCTTGGGAGTATGCTGTTGGTGTAATAAGGGAAGAGCGTGCGATGGGAGGCAGTATAGATATAATGAAAACACAAGAATTAGGTTTTCAGGTTGATAAATATGAAAGAATAATATCCCATCATGCTGATTATAAATATATATCAAGTCCGATAATGTATAAAGGAGAATATTATGCTATAATCTCCTCTAAAGAAAAGGAAGGCAGGATGCTTATTAACCAAAAAGGAGAGGAGCAGGAAGGATTTCATTTTAGAGTGATGAAAGATACTTATTATAAAGATAAAGAGAGTGGCGAAACTATTTTATATGTAGAAGATTTTGAAGGTAAAAAAGGATTTCTAACCATATCAGGAAAGAGAAAACTCTACGGCGAACTCATGAATGATGTCAAATCTTCCTCTGTTTTAGGGTATAGTGTTCAAAAGGATGGTGAAAATACCAATGAGATTAAAAAATCAGGTGTGGTGGATATAACTACGCAAGAATGGCTGATAAAACCACAGGAAAAGTATAAAATATACGGAATAAGATATACTTCATCAGAAAGAATAATGGAGGATAATGCTGAAAATAGACACAAAGCCACTGTGTATTTCTTAGCAACCGACCAAAGCGGTCAGCACTTTGTTTTGGATATAAAAGGAAATCCTATTTTACCGAAAAATTAACCAAAAAGCACCTTTCTAAAAGGTGTTTTTTATGCTTTAAAATTGATAGAGAAACAAACTTACCACTAAAAAAGAAATTTACCGCCAAAAAAGACCAACAGAACCCCAAAAAATGTGTAAATTGCACCAGAAAAAATAATAACAATGAGCGACAACCTCAAACATGAATGCGGGATAGCCTTAGTGAGGCTGCTAAAACCTTTAGAATACTACAAAAAGAAATACGGAACGGCTCTCTACGGCGTTCATAAGATGTATCTCATGCTGGAAAAACAGCACAATAGAGGTCAGGACGGCGCAGGGCTTGCCAGTGTAAAATTGGACATGCAGCCTGGTGAGAGATACATCAGTCGTATCCGCTCAAATGATGCACAGCCTATCCAAGATGTTTTCAGACGGATAAATGAACGCATCAACGGGCTGATGAAAGAAAATCCCCATCTAAAAGATGATGTGGCGGCACAAAAACACCTTCTTCCCTACATAGGAGAGGTTTTGCTGGGACATGTGCGCTACGGAACTTTCGGACAGAACAGCATAGAGAATGTACACCCATTCCTTCGCCAGAATAATTGGATTTACCGCAATCTTATCGTTGCCGGAAACTTTAATATGACCAATTCCACTGAATTGTTCAATAAACTTGTTGAACTTGGCCAGTATCCCAAAGAAAAATCTGATACGGTAACGATAATGGAGAGAATAGGGCATTTTCTGGACAACGAGGTGGAAGAACTTTACCAAAAATTCAAAAAAGAAGGCTTCGGCAAGCAGGAAGCTACAAAACACATCATAGAAGAGCTGGACATTGCCCACATTTTGAAACAATCTGCCCGAAAATGGGACGGAGGCTATGCCATGGCGGGTATCGTAGGGCATGGAGATGCCTTTGTCATAAGAGATACAGCAGGAATCCGCCCAGCATACTATTATAAAGATGAAGAAGTGGTCGTGGTGGCTTCAGAAAGACCAGTAATACAAACGGCTTTCAATGTAGATTACGAAAATGTGCACGAACTCCCTTGCGGAGCGGCGGTTATTATCAAAAAGAATGGGAAAACCAGCATAGAGCAGATTTTAGAACCTACGGAAAAGAGGGCTTGTTCGTTTGAGCGGATATATTTCTCCCGAGGAAGCGACCAAGACATTTATCTTGAACGGAAGAAGCTCGGCGCACTGCTTTTCCCCAAAGTTTTGGAGTCGGTAAATCATGATTTGAAGAACACCGTTTTTGCCTACATTCCCAATACCGCAGAAACTTCTTTCTATGGGCTTACAGAGGCGTTGTATAAATACCTTAACGAGCTTAAAAAAGAGCAGATTATGGCAGAAGGAGCGTCTATTTCGGAGCAGAAATTAGAAGAAATCCTTTCCGTACGGCCTAGAATAGAAAAAGTAGCGATAAAAGATGCTAAACTGAGGACTTTCATCACCGAAGACAGTGGGAGAGATGATTTGGTAGCGCATGTCTATGATATTACCTACGGATCTGTAAAAAAGAATACTGATAATTTGGTGATTATAGATGACAGCATCGTGCGCGGAACTACATTAAAGAAAAGCATTCTGAGAATTCTTAACCGACTAGAACCAAAGAAAATAGTCGTGCTTTCTTCCGCACCGCAGGTGCGCTATCCTGACTGCTACGGCATCGATATGGCAAGATTGGAGGATTTAGTGGCTTTCCAAGCGGTATTAGAGCTTCACAAAGAGCGGGGAACTTACTCCGTGATAGAAGATGTTTATAAAAAATGCCTTGCACAAGTGAATTTGCCCGATAGTGAAGTGGTAAATTATGTAAATGAAGTCTATGCTCCTTTCAGTGATGAAGAAATTTCGGCAAAAATTACGGAGCTTGTTACACCAGAGGGAATGACCAGCAAAGTGGAGATTATTTTCCAAAAAGTAGAAAATTTACACCTCGCATGTCCAGATAACTTGGGAGATTGGTATTTTACAGGGCATTACCCTACCAATGGAGGAAACAGAGTGGTCAATCAGGCGTTCATTAACTTCTTTGAAGGCAAAAATGAGAGAGCTTACTAATAAAAATCAATTAATAACCAAAAAAAACAGAACAAAAATGCTAAAGAAAGAAATGCTTTACGAAGGAAAAGCTAAACAAATATTCGCTACAGAAAAACCTGATGAAGTGGTGGTAAGATTTAAAGATGATGCTACGGCGTTCAATGCTCAAAAAAAAGGAAAAGTGGACAAAAAAGGGCAAATGAATAACGCCATCACTACGCTTATCTTTGAATACCTGAATGAAAAGGGAATTCCTACTCATTTCATCAAACAGATAGATGACCGCGAACAGTTGGTTAAAAAGGTGAGTATCATTCCTTTGGAAGTGATTGTGAGAAACTATGTGGCAGGAAGTATGGCTCAGCGTTTGGGCGTGGAAGAAGGCACAAAATCACCGATTACCATTTTTGATATTTGCTACAAGGATGATGCGCTGGGAGACCCGCTGATAAACGATTATCATGCGATATTTTTGGGCGCGGCGACCAGAGAGGAACTTGACAAAATGTATGCGCTGACAGCCAAAATCAATGAAATACTGATAGATTTATTTGATAAAATGAACATTATTTTGGTTGATTTTAAAATAGAACTTGGTAAAACACCCAATGGAGAAATCATCTTGGCGGATGAAATTTCGCCAGACACCTGCCGTCTTTGGGATAAAGACACCATGAAAAAGCTGGACAAAGACCGTTTCCGAAGAGATTTGGGCGAGGTGACCGAAGCATACGAAGAAATCTATAACCGCCTGAAAAAGGTGCTGAATAAATAATTATTTCAGTTCAAATATCCTGCTTTCTTCTACGATGTTTTTTACGATGCTTTCGGTTCTTTCTTTATGAGTATCGGTAATGAAAATCTGCCCGAAATGCTCCTGATTTACAAGTTCTATCAGTTGAGAAACGCGGAGGTTGTCTAGTTTGTCAAAAATATCATCAAGGAGCAGGATAGGCGTTTTTCCTGTAAGTTTTTTCACGATGTTCATCTGGGAGAGTTTCAGGGCAATGAGAAAAGATTTCTGCTGACCTTGGGAGCCGATTTTCTTTATAGAATGTCCATTCATTTCAAAAAGGAGGTCATCTCTATGAATGCCTTTTGAGGTGTAAGTCAGCACTTTGTCTTTTTCCAAATTTTCTTTCAGCAGCTGCTCAAAAGGGGTTTCTAAATCAGAATCATAAGAAATAGAAATTTCCTCTTTTTTGTCTGAAATTATTTCGTAGTAATATTTTAGAGCCGGCAGGATTTCTTTACAAAAATCTTTTCTCCTTTGGAAGATAATCTGTCCCAGCTTAGTAAGTGGTTCATTATAAATCTCAAGGCTTTCCGCATCGAAATACCTGTTTTTATGAAAGGATTTAAGCAGAGCGTTCCGCTGTTGAAGCGTTTTCTGGTATTGGATAAGGCTGAACAGATATTCATGGTCTGTCTGCGAAATCATGCTGTCTAAGAATTTCCTGCGGCTGTCTGAGCTGTCCGAAATCAGGTTTTGGTCGTAAGGGGAGATTATTACCGATGGCAGGTAGCCCACATGTTCTGCTATTTTAGGGTAAATCTTATCATTTTTTTTGATAACCTTTCTGCTGTCTCTGCTTTGGATAATGCGGATGACATCCTCTTTCTCTCCATTAGAAACAATGCCCTCCAGAGTGAAAAAATCTTCATTATAGGCAATATTATTTACATCCGTATTGCTCAGAAAACTTTTGCCGACAGAGAGATAATGCAGCGCATCCAAAATATTGGTTTTTCCTACACCATTATTTCCTGTAAAGCAGTTAATCTGCGGAGAAAAATCAAAATTTGCCGAAAGATGATTTTTAAAATTCTGTATGGAGAGACTCTTGATGAACATACCTTTTTTGAGATAAAAAAATCGTGATAAAAATTTTTGAGATAAAAACCGCAACATTTTTTCTTTTCATGCTGCGGTTTTCATTTATTTAATTTTCAGGTTTGTAGGAATCCTTCAGAGTTACTGTTCTATTGAAAACCAATTTGCTGTCTGTGCTGTCTTGGTCTTTGGTAAAGTAACCGATTCTCTGGAACTGCAGCGGTTCGCCCACTTTCACTTCTTTTAGTGCTGGTTCTGCATAGGCAGTTACCACTTTTAGAGATTCAGGGTTTACAAACTCTAGGAAGTCAGTTTCCTTTTCTGCATCTGGCTGTTCGGTAGTGAAAAGTCTGTCATAAACTCTCGCTTCCACAGGCAGGGCGTGGTTTGCAGAAACCCAGTGCAGCGTTCCTTTTACTTTTCTTAGACTTTCTTCCGTTCCGCTTCCAGATTTAGATTTTTCATCATAGGTAGCGTAGATAGTCGTAATCTCGCCGTTTTCATCTTTTTCTACTCTTTCAGCTTTGATGATGTAGGCAGATTTTAGTCTCACCTCACCACCGAGTTTCAGACGGAAAAACTTCTTGTCCGCTTCCTCTTTGAAGTCTTCTCTCTCTATATACAGCTCTCGTGAGAAAGGAACTTTTCTCATTCCAGCGTTTTCATCTTCTGGGTTGTTTTCCGTTTCCAACCATTCTTCTTTGCCTTCTGGGTAGTTTTCTATAATTAGTTTTACAGGATTCATCACCACCATCATTCTCTTGGCAGTTTTGTTCAAATCCTCTCTTACGCAGAATTCCAGCAGCTGAATGTCGATTAAGTTTTCTCTTTTCGCTACACCTACTTTTTCAATGAAATTTCGGATAGCGGCAGGCGTGTAGCCTTTTCTTCTAAGCCCAGAAACAGTAGGCATTCTTGGGTCGTCCCAGCCTGTAACCACACCTTCGGCAACAAGCCTTTGGAGTTTTCTCTTAGAAGTAATCATGTAGGTTACATTCATTCGAGCAAATTCTCGCTGTTTGTTTCTTATAGTTCCTTCTGTATAGACTTGGTCAAGATACCAGTCGTAAAGCGGTCTGTGGTTCTCAAACTCCAATGAACAAAGGGAGTGCGAAATCTGCTCTATGTAGTCGCTCTCTCCATGAGCCCAGTCGTACATAGGGTAAATTTTCCAAGTGGTACCAGTTCTGTGGTGTGGTCTTTTTAGAATTCTATACATTACAGGGTCACGCATGTTCATATTAGGCGAAGTCATATCTATTTTGGCACGAAGAGACATTGTTCCTTCTTCGAACTCGCCATTTTTCATTCGCTCGAATAGATTTAGTGATTCCTCTACTGGTCTGTTTCGGAATGGAGATTCTATCCCAGGTTCTGCAGGGTTTTTTCTTTGTTCCGTGATGACTTCCGAAGACTGCTCATCTATGTATGCCTTGCCGTCTTTTATCATCTGCACAGCCCAGTCATAGAGCTGCTGAAAATAGTCTGATGCATAGAGTTCTTTATCCCATTTGAAGCCGAGCCAAGCCACATCTTTCTTGATGGAATCTACGAATTCTTGCTCTTCTTTCTCAGGATTGGTATCATCGAAACGAAGGTTCACAGGAGCGTTATATTTTTCGCCCAAACCGAAGTTGATGCATATCGCTTTGGTATGTCCTATGTGCAGATAGCCGTTGGGCTCTGGCGGAAAACGAAAACGAATTTTGTCTCTGCTGAGTCCATTAGCCAAATCTTCTTCTATAATTTGCTCAATGAAATTGAGTGGTTTTTTTTCTTCTTCCATATTTTTTGTTAAATAATTGGCAAAGATAATGATTTTACTCATTTTTTGTCCATCTTTCTTGGAGCTTTTTTCAGTTAAAGTAAATTCTTGAGTATCCAGCATTCTGCTGATACTCTTGTTGAAACTTTTAAAAAGGGAAGCCTTGACAATAAGAATCCGTTTCTGAGCGGAAAAAAAAATGAGCACTGATGGAAGAAACAGTGTTTTGGTCAAAAAAACTGCGGAGCAGAGAGGGAGTTCTTATTTTTGGTATCCCATATCTGCACCGCAGTGGTTTATTTTGGTTTTAGGAAGGTGAAAACGACCTTCCGCAGAGGCTATTTCACGATTTTCATTTCATCAATCAGCCATTTAGAATCGGCAAATTTATCAATGATGAAAAGAATATACTTGGTATCTACCATAATGTTTCGGCTGAAACGAGGGTCAAAGTTAATGTCGCTCATCGTTCCTTCCCACTGGCGGTCAAAGTTAAGCCCAATCAGGTTGCCTCTTGCATCCAGCACAGGACTTCCGGAATTTCCGCCAGTAGTGTGGTTGGTGGCAGTGAAATTTACCGGAACTTCTCCCGTTTTGTCAGCATAAACACCATAATTTTTGTTCTGATAGAGACTGATGAGCTTCTGTGGAACATTAAATTCATAATCACTCGGGATATATTTTTCCATGACACCCTTTAGGTGCGTTTGGTAGTTGTATTTCACGCCATCGCGAGGGTCAGAGCCTTTGATTGTTCCATAAGCGACACGCAGTGTAGAGTTGGCATCTGGGAAGAACCGGCGTTCCTTGTCCGTTTCCATCTGCTGAGCCATGTATTTTTTCTGCACAGCGTCTATTTCTGCTTGGAGGGAAGTATATTTAGGATGAACCTCAGAGTTATAAGCGTTTCTTATTTTGCTGAAAAGCTGCACGAAGCTGTCGTTTTTCAAATGCTGAACCAACTTACTCTCATCGGCGAAGAGTTTATCCAAATCCGCAGGGAGAGACATTCCGCCGAGTTTCCCTCTTCCCGTAATAAGGGATGTTTGCGAAGCTTGTTCTATTTTTTTCTCAGAAAGAGCTTCATTTTCGCTTGATTTTAGTTCCGCTGGCAGAAACTGCGCAGGAACACGCTTCGCATAGAGGCTGAGTAGTTTAGCGGTTACTTTGGTGTCTAATTCCCCATCGTAGTCTTTATAAAAAGTTTTGAGGTGTTCCTTCAGCGCTTGGAGGTACTTGGCATCTGCCTTTCCAGCTTGCACTCTTTCTATGTGGTTTAGGAAAATATTGGCAAGGTTTAGGGTTTCTGCATTTCTTGTCAGCTCAGAATAATAGGCACGGCTGAGGGCGTAAGGTGCCTGCTCGTTATAGAGTTTTTCCAATTGCTCTATCGTAGGGCGGACAGCCGGATTTTTGCTGATGAGGCTCTGCTCGTATTGTTTTTTCTTTTGTACGGCTTGGGATTTTTTGAGTCCTTCCACTTCGCCGATCCATTTTTTCCAATAATTGGCAACTCTGGCATATTTAGAAGCGTATTTTATCCTTGTGGCATCATCTGTACGCATTTTTTCATCTAAAATTTTCAGAGCGGCATCCCGCATGGAAATCATGGCAGGGTCGGTTTCGTTCATTATTTTCTCTACGGCTACTGCGGGGAGATATTCCGTGGTACGGCCAGGGAAACCAAACACGAATGTGAAATCTCCTTCCTTTTTATCTTTAATGGAAATCGGTAGGAAGTGTTTCGGCTGGAAAGGAACATTGTCCTTAGAATATTCGGCAGGCTTGTTGTTCTTATCGGCGTAGATGCGGAAGAGCATGAAGTCTCCCGTATGTCTTGGCCACACCCAGTTGTCTGTATCGGACCCAAATTTCCCAATGGAAGAAGGCGGCGCCCCTACAAGGCGGACATCTTTGTAAGTATCTATGATGTAGGCATAATATTTATTGCCATAATACATAGATTTTACAATGATTTTCTGGTAGTTTTCTATTTTTTGAGAGTTTTTGTAATGCTCAATATTTTGGTTTATTTTCTTTTCTAAACTTTCTCCTGAAAGCCCTTGGGTACCAGCGGTAATTTCGGTGGTAACATCTTTGATATCCGCGATGAAATCTACCGTTACGCCTGGGTTGGGAAGTTCTTCGCTCATGTTTTTAGCCCAAAAACCATTGGTCAGCAGGTCGTTTTCTACGGTGGAGTGTCTTTGGATGTCATCATATCCGCAGTGGTGGTTGGTCAGCAGGAGTCCTTTGGGAGAAATCACCTCGCTGGTGCAGCCGCCATCAAACTGCGCTACGGCATCTTTTATGCTGGGTTTGTTGGGGTCAAAAATTTGTTTTGCGGAAATCTTCATTCCCAGTTTTTTCATTTCTGCTTCGTTGAGTTCTGTGGGCATCCACATGCCGCCGTGCTGCTGTGAAAAAGCCATGACAGCAGGCAGGAGAGCCGATACTAAAAAAAGTTTTTTCATTTTAAAGAATATTAGAATTGATAAATTTTCAAATTATAAGATTATTCCGTCTTTCATGACGAGCTTCCTGTCGGCGCTTTCGGCGAGGATAGGATTGTGGGTGATGATCACGAAAGTCTGGTTGTACCTGTCCCTGAGGTCAAATAAAAGCTGGTGCAGGGAGTCGGCGTTCTTAGAATCCAGATTTCCCGTAGGTTCATCGGCGAAGATGATTTTGGGGGAGTTGATGAGTGCCCTTACTACGGCAACTCTCTGCGCTTCCCCGCCGGAGAGGGCTTTCGGCTTGTGGTATCTTCGGTCTACGATGTTCAGTTCCTCAAAGAGCTGGTAGGCTTTCTCCTGAAAATCTTTGGGGTTTTTCCCTGCAATGCGGATGGGCATCATCACATTTTCAATGGCGGTGAACTCGGGCAGAAGCTGGTGATGCTGGAACACGAAGCCGATGTTTTCATTTCGGAATTTGGAGAGTTCCTGATCGTTCATTTTAAGGAACGGCTCTCCGGCGATGGTGATTTCCGTGCCGTGCTTCTGCGCATCGGTAGGGAGATCCAGAGTGCCCAAAATCTGGAGCAGGGTAGATTTTCCGGCGCCCGATTCGCCTACGATGGAGACGATTTCGCCCTCGTCTATATTGAGATTCACGCCTTTGAGGACTTGTAAATCTCCGTAGGATTTATAAATATTCTTCGCTTTTATCATAGCCCAAAAATAGGAAAATTTATTGAACTACGGCAAAAGATTTTCATTTTGACAGAACATTTGTTTTATCAAGAAGAAAACGAGGTTTAAAGCTTGGCAAAGCTCTGCGGAAGTTTAGACAATGTGTGCTGTTCTTTGGACAATGTTTGCGGAAGTCCCGCAGAGGTATGCGGAGGTTTGGAAAAGGTGGTTTATTGCGAAGTTTATAATAACTTAACAAAAGTGATGAAAACTATTCAATGGGAAAGATTAAAAATTGAATATCCTACATAGGAAATGCTTTGGGAAAGGTGTGCGGAAGTTTAGATAATGTGCGCCGTTCTTTGGACAATGTTTGCGGAAGTCCTGCGCAGGTGTGCGGAGGTTTGGAAAAGGTAGTTTATTGCGAAGTTTATAATAACTTAACAAAGGCGATGAAAACTATTCAATGGGAAAGATAGGAAATTGAATATC
>ERZ773010.1167-NODE-1167-length-16778-cov-4.284758_pt1 | contig 16778 bp, 16 predicted proteins | sample MGYA00580842_ERZ773010 | MGnify/ENA primary metagenome ERZ773010 (study PRJEB29015, sample SAMEA2737982) | human oral metagenome | biome: human oral; feature: human-associated habitat; material: dental | place: China | collected 2107 ...
TCAGTACAATTGAGGTAAATAATCTTGAGACCATAGTTACATTCGGTGCGGAAGTGGCGGAAGAGATATCCAAGGCATCGGACGTGGTACTTAGAAGCATGAACATGTCTCAACTTGATGAGACAAGTGAGATGCTTAAGACTCTTGCAAAGATTATGGATCAATTTGATATTGAAGAAATCAAGGACAATCCGAGTTTATTTGGAAAGTGGTTCGGCAACTTAAAAAAACAACTTGACAGAATACTTGCAAAGTATCACACTCTTGGAGATGAGGTTGATAAGATCTATGTTCAGCTAAAGGGTTACGAGTCTGAGATAAAGCAGTCAAACCGTAAGTTAAATACAATGTTTGAGACCAATGTTAACTTTTATCATGAACTTGTTAAGTATATTTTAGCAGGCGAGCAGGCTTGTAAAGAAATACAGGACTATATGGAGCAAAGAAAGCAGTATATGGAGACAAGCGGTGATCAGTCAGTGCAGTTTGAGCTTACCAGCCTTAATCAAGCTCTGATGATGATGGAGCAAAGAACTCAGGATCTAAGAACTGCCGAAAGTGTTGCCATGCAGTCTATCCCTATGATCAAGACAATGGAGTTTAGCAACTACAACCTTGTCAGAAAGATAAATTCCGCTTTTATAGTTACACTTCCGGTATTTAAGCAGGCGCTCGCACAGGCTATACTGCTCAAAAGACAGAAGATTCAAGCAGAGGCTATGTCGGAGCTTGATAAAAAGACCAATGAGATGCTTATCAAGAACGCACAAAATACGGTTGATATATCAAAGACCACTGCAAGGCTTGCCTCAGGAAGCTCAATACAGATAGAGACCCTTGAAACCACATGGAGAACGATTACAAGCGGTATTGAGGAAACCAAGAGAATTCAAGAGGATGCAAAGAAGAAGAGAATAGATGATCAGGCAAGACTGGCTGCTATTAAAGAAGACTTTAACAGAAACTATCATATGCCGAAGTCGACCCAAAGATAATTAAATACACAGTCAATGTGTTTTAAGCATGAATATACAGTTGGTATATTGCAGTAATTAAGGCGTGTTTTGTATTTTTATAATTAAAATACGCTTGATATAGTTTAGTAATTAATATATTTTAAGTATTAATGCAAGCTTAATGCGTTTTAAGCATTAAGATACAATTTTATATAAAGGAGGCTTTCAGCTATGCCAATTAATTTATCCAAAGGACAAAAGGTAGACTTAACAAAGGGTAATCCGGGACTTAAGAGTATTATGGTAGGTCTTGGTTGGGATGTTAACGCATTCGATTCAGGTGTTGACTTTGACCTTGATGCGGCTGCATTTATGTTAGGTGCGGACGGAAAATGTCCAACAGACAAAGAGTTTGTATTCTATGGTAATTTAAAGCATCAAAGCGAGTCGGTAAATCATATGGGAGATAACCTTACAGGTGCAGGCGAGGGTGACGATGAGCAGATACAGGTAGATCTTACAAAGGTACCTGCCAACATAGAAAAGATCGCATTTACCGTAACAATATATGATGCCGACTCAAGACATCAGAACTTCGGTCAGGTATCCAATGCATTTATAAGATTGGTTGATGAGTCTACAGGACAGGAGCTTATACGTTATGATCTTGGAGAAGATTTCTCAATTGAGACAGCCGTAGTTGTAGGAGAGCTTTACAGACACAGCGGAGAGTGGAAATTCAATGCTATAGGAAGCGGATTCCAGGGAGGTCTTGCGGCGCTTTGCGGACACTATGGTATAGAGGTAGCTTAGGAGGAAAAAAATGCCGGTTAATTTACAAAAAGGTCAAAAGGTTAGCCTTACAAAAGACAACCCGGGACTTAATAATGTTGTAGTAGGTATCGGATGGGACATAAACAGATTTGATACCGGTGGAGATTTTGATTTGGATTCGGCGGCATTTATGCTTACTGATGCCGGAAGAGTATCAAACCAGGATGATTTTATATTTTTTGGAAATCTTACACATCCTTCGGGCAGTGTAAGACATTTGGGTGATAACCTGACAGGTGCGGGAGACGGCGATGATGAGCAAATCAGGATCGAACTTTCAAAAGTACCTGCCAATATCAGCAGAATCGCATTTACCGTAACAATATATGATGCTGAACAAAGAAGACAGAATTTCGGTCAGGTATCCAATGCCTATGTAAGGATTTTTGATGAGTCTAACGGAGTAGAGCTTTTAAGATACGATCTTGGAGAAGATTTTTCTATAGAGACAGCTGCGGTATTCGGAGAGCTTTATAAAAACGGTGCCGAATGGAAGTTCAATGCTATAGGAAGCGGTTATCAGGGCGGTCTTGCAGCCCTGTGTAATAACTATGGAGTAGAGGTAGGTTAGAGAGAACATATATGGCTATTAATTTACAAAAAGGTCAAAAAGTAAGCCTTGAAAAGAACGCTTCCTCAGGACTTGGAGAGATTCTTGTAAACTTAAACTGGAATTCAACACCTGTAAAACAAGGTATTTTTGCTTCATTATTCGGAGGCGGTAACGGTATAGATTTGGATCTTGGATGTCTGTATGAGCTGAAAGACGGTCGAAAAGGTGCGGTACAGGCACTTGGCAATGCATTCGGAAGTTTAAGTAATCCGCCTTTTATTGCTTTAGACGGAGATGATCGAACCGGAGCCGCTGCGGCAGGAGAAAATCTCAGAATCAACGGTAATCAGTTACCCGAGTTTAAAAGAATACTTGTTTATACTTTTATATATGAGGGTGTTGCTAATTGGAAGCAGGCGGATGCTATTGTAACAATAAAATATCCGGGGGCGGAAGACATTGTAGTGAAGATGGATACATTTAATTCATCTAACATCATGTGCGGATTGGTTCTCCTTGAAAACCAGAATGATCAGACATTCAGTGTTGAAAAAATAGTACAATTTTATAGAGGACACAGTGATCTTGATCGTGCTTTTAATTGGGGAATGCAGTGGAAAGCCGGAAGAAAGTAGGAAAAGATAATATATGTCAATCAGTTTACAAAAAGGTCAAAAAGTAAGCCTTTCAAAAGATAATGCAGGCCTTGCAAAAGTTATTGTGGGACTTGGCTGGGATGAAGTAGGTCAATCATCGGGAGGAGGTTTTATGAGCTCTTTATTCGGTTCATCTTCTTCAGGTGAAGACATAGACTGTGATGCCTCTGCGATTATGTTAAGAGACGGTAAATTTGTTGATAAACATGATGTGGTTTATTTCGGTAACTTAGCTCACAAATCAGGATCGGTAAGCCATCAGGGAGATAACCTTACCGGAGCCGGTGAAGGAGATGATGAGCAGATTATTATTGACTTATCTAAAGTACCTGCGGAATATGACAAAATAGTTATGGTTGTAAATATCTATGATGCAGTACCTCGCAGGCAGCATTTCGGAATGATTAAAAATGCTTTTATACGCTTGGTGGATGCAAGAAATAATAATGAGATGTTTAGATATAATTTAACCGAAGATTATTCGGGGATGACAGCTATGATTTTCGGTGAGATATACAGATATAACGGAGAATGGAAGTTCAGCGCCATAGGACAGGGGACTAAGGATCCGGGACTTGCGGAGCTTTCAAGAAGGTATATGTAACTACTTTATAAAAAAACCTAATTTTTATAAAGTTTTTTTACTGGTTTTCTAAGTACTATACTGCTATAATTGTATAGGTCAAATTCGATGAAAGAGAGGGGCGATACTGACAGCCCTTCTTTTTATGTGAATGATAAGACTAAGGCTTTATGTCTTATTAAAGGGATATAAGTCTTTGATTATAGAAATTATTAATTTAACGAGGAGGTTATTTTACAATATGGCTGATATGAAAAAGGAGATTCTTCTAAAGGGATTGTCCGACTCACAGGCAAATGAGAGCAAAGCCAAGTACGGTACCAATCAACTTGCTAAAAAGAAAAGAGAGTCCCTTTGGTCCATGTTCCTTACCGCTTTTAACGATATATGGATCAAGGTTTTGTGCGGAGCTTTATTACTAAAAATAGCTTTGGCAGTTTTGGGGATGTTTATGCCGGACCTTGCAGGAGACAACGATATAGTTGAAATCATAAGTATACTTGCAGCTATTGCTCTTGCAACCGGTTTCAGTACACTTTCCGAGTATAGAAACACTTCAAGAAGTGAGGCGCTTCAGGAAGAGTACAACAAAACCTACGCTAAGGTTATGAGGAATGGGAAAATAGTAAATATTTTAACAAGCGAAATCCTAAAGGGAGATACCATACTGGTACAAAGCGGAGATAAGGTGCCGGTAGACGGATTATTGTTTGAGGGAAGTATCAAGGTATCACAGGCAGTGCTTAACGGAGAGTCAAGAAGTGCCGATAAGGAAGCTACCGACAATATGGACGAAGCCGAGTCTACCGATTACGGTTCTTTACATAAGGTATTTATGGGCTCTGTTGTTATTTCCGGTGAGGGTTATATGGTAGCCACAGTTATAGGTGACGACTCCGAGCTTGGTAAGATCAATAAAGCCCTAACTGATGACAGTGAGGAAGAAAGAAAAGACACCTCAAGTCTTAAACTTGAGGTCGTAGCAGCCGGTATAGGTAAAATAGGTGTAGTAGCGGCAACTGTTGTAGGAGTTTTACATATGGTGCTTACGCTGATGAGAGTAAGCCCTGATGCCCGTACCTTATCTTTTATACTGCTTACAGCTACGGAAGCGGTTATGCTTATGGCTACAATGGTAATCATGGTTGTGCCTGAAGGGCTTCCTATGATGAACAGCTTAGTTCAGTCGATGAATACCGAATCCATGCACAAGAAAAATATTCTTGTAAGCCATAAGGCGGCATTCTCAGACTCCGCATATATGAATGTTTTATTCAGTGATAAGACCGGAACAATAACCGAGGGTAACCTGTCCTTAGTTGAGTTTATTAACGGTGAGGGAGAGATCATAAATAAAATCGACAATGATGAATTTATCGAGGCTATAACTCTTAACAATCTCTCAAAAATATCAGCCGAGGGAGAGGTAATAGGAAGTAACAACATGGACAGAGCCTTACTTACCTATGCTATGCACCATGGCTATAATGATGCCAATAACGATCCGGACAAGGTTGAAGATATCAGCGGTTTTGACTCCGAGAAAAAGTGTGCTACGGCAAAGCTTAAGAACGGTTTGATATACTGGAAGGGTGCAACTGAAAATATTATTGACAAGATTACACATTATGTACTTCCAAACGGCGAGCTTAAGGAATTTACAGCAGAGAACAGAAAGAAAGTCGAAGAACAGATGCTTGCACAGGCAAAAAGGACTATGAAGCTTCTTTCTATAGTAAAAATAGTTGACGGCAAGACCATACTTATGTCAGTTCTTTGTTTAAGGGATAATGTAAGAGCGGATGCCATAGAAACGGTTGAAATACTTAATGATGCCGGTATACAGGTGGTAATGGTAACTGGTGATGCCGAAGAAACCGCAGTTGCAATCGCAAAAGAGGCGGGTATACTTAAGGACGAGGAAAATGATGTCGTCCTTACACATGAAGAGCTTGAGGCTATGTCGGATGAGAAGCTTAAGGAAGTACTTCCGCATCTTCGTGTAGTAAGCAGGGCTAAGCCTTTGGACAAAAAAAGACTTGTATCGCTTTCACAAGATATTGACAATGTCTGCGGTATGACGGGAGACGGTGTCAATGATGCTCCGGCATTAAAGCAGGCGGATATAGGATTTGCCATGGGAGACGGTACCGCTGTTGCACAGGAAGCCGGAGATGTGGTAATACTTAATAACAGCTTGACTTCCATAAAAGACTGCGTACTTAACAGTAGAACCATGGCAAAGTCCGTAGGAAAGTTCCTTATCTTCCAGCTTACTATAAATATAGCAACTTTGCTTATGAATATTATTGCACCTGTACTTGGTTGGACAGAGCCTTTCTCCATCGTCCAGATCTTGTGGATCAATCTTATCATGGATACCTTGGCAGCGATGGCATTCGGTGGTGAGCCTATACTTGACAGATATATGCAGGAGCCTCCGGTAAAAAGAAAAGATAACATATTGACCTCATATATTAAGTCCGCTATCGGTGTAAGTGCGGTATTTATTACCTTGGTAGCGATATTGATTCTTGAAAATATCGGAGGAATTACAAGCTTTGTAACACCGGATAATGTAGCTGATCCTGAACTTTACAAGAAGACCTTTATGTTTGCCTTCTTTATATATGCAATTATATTTAACAGCTTTAATACAAGATCCGAAAAGTTTAACTTATTTGAGCATATAGGTGAAAATAAGAACTTTATAAGAGTAATGGGAGCTATCTTCATACTTCAAACCATAATTATCCAAATAGGCGGAAAGGTATTTGAGACAACTATGTTAAGCCCTAAGGCACTTATAGTTTCTATGCTTTTAGCTATTTTGATAATACCGGTAGACTTGTTAAGAAAAGCCTTTGCATCAAAGAAATAAAATGAAAATACTGTGCACGGACCTTGATAACACTATTATTTATTCTTATAAACATGATATAGGAAATGAAAAGATGAATGTAGAGATATATAAGGAGCGAGAGATTTCATTTATCAGCAATCATACCTATGAACTTTTAAAAAAGGTAAAAGAGGAATTTCTTATAATACCTACATCTACAAGAACGATAGAGCAGTATGAGAGAATAGACTTAAAAATAGGCACTTTTAAATATGCCTTGGTTTGTAACGGCGGTGTCTTGCTTGTAGACGGCAGAAAGGATAAGGACTGGTATGAGGAGTCTCTAAGACTGGCTAAAGCAAGTAACTTGGAGATTAAAAAGGCTTTAGAATACTTGGAAAATGATAAAAGAAGAATATTTGAATTAAGGCATATCGAGGACTTGTTCGTCTTTACAAAGTGTTATAAGTCTGAAACTGTGGTAAATGAATTAAGAAAACATCTTGATAAAAGCCTTGTTAATGTATTTAACAATAAGGAAAAAGTATATGTGCTGCCGACCTTACTTAGTAAGGGAAAAGCCATAGAAAGATTAAGAAAGTATCTGAAAGCGGAGTTCATAATTGCGGCAGGAGACAGCGAGTTTGATATTTCTATGGTGGAAGCGGCGGATGTAGGGCTTGTTCCGCATGGCTTTAAATCGGAGTTTAATATTAAAAGTGATATTTATGAAATGGGAAAAGAAGGGCTGTTTTCCGAGCAGTTGCTAAGAAAATGCCTGCAATATGGCAGTGCTGTGCGATAAAATGAAACTGTATATTCCCTGTGTCCGATATGATTATTTTTCTGGGATTGGAACTAAAACAAGTTTTCTATAAAACGAAGCTATCCAAGAGCGACCGGAACTAAAACAGCTCGATTAGTTGATATGCTGCATAAGTAAGAGGAAGATGAAATGATTAGCTCATCTCCTCTTACTTAAAATGTAAAGATAATAAAAATTCATCTAAATTGCTTTATTGAATATGGATAGTATTTAGCTTGTATTTAACTCATATTCAAACTTTTTTGATATATCTGATTTAATAAAAATCATGGCTTCATTATACTACTATAACTCATTTTATATAACGATTCGATTTCACAAAACAGAAATTTTACTTCAAATTAGTATGCTTATGGCAATTCTAAATAGACTGATGATTTACGTGGGTTACACTACTCAATAGTGATTTCACCTGAATCACTGTCCAAGTTTATAGTACTTTCACCGTCTTTATTATACGCTGCAAATGAAGAAGCGAGGTCTTTTTTATCATCTTTTGTAATGCTTGTAAAGTTGAATTTATTATTTATATCACCTAAGTTGGTACTAGCCTTTACACTTACATTACTGCCCTCATCAAGGTCAATATCGATATTTCCTACATTGGATTTTAATGTATGTTCACCCTTTTTACTTAATATAGGCTTGTAATGTATATTTCCCACAGTGGCTTCAATGTTGGAAGAGTTTATATTGCCTGTAACTTCAGCATCGCCCACGCTACAGGTAACATTAAGGTAGTCTGCATCTACCTGTGCATCTATATCTCCCACATCGGCATTAAACTTAGCCTTTGTAAAACTTCCGTTCAGTTTTATATCTCCCCCATTATTATCAACATTTAATTCTTTATTATAATTTTCAGGAAGTTTAATTATAAGTTTAATATTGTTGTTATGAAGGAAATTAGGATCCAACTTAGGACCTTTGCCATATATCGCATCAATTGTAAGCTTACCGTTTACCGACTTAAGTTTTATCTGAGAGTCTTCCTTTGCTATATATTCAATACTTGCAGTGTTACCTTTGTACGGCTCTATGATAAGATCCGCAATATCGCAATTGATATCTATAGTATCTATATCTTTAATCTCTGCACTTTCGCTTATAGTTGCATCGGCTCTATGCTTATATTCGTTACTGTAAATCTTTATTATCCCCGGGAAATTAAAGCATAATAAAGCGACAACTACAGTTGACATAGCAAAGGTAATAAATAAAACGATTGAAATAATAAGCCATTTTTTAGAACTGTTTTCCTTTTTCATTGCTATTCTCCTTATATTAAAATAATACTTTAGTTACCTGCTTTTTTAACAAGTTCGACATTTGCTTTAATGTAGGAAATAGTTACTTGTAAGATAAGTTTACTTATAAATACGGTCAGTATCAGAAGCAATAAACCAAGTGATAAAAGCCCTATTCCCGATATAAAGCAGGCAAGTTTTCCCAGTCCTATGCTAAGATTAAAAGGAGTGCTAAGATAGGGAGCAACAAAAAATGAGGCTATTATAAGAGCTATTCCGGCAAAGCTTATGCCGAGCGACATCCCTCCAAGCCCTATAACAATACCTATAATTCCGGCATATAAGCCGACAACAAAGGCAAGGTTGAAAAGTCCGAGCCCTATGCCGGCGAGTACGGCTTTAAACATATTGTAGGGACGGGGGCTGATTTCAGCCTTTTTAATAAAACCATCAGCCTTGTAAGCATTGGCTATTTGTATCGGATTGCCGAGAGCCTTTGATATTTCTTCTTCCGTTTTGTTATTTTCCAAACCTATCCTAAAATGTTCCTCATAGTCGTACAATATATCATTAACCGTATTCGAATCCATACCGTATAAGTTTGCACGAAGTATAGCTAAAAATTCCTGCTTATTCATATCATTCTCCTTTAGTAATATCAAGATTAATTATGTAATCAACTTGCTTGGAAAAATTATTCCATTCCGTTTTAAGAGTTTCAAAGCGTTCAAGTCCGGTATCACTGATGGAATAATATTTTCTTGGTGGACCTTCAGTAGACTCTTTCAAATATGTTGTGCAATACTTTTCTGTAATAAGTCGCCTTAGCAAGGGGTAGATAGTTCCTTCGGAGACTTCTATTGCTCGTGAAATAACCTCGACTATCTCATAACCGTAGCAATCCTTTTTGCTTATAAGAGAAAGTACACACAGCTCCAACACGCCTTTTTTAAACTGTGTAACCATAAGGACTCCTTCCTGCATAAAAATAATTATTTATCAGCTATAAAAACAAAGTTATTACAGTTTTGGTAGATATATGCATAAGCTTATCTTTGTCAAATATATAGCTTCGAATTACAAGTTGTACACTATGTTAATGAAGAAGAGTAGCCTGCTTGAACTGTAAAGCTAAGTTTGTAAAACTACAGTCTGAATAAATTACAACCATGATAACACATAGTACTTTATAATGCAAGGTACTAGGTAATATTTTTTGTATTTATTTTGTGATTGGATAAAGACAATAAAAGAGCTTGCTGTTTACGAAAAAATGTTGAAACATAAGCTGTTACCTATTAAATAAATAATTATAGTTAAACAAATGCAATATAAAGTAAAATATTTGCAATACAATATATAATTAATAGGGATTTAAATGAGTACTATATTACTATCACTTTATAAAACCAACTAAAAAGACTTTATTATATATTATAAGAAAATGTATTATAATACTCTTATAAAAACACAAGGAGAATTCATCATGAAATTATATATAGAAGAAAAAGTTGTAAATATTCCTGCCGATATCGCTTGGAAGGCACTAAAAGAAATGAATGTATGGCTGCCGAAGCTTTCTACCAACAAAGGTGTAGATTATGACAATGACGGTGTGTTTTTTAAGCAGGGCAGAAAGTATAAGGTAACTTCCAAAGAGGGAGTGGTGATGGACAGTGAAATCTACAGAGTAGATGAAGAAAATATGGAAATAGAGATACACGCAGAGCATAAACCGCTAAAATCCATACTTAAATGCAGGGTAATAGACCTTGGCAACGAAACTTGCAAGCTTATGAGAACACAAGGATATCCGGGTTGGTTCGGTGTGATTTTTACTGCATTTTGGGGCAAGAGAGAGTCGGGAGAGACAGCAGAGTATCTGGATGTATGGGAAGAATATGCAAAAACTTTGCTTAATTAAAAGCTTGGTAAAGCATTTGTTTTAGAGTTAATTAATTTAGAAAATTACTTTGTAATGCTTAGTGGAGATATGTGTTGGCTTACAAATATTTTTTTGCTGTATAGGGCATTAGTTACAAGGAACGCTAAGAAGAGTTTACAATAATATACTGTATTTTACTATGGAGGTTGAGAGGTTTTGATATATGGGTTTTGGAAAGTATAACTGCATAGTTGTTTTTAATAAGAACAAGGATAAGATTCTTTTTTGCAAGAGAATTAAAAGACCTTATAAAGGTTTATACAACTTTGTGGGCGGCAAATTGGAAGAGAATGAAACAAGCAAAGAAGCAGCTTACAGAGAGCTGTATGAAGAAAGCGGTATCGACAAAACGGATATAAAACTTATTCATCTTATGGATTCTACATACTATCCTCATGAATTTATCTTGGAGATATATACAGGGGTACTCGATAAGGACATAGATTTGGTGGAAGAACTTAATCCTTTAGAGTGGTTTTCTGTAGAAGAGAATTTTGCCGATACAAACAGGTTTGCAGGAGACGGAAATATTGCACATATAGTAAGGGTTGCATTAAAGGTATTAAACTCCTGAAAACTTTTAGCTATCGGAAAATCCCAACTTAAATATGGAGCGGCAGTTGTAAGAGTATTAAAAAGATAATTTTACAATTAAACACAAGTCAACTTTAAAATATAACAAATATTATTGTATAATTATGGGAAATAAGACAATTATAAATAAAGATACTGCCTTGAATAAGCATATTTAATAATAGAATATAACCATTATTATGAAATATTGCTATATTAAAATGATATTATAATATGTTAGATTTAAGCCTGTAGCAGAAAATAAAAAATTTATGGTATAACGTATTATGCGGACATCAGTAGGGATTAAAACTCAAAACAAGCACTTAAAAAAGAATTTAATTATTATAAATAGGGGATGTTATTTGGCATCCCTTATTTGTTAGTGTAATAAAAGGTGAAATACAGCATATTACGCTAAGTCCTATATTTCAAAGAAAGTTAAAATAAAAATACAAAATAAACAAAGCAATTAAGGAGGAGAATCAAATGAAGAAGACAATAAAGAATAATATTAAGTTACTTATTTACATAGCCACACTGGTTATATTACTGTTATCAGCTTGTACGAGTCAGTCGGAGCCTGATAATAAAGAGAGTGTAAAAACAGAAGCTAAGAAAAGTAAAAAGAAATCATCAAATAAAAAGAAATCATCAAAGAAGAAAAAGAACAATAAAAAAGAGTCTGAAAAAGCAACAACTGAAGAAACAACTGAAGCAACACCCGAATATACAATACAAGAAATAGAAAGAGATTTCCAAGTCGAAAACTTTCAAGAAGCGGATGAAGAAGATATATTTTCTACAACAACCGGATATCAAATCGGCGATGATCCATCAACCAGAAAAGTTATTTCGTCAGGAAGATTTGATCCGAGAGCAGCCAGAGCAGGTGTTTTATGGGAAAAAGACGGTCTGCTTTTACTTGTAGGTTTTAAAGATGATTATGATGCCGCTTCTGAAGAAGCAAGGAATAATTTTGTAAATGCTATAGGAGGAGAAGACTCAGACGGATATAAAGTGTGTATGGGCGGTATCAGCGTGCTGGATCTGCCTGTAAAAGAGCTTAATACCCATATAAAAACTATAACGGATGCATATAACGAATATATTAATTCGGGAGAAGATATTGATTTCAGGTACGAAATTAAAAAATATATTGAGGAGAATTAATAGTGAAGAAAATATTTAAGGTGTGAGCTGCTTTGAGCATAGTTATAGTTTCAGCTATATCGTTATCGGCTTGATAACAACATAACTATATCGGTAGAAGATTCTGTAGACGGACTTGAGCATGAAGTGCACAGTTTTGATGATTGGAGGCAGTATTATAGATTGGATGAGGTGGATATGTCCTTGGTAAGTCCGATATTTCCAAGAGAGGTTAAGGATTAAGGTTCACATAACTGCTTTATATATCCTGCAAAATAATATGAAAAAATAGATACATCCATATCTAAAACATACTAAAATACAATGCGAAATAATAGAATTTAAGTACAAATTCACACAAAAAAAAAATAACTATACAAATATTATAATAATTTAGACTTAATATTGTGAATATTACAATATTGAAGCTGATAATATAGTATGGTAAACTTCAAATTGTTGCAAAATGTTGATAAGTGAAGTTTGCTTATATTTTTTACCCTAGGAGGAGTTATAGATGAAGATAGGAATTGAGTTAGAAGATGTAAGATCTAAGGCAGAGACCTTCAGAAGTTCAGGTGTAGAAAGATACAATGACTTAAGACAGTATCTTGATGGAATGATCAATAATGATTTGCCTGAGATATGGCAAGGTTCAGGTTCAGAAGCTTATATAACCAGATATCAAGGTCTTGCACCAAGCTTTAAGGCTATAGAAGATCTTATAAATGATGTGGCTCAAGGCTTGATAGCAAATGCTAACTACTATGAGCAGGCGGATGCTGATGCAGCTTCAGCAAATAATGGTAGATCTTAATCAGTACCAATAAATATTATATTAATAAGGGATGTCTGTTAAGCATCCCTTATTTTAGAATAAAGCAAAATTAGACTTGAATGTTCGAACAAAGAGTTAATACATATATAAAGGATTGGAAGGATGCTATGATAATACAAAATGATGCACAGCGTGCAGAAGAGATAAGGGCTGATATTGAGGCAAATAAGTCTAAATTAAAAACGGGGTTATTTAAATTCGGCGTATATTTGACATCAACAAATGTAACGGACGATGATACCTGTAATTCATCATATGAGGGTGGAATTAATGCACTTGAATTAGTTTCAACAGAAGTAGAGCGAACTGCTGGTTTTATAGATTCGATAAATGGAGCATTGGTTATTGCAGATGCAAATGCTGTAAATAAGATTATGAGTAAGGTACCAATATATTAAGTATATAAATATAAGATTTGAATTAGATAATTAAGGAGGCAAAAATGGCAGGAAGTGTAATTTTATATCCTTTAAGTATAATGAAAAAAGTTTCTGATATGAACTCGAAGCTTGAAGGTGTGGAATTGGTGATTTCAGATGTACAAAATTCTTATTCCAAAATGGAAAACGAAGAGAAACTTAAAGGAATGGCATGGAGTAGTGTAAAGGGATATATTAGAGATATACAACAACCATATCTACTGGCATACAAGGCATGGAAAAATGAGCATAAAGAAGCTTTAGAGCTTTATAGTAGTGCAGGCTCAAGCCTTCCAAGTGTACAAAAACTTGATAAATCACAGATGGAAAATACAATTACAAGAAGCGAAAGAGCTATACAAAGGCAGCGTAATAGAGAACATCCTAACTATAATGTCATATACTTTTATGAAGACCTTATAAATGAACTCAGAGAAAAGATAGATGCAATGGATACCTTTATAGCTGCTATAAGCGGAATTTTTGACAGTGCCGATAATATGCACAAAGTGCTTGCGAATGCAAGTACAGAGCTTAATAAGGTCAAGCTTAGTGAAAAGGGCGATAGTATAGAATATACGGAATTGATGTCAAATGCTTGGATTTACTCAATGGTTGTTATGGCAGGTATGTACGGTATATCACAGGATGGTATAAAAGAAGATGAACTTGCATGGCTTTATGAGATAGGACTGACCGATAATGATATAGGTATAGCATATATCAGATCCAAAGCTCAAGGAGATGGGGACTTTATAGTCAATTTTATAAGAAAAGACTATAATGCTGCTTTTGCATCTATAGAGGGGGATAAGGCTATAGGTGAGTCATCATCAATGTTTGTAATAAAGTATTTTTCAGGTGTAAGTATGTTGGAAAGAGAGTTGATAGAAAATTCCAAGTCTATAATGGATACTATTGATATTAATTCCTTATCACGCCCTAAAGAATTAAGGCAGATGAGAATTAAAGAATTAGAAGATTTTACAAATGCCATACTAGGGCTTAGAGATCCAGAAAAAGTAATAGAACATTTTACTATGCTTCAAAATGCTACGGAAGTTGGAATGTCTAATATTTTTTTCACAGCTCTTGAATCAAAAGTTGAAATAAAAGAAAAAGAATATAAAGTTATGGCTACAAAATATATTGATTTGGCAGCGTTAGGAGTATTTTTTGGAAGTAATGCAATAATAATGAATGAACAGACTTCATATTTCCAAAACTTGAATTTGAATGAGGCTAGTATTAAAAATCTAACTTTTAACGAAGCTTTAGGCACTTATTATTATGATATATCCTATAAAGGATATGGTGTAATAGGAGTCGATGGACATACAGTTACTACAATGGATTTAGATTTGGAAGATACTATATATACTGATATTATAAGAAGCACTACAAAATTAAGAGAGGATATAGAAGATTTTGAAATAAATGAGTTGTATAAAAAAAGAGAAGAATTACTTAAAGATTCGTTTGAAAATTGGATGATGGATATGAGTACATTAGGGTTGAAAGATCAAATTCCATTAGCAGGGGCAGTACTTGAACTTGTAACATCAGATACACTTAATGATGGATATTCTGCTGCTGGTGATGTGATAAAAGAAAGTCCTCTTGGGAATGTAGAAATTTTTAATGAATTTGCAGAATCAGGGACTTGGGATGTAATAACAAGTAGTGCTGACAGTGTAACAAGTTACTTTTCAGATAAAGAAGACATAGACACAATGCTTGAAAATATTAAAAAGAAAAAAGAAGCTGATTGGTTTTCTACAGGTAGTGCTTTCTACTATGGTAAGGAGGGAAGTGAAAAAAGAAAATTAGTATCATATGGAAGATATGATCCTGAAATTGCAATAGCGATGTCTAAATTGGAGAAAGAGGGGTTTAAGGGGGTATTAGATTTAAAATATGATTCCAATAATGAAGCTGATGAGTTTATAAAAGCGATAGGTGGTAAGAACTCAACAGAGTATAAAATATTTTTTGGTGGAGCTGATATATCAGAAATGCCGATAGATGAATTTGACAGAAAAGTGAGTCATATGAGTCATGAATATGGTCAGCGTATTATTGATAAAAATGATTTTAGTGCTAAAGATAGATTTAAACAATACCTTGGAGAGAAGGATTGATGAAGAAAATATTAAGAATAATAAGTGTGCTTATCATTCTTTGTTTAATGTCATGTAACAAGTCGAATGATGATGTGGCTGATAAGAAAAAAATATATTTCTATGATATTGTCAATGAAAACGCCTACTATAGCAGTGCTTATGCCAAAGAGGGAAATGATTATTATTATATAAATACTGAGTATGAAGAGTCTCTTAAGTATTTTGACATGGAAAGTATACCATCAAAGCATGTTATTGCTGTTGACTCAGAATGCATGGCATCAAGGATTGAAGAGGGTATGGATGAACTTGTTGAATACTTACCAAGATCTAAAACAAATAAAATATCCATAAGTTTGTATGATATAGGAAGTGAAGATTTAAAGAGATATATAGACCTTAAAGAGGTTATTACTGAATATGAAAAGAAAAATAGAGCAAGCCTTTCAAAGTTTCAAAGTTATGATATTTTACATATAGATGGAAGTTTTTATATGAAACTGCAGGTATGTGATGATTTTCAATTGCCTAAAGATCTAACAGAGGAATATACAGAAATTAATACAAGATCAATATATGTAAATCTGTTAACCAAAGAAATAATTGAGGAAAAGTATATACCTAAGCAAAATAACAAGTTGCAAAGTAATAACATGGATCTTTTTAGAATAGAATATTATGGTGGTTCAGATGAGTTGAAATTTTATATATCATCTGATAAATACTGGGAAGGTGTTGTAGAGGCGTGGGTAGATATTGATGATCTAAATGAAAATTATAAGAAATTATATGAGAAGTTTCCCGATTTAAAAGAAAAGATTGATAAGTTAAAGAAAGAAAAGAAAGAAGCAAGGTTGTTTGTAGTACTAACCGGTAATCCTAGATATGAAGAAGTGGTTGAATTACTAACAGAAGATGGGCAGGAATTGTCATTTAAAGATATTATTATAAAAAGTGAGGCTTCCGTAGACGGGGTGGAACATCAGATACATAGCTTTGATGAATGGAGGAAGTATTATAGGGTAGATAAGGTTAATGAATCTGTAATAAGCCCGATAATTCCAAGGTAATGCAAGCATACAAAATCGACATACACACCTTTAGGAGAGTTGAAATGAGAAAAAAACTTGGGTTTATAAATGTAGTTATGATGCTGATACTTGCAGCAATACTTTTGTCATCATGTGAAAAGAAAGGAATAGATTGGGAAGAAAGATATAAAGATAAAATA
>ERZ773010.1170-NODE-1170-length-16748-cov-44.087342_pt1 | contig 16748 bp, 20 predicted proteins | sample MGYA00580842_ERZ773010 | MGnify/ENA primary metagenome ERZ773010 (study PRJEB29015, sample SAMEA2737982) | human oral metagenome | biome: human oral; feature: human-associated habitat; material: dental | place: China | collected 2107 ...
GAGTTGAGAAGAACGCAGAAGAGTTGAGAAGAACGCAGAAGAGTTGAGAAGAACGCAGAAGAGTTGAGAAGAACGTAGAAGAGTTGAGAAGATAGGTTTGGATAATGGTGAGCAAGTTGAGGTGGTAGTTTTACTTTTACGAACTATACAGTAGCACGTGAAAGTAGATGTACCACACATGCAGGGTACGCCTAAGAGAACGAGCATAGAAAAGTTTTATTGGTATCGGATTGCAGCCAATATAGCTATGCTTTCAATAGCAAAAAAAGGAAGGAATCGTGAGTAATAGATATATTTGTATTTGTCTAGGAAGGAGTTTTGAAGATTATGAGACGTACAATTGATGAAGCCTATTTTAAATACAGTGTATATAGTGCCATGGAATCAGGAATGCAAGTCAAATGTCCTAAATGTCAAGGATTAGGGATGATAGTTGCAGATGATGATAATGTATATTTTAAGTGTACAAGTTGTGGTCATCAAAAAAGCTATAATCGCACAATTTATCGCTATGATGTTAATAACAAATGCATAAATTGTGGCAGATATTATAGAGTAGATATTGAAGACAAGACAAAGCAACACTTCTCTACGCTAAATGTATTATGTCCTTATTGCGGAACTCAAATGCAAGGGAAGGTTCATAAAACTGCTGAGACATTTACATATACTGCTGAAATTCAGAGCGGAAGAGAACCTTATTTTGGACTAGAGCTGTGGTTTTTGACGTTTTTTCAGGGCAAGCCTGTTTGGGCACTGAACCGTGAACACCTTGGGTATTTAATTCAATATCTTAGTGCTGACCTGAGACTAAAGCCACATAATATCACAGGAATGTCCCAATCTGACCATCTCCCTACTTTTATGAAAACTGCAAAGAATAGGGAAAGAATAGTGAAACTACTGAAGAAAATGCAGGGAAAACAGATGAAGATTAAAAAGTTATGAGGAGAGCGAATATGTAATGTTGTTTTAGCAAAATACTTTGGCAGGATTAAGGCAGCGTATGAAGAAAGCATGTTCGCAAAAGGTATCTGACCTGAAACGGAAGATAGGATAAAACAGTTTAAAGCCCAATATGAGTCTATTCCAGCAGAGTACCGCTGGCTGCTACTTAACTTAGGCGACTGCTATTTGACAGAACCATGAATTTTCGATTTGAAAAAGCTAGAGGAGAACTATATAATCTTTGTAGAGGCATACGAGGAGTATATGAGCGAATGTGAACACGGCTCGGCATTTCCTATCGGAGGTTTAGGTAATGGAAGTATCGTATTTATAGACTTGGAAAGTGGTAAAGTGCGTGGATATAACAATGACTACGCTGGACTGGAGGAAATTGCAGAAAGTTTTTCGTGATACAATAAAAAACAAGTAGTTTTTGACACTATACAGATAAAATTTGAGAGGGAAATTCTATTGTATGGAGTGTTGTACTAGGGGGGAAAAGGGACCATCAGTTTGCATGGCAGCGACAGTGTCGGAAGAAGAACTTCAGTGTGCAGTTGTCGATGCCATGAATGCAGTTCTGGAAAGTTCCAAGGATTTGATAGATATTTTGGAAGAAAATATTTTAGAAGCTATCAGTCAAGACAATTCTGATGAAATCGAGGAAATAACCAAGACTATTGCGGAAAAGCAGAAGGCACTAGAAAACGAATCAATGAACTTTTAACCTATGTTAAAACTCAAAATACTCAGATAATAGAGTATGGTGAGAAATTGGTAAGAAAATACATCAAGGAAATTAAGGTGTACGAGGACAAATTCATGGTTTGCTTTAGAGAAAATGTTAAGGTTGAAGTAAAAAGATAAATGGTGTTGATGTAAGGTGGAACTTAGGTTCTGCCTTTTTACTTTATGAATTTTAAGGAATATTATACAATAGAATAAAGTGTAAGAAGTGATAAAGTAGTTTGATAAATTTGAGTTTGTGGGGAATATGCATTAAAAATCATGTCAAGGAATTTATAGAGTCTGATGAATAACTTGTTAGAAAGTACATTAAGCAGATAAAAATAAATTTTAGGAAAATGATTTGAATAAATAGATGATTAAGGAGATGATATATTTGAAAATAAAAAAGGAAGAGTTGGAAAAAATGGAGCCTAGAACATTATGTGAAGAGGCTTGGCAAGAAATAGCAAGTCATTTCACGGATTTTAAGTTGCTTTCAAATGGACAAAAATTAAAAAGAGTTGCGAAAGATAAGGATATTTTCTTTGAAATATATTTTCAGGCAAATAGACATAATGATAAGTATAGCGTAGAATTTATTCCACATATTCGTATTTACTCCAAATCAATAAAAAGGGCAGGAATCAATAATGGTTTTATCTATGGCGGAGATTTAGGCTCGTTAAGTTCAAGAAAATCGCATAAGTGGTGGCAACTTGCTGGTGCGAGCTATAAATATACTGTGGAAGAAGTAAGCAAGCTTATCAAAATACACGTTATTCCAATCTTTGATTATTTCGAGGACACTCAAGCAAATATTGATAGAATTTTAGAAGGGAATTACACGTCGGATAGTTTGTTATACTATATGTACTATTTTGGCGGTAAAAATAAAGCACAGCAGTATTTCAATAGAATTCTAAAGGAAAATAAATTAAAAAATAAATATATCAGTTTCTATGAATCATTGAAAAGTATGCCTCTAGAAGACATTAATTTGAATTACTCGGAATTTTCTGGAGCCATTATGATTAAATTTGCTTATCTGAATGGTATTGAAATAGAAAAATAAATTTGAATTTAGTGAAATAAGATGATATTGCTAAAGGTGAATCTCGAGTTGTTTTCTGACTTGCTAAAATATAATTATATAATATTAAGTATAAAATATTTGTACGTGACTTAAGGAGTTTTTGTATGAAAATACCAACTTATTTTAAAGAAAGTAATTATAAAATTGTTGAAGTAGAAGAGGATTTTTCGTCTATTAGGATAGTTAATGAAGTAGAAAAAGACAAGTACAATGAGTTCTTTGAAATCTATTACTTTGGTGAATTGGATTCTGATGCTGTGATTACTGAAATTTTTGATGAAAAAACTTCAACTATAAAACCTTGTAAGGTTGTAGCGAAATGTATTCAAACGGGAAAAGAAATTTTACTTTATGATCAATTAAAATATGGATATAACTCACTATTTTGTGATAAATTTGATTTAGAGACGGTTGATAATCGTCCACTTATAAAATTAGATATTCCCAATTCTAAAATAGAAATTGATTTAGGTTATAGTATAGATTATGATGAGGAAAAAGAAGATTTTGAATTTGATGATAATGACTATTTGGAAACAATCAATGGAGAAGAAATTTCTTTTGAGGATGTTAAAAAGGATGGATTTGATTACATTAAAATATCAGCAATAGATGAAGACGAAATTATTAGAGAAGTTTTAAATCTAGAGTTAGCTTAAAAATTACTTAGAGATTATGCAGAGATAGTAGAAATAAAGATAATACAAAATCTTATATTTTATTCTCCGAAAAAGGAGAATTGAGACTTATAAAGAGGGATTTTAAAAATGAAAAGAATAAAGTTTAGACATAATAAATATTCACCAGGTGTCTTATATATTTTGGTTATATTTGGAGTAGCAGCTGGGCTATTGGCTTTTTTCGGATTTTTAACAATTTCTGGTATAGACAAAGGGCCAGAATACGGACCTATATATTTTAGAGAACATCCAATACATGCTGTTTACTTGATATTTGCCTTGATTCCTATATTTATGCTATTTCCAACATGGATTGCAAAGAAAATTTGGAGTCATGAGGATCAAGAAGCATATATTGACCTTTACGAAGATTACGCTGAACTAAATTGGAATGATAGAAAAGTACATATTAAAAAAGGAGAGCTGGATATTAAGATTCCTAAACCTCAGCCTTTTTGGTATTCAACCTACATATTAAAAATTCCTCAATATAGAATAGTATTGGTTAGTTCTGTAAAGGAAAATAAAGAAAAGAATAGAGTACGACGTTCTTTGGATATTGCAATAAAGGAATTGACTATTTACGAAAAATCTAGAAAATAAAATGGATGATATAGTGAAATAGTTTATGAAATAAATTGGAATTTATTGAGGTATAAAAAGATATGATTAAATATTTTAGTAATAAAAAAGTAACAGTAGAAGAGTATAAGAAGGTTTTAATTAAATCAGGAATAAGAAGACCTACAAGTGATTTGAAAAGATTGGAATTAATGTTAAATAATGCTAATTTTGTATTAACTGCATGGGATAATGATAAATTAGTTGGTATCTTACGTGGAATGACAGACTTTTCTTATGCTTGCTATTTGTCTGATTTAGCAATAGATAAAGAATATCAAAAACAAGGTATAGGAAAAAACCTTATTAGTATGAGTAGAAAAATATTAGGAGAGAAGGTTGCAATTATATTACTTTCTGCTCCGAGTGCGATGGGCTACTATCCTAAAATTGGTTTAAACAATGCTGAAAATGTGTTTATTATACCTAGGGAGGAATAGAAATAATTTAGTGTTTAATATTCAATTATATAAGGCATGCTAGTTTTTCTAAGTTTACGAAAATTAATATTATAATAAATATGGTTGATAAAAATTTACATATCCTCACTTTAATGGCTAGCTTTATATTCAGTAAGTTAAAAATGCATAATTACCATCTGCTCTAAATCAAATAGTATCACATGTAAATAAATAAGCATCATCAATTAAATATATTAAATGTCCCCATGTATGTCCAGGGGGAAGAAATGTTTCAATTTTAATGTTTTTGATATAAAAAACTTGGACATCATCAATTAAATTTTTTTCGTTTTCTGTTTGTATTTGAGGTAAGGTATATAATCCCCAATAAACCTTACGTTGCTTACGCCCTTCTAAATATTCATTTTTGATTCTTCCTATGTATATTTTTGATTTTTTAAATAAACCATCTCTATCTGTTTCAATAGTTTCAAATATTTCCTAATGCAACTTATTCTTTTGTCAATATAACCTGTATTTAAAGGCTTGAGTATTTCCTTTCCCCTAAACATAAATGATATAAATTTTTGTTGATTTTTTGAATCTTGTTTTGACATAATGTGTCACCTTTATTTCTTTCTCTACAATATTGTAGGCCCCTATAGTATCAATTATATTTTCTCCTATTTATATATGAATTTGACAATTTAATATTTTTTTGAAATTAGTAAAAATCTATTATTTTTATTAGTATGTTTTTATATCCCTAGTTACTATTATATTATGAGTATATAATAATATGAATAATATGTTATACACTTTTTATGATATAATTATAAGAAAAGAGTGATGATTGAAGAGAGAAAATGTTATTCATATATCATATCTAAAAGCTTTGCTGATGGCTATAACAAAATAAATATATCAATTTCTAAAATGATTGATAAAGAAGTAAGTAATAGTTTGATTTTTAATGATAAAGAAAGAATTTTAAAAAGAGAAAAGTTTAAATAAAGTAAACTCTAAAATAAGGAGGAGATTAGAATGGGAATAATAGCAAATTATCAATATTTAAGTGATAATAATTTACAAGAACTTAAATCTTTTTATGCAGAAGAAGATGATATTTTTGAGGAAGTTGAAGATTGGAATGATGAAGCTGAGATACTTCTTGATATTGATAAGATGTGGGATGCTCTTCATTTTGTACTTACAGGAGTAAGTTGTAGTGAACCTATAAAAAATAATCCTCTTAGTGAAGCAGTTGTTGGAGTATTCTCCATTGATGGTATTGAGGAATATATCAGTTATATAGAAAAATCAAGAATTAAAGATATAGTTTTAGCTCTTGACAATTTTGATATAGAAAAGGCTCTAGAAACTTTTAGTATGGCAGAATGTAAAGAAGCTGAGTTATATCCAGATATTTGGGATTATGAAGAAGAAACTGACGAAATAAAAAAAGAAATAATGGATTATTTTCAAAATATGAAAGACTTTTATAAACAAGTGTTAGAAGAAGATGGCAATGTATTGGTTACAATTTATTAGAGTATTATAGGTAAGATAGAGTAACGATGAATCAAAAATATAGTTTGCTTTATGTCTGTTTGATGCAAGCTAACTAGAATGTTTTAAAAAATATTTAACTTTTATTAGAAGATTAAAAGTGTTGGAGGAAAATTAAAATGAGTAAAGTTAATCACGAGTTTTTTGGCGAGATAGATACAGAAAAAGATGTAGATGAACAATTTAGTGATGATGTTCGCGTATTATGGGAAGAAGAGTATAATGGAATTATGACGACACTATGGTATGATAGTGGTTATGAATTTAAAGTAGGAGTTCTTGATACATTTGCTGAATTTTTACGCAATAGTGAAAACTATTTTGAAAAAGCTAAAGAGGCCTTAGAATACTATTTAAAAGAGGATGATGAGTATATTGTTTTTCATAAAGAAGAATTGGAATTAGATATATCAGATGAAATTTGTGAATTTGTAGAGCAAATGAAAATAGAAGCAATTTCGCTATGGGCTGGGGAGAATTTAATTAGTGTTGATTTTATGATTAACCCAGAAGAAAGTGATCAAATTCTATGCGTGAAATTCAATGATGGTTTAGAAGTAGAAAGTATAGACTGGGAGAGTTAGAAGAACCTTGCAGAAATTAATAAAGTAGTTTTTTGTAGTTCGTAATGTGCTTGGGATGGCGGTATTTATGAAAAAAGTAATAAAAGAATTTTGGAATGTATTAAAAAGTGAATATGAAAATGAATATAAAGAAAATATTTTTAAAAATTATAGTCAAACAGAGCATGTTTTAAAGAACTTCAGAATATATTTAAAAGATCTTTTTTGTAAATATCCATCTAATGTGGATGTTGTTTGTATTTTAGCTTCTGTAGAATTAGAATTAAGACATGAAAAAGATGCAATTAAATTATTAGAAGATTTTATTTTAAAATATAATGAAGTAATTAATGATGTTGATAAAGCAAGAATTTATACTAATCTAGGATTCTATTATGAAGCTGATAAAAAGCAAGATGATTATTTGTTAAAAGCCGACAAGCTTAATTCTCCCTTTATTGAAACATATAAAGGCTTAGCACTAACTAGTTTTTCAAATTATGAACGTAATAAAACAATTGAAGATTTAGATAATAGTCTAATGTATTTTGAAAAAGCGTTAAAAATAACTAATGATTATGAAATACAATTTGGATATGCAGTATGTTTATTTGAAATGAAAGAATACCAAAAGGCAAAAGTTATTTTTGAAAAACTATTATCAGAGTATCCAGATAGAATGCGCTTGTTGTTATGTATTGCTTATTGTGAAGTATATTTAGGCAATAAGGAAGAAGCAATCTATTATTTAAAAAAAGTTGAAGTAGGGCAAGATGAGAAGTATTATTTAACTACTGATGATATTGCAGATTATCAAGTATTTGAGGCTTATTATGTTCTAGGAGAATACGACTTATTTTTGGAAGAGTGTGAGAAAGCAATTCTTGATTATTACTTTGCAGACTGGGAACATTACTATTACACACTTTGGCTTAAAAATAAATATGAGAAATTTTACGAATGTGTAAGTAAGTATAAAAATGACATACTTAAAAATATAGAGGAAACGAAAGTTGATGATGATTTTTCTTGTGAAGAAGAGAAGCAAGATTATATTAAAAGTTACGAAGAAGATTTAGAAAAATTAATAACAATGTCTAATAAAATTCAAAATGAGAATTATAAACCTATAATTAAGTTAGAACTATATCCTGAATATGGTTGCTTCTTAGTTGATTGTATTAGGCATAATTTTTAAAGAATACTGTTGAATACAGAAATAATCTTTAAAAGAAATCATACACTTATAGATTTAAAAATTGAAAAGATAAGTGTTTTAGATATCGATAAACTTTTTAAAAAAAATAGGGTGTAATAAAAATAAATAAGTATAAATAAATTAAAAATCAGTAAAAAATATATAATAAGGTAGGATGATAAGTATATGAAAAAAATTGATACACAATATATTAGTGAGAAAAAAGCTGATTTGGATGAAATAAAGTATATAGTTGATAATTTATTTACAGAGGATAGTGAAGAATGGCTATGTCTTTATGATACTTCAGAAAAAAATCCAAATTACGTTCAGATACACTCAGATATTGAATATTTTGAAGACGATGCATTAAACTTCTTAACTCAAGTTTTACAAATTCCATTAGATAACATAGATGAAATAGAAGGTATTTACTTAGTAGAATGTAGAAAGTATAAAGATAAAGCTAATTTTAGACATTATCGCGCCTTTTTCCTAGATGCAGATGTAGTATATTCTTATTTCGAAACATACATAAATGATGAAGAAATTAATGTTGAAGGTTGGTATGATGTAACCGAGGAGTTTTAAGAGAAATAAGTATGAATGAGAGATTGAATATTAATCAAATAATAGACCTTTTAAAGCAAAATTATCAATATGTATTTATAGTGGTGGGCTTACTTTATACATTAGCGGCAGTTTTTGATTTCGCAGGAATAAATAAATATAGTACTGCAGATTCAGGAAAGAACTTTAAAAGGTTTATTTTTGAAAATTTTGGAGAGACTGGATATAAGGTTTTGAATTCTATTGTTGGAATTGTACTGATTTTATATGGAGTATTATCTTTAATTTATAGTTAGATAACGGAGAAAAAATAATGGATTGTATACTAAAAAAGGAAGATTTTATTTTTAATAAAACTCAATATTCATCTGTTTATCAATATGAGATAAATGGATTTAAACTTAATATTGATGAAGAAGATTTTACAGAAGAAGAATTAGTTTTTTCAGGTAAATTACTTGATTTGTATTCTGAAAATTTAACTAAAATAATAGATGCCTGTGTGAAATCGGAAACTTTTAAATACTGTTATCCTGATGAAGATGTTCATAGTATTGAGGAAAAATTAGGTAAACCGATAATTAGAAGATTCGGGAACTTAAGTGTCTTAACCTACACAGAACATGAGTTTGATGAGGATCATCTTTTAGATATTGAAATTAAAGGTTTATATGATGAAATATTAGAGATTTCTATAGATGGTTAAACAGTAAATTATTAAATTTTCAAAAAATAGGAGATATTAAACTTGATGATAGTGGTTGGAATGATATTTATAGATTAGGGCATTAGATAAGAATTGTAAAATGGGAGTATGCTTGATAAAGCTTACTCCCATATTGTATGTTGAGCTCGTACACTATAATAGAATGGAGAACCATCTGATGTAAAGTTAGCTTCGATGCTATATCTTTGCCATAGTGTGTAGTCGGCTGTTTGTAGTTTGAGTTGGAAATCTGTATCATGCTTTATTTCTTTATAATCTACAGGAGTTAGAGAAAAAATATCCGTTAATTTTTTTGTTTTAAAATCATGGATAGTTAGTTGTGATAAGTCTGTATGATTAAATTTAACAGTAGATAGAACTGTACTATCTGCCGGAATTTTATAATATGTTATGACACAATCCTTAAGTTTATCAACATCTTTCCATGTAGGGGTAATGCTCATAAAACCATAGGATTTATCATCACGAACTATCTCTACAAGTTCCCCGTAGTAAAAGTGATCATTGCGTTTATTTATAATTTCACTCTCAGGCGTTTTCTTAGTAAAGTTGAAACCAGCTGCTAAAAGCTCGGAGGCCTTTGTTTTACCGATAATCACATTAGTCTTATCTAATTGGATTTCGATAGGTTTCGCTGGAAATCCTGTCATTGATATACAGAGAGTAAAGGCAAACGAGGTAAAAAAGATTGAACCGATTACAGCGTTTGACGAAGAATATCGGTAGACTGGTTTCTTTATATTTAGTAACAGCAGAATAAGTCTAGTAGCGTGGGTAAATATTATGACTGCAAAAACAATAACAAGTTCTGCTTTTAAACATGTATATAATGCTACTAGAAAGTTGTGAGTTTTGTAATACATGATAATTAAAACAACTATATTAGCTAGAAAGAAATTAAGAATAAATAAGGTAGCTTCTTTTAATGCAGTGGGGTCTGTAATATCATCAAATTTAGCAATAGAAAATCTACCCCTAAATCCTTGCCCAAATTTATATATCCATTGAGGAACATCATTTCTCTCTAATACAGCTACTACAAGTCTAAAATAGATGTAAATCGTAAGTAAAAATAATAGTAATACAATAAAGCAAAAAGATAAGGTTGTTATAAAAAATCCCATAGATAGCTCTCCTTTCTAAATAAAATTAATATACTATTATTATATCATCATATAAGATTTTAAGACAAAAGAATTTAGTAAAAAAGGGATAAATAATCTAATTATTTAAAGCTTTATATTTACGTTGATATTTACAAAAATTCAAAATTTTATAATTTAGTTATAATTGTTAAAAATTATTTGTAAAAGATACATATAGCTTTTAAGTGATGATTGAAAAAAGGAGGGGAATTGGTATAATAGTGTATATAAGATGTTTTTTAGTTGATTAGATAATTTAGTTTGTCGAATTATAAAATATAGTTTTAAAAAAATGAAGGAATACTAGAGATGAATGTGATTATTAAGAAAATACGAGTTTAGTTAGAAATAAGAAACGAAGTATGATTTAATAAATATATTTAATGAGGGAAATTTAGATTATGAGAGATTATATTGATGAAAGAGAAAAATTAGCAAAATTAATATTACGAAGTTCAATAGTGCTAGATATATTTATTTATGCAGGCTTTTTCTTCGGTTTTGTATTTGGTATTGCTGGAGCAAAAATTGGATTTTGGTTGTTAGGATTTGTTTTTAGATATGGTGTGCATATAGGAATAAGTAGTGTTGTATTAAAAATAGTTGTTATAATTTTATCCTATAAGAAAGATACATATAAAAAGAGGGAATTACTTTCGGTTGCTTCATCTTCAATGGTTCTGTTGTTTATTATAGGTGCAATAGTGTGGGGAATTTACTATATTGGCAAGATTATGACTGCTGTGGGATAGGCAAACTAAGAGAGTATAGTATAGAAATATAGAAAAAGTATAAATCTAAACTATTATATACAGTATTAGCTGAAACAAATAGTAAAAGATAATTTTAATGATACTATGAGAGAGTTATAGAAAAGATTAAAACAATTTTTCTATGAATCAATAGAATTCTAATTGTTTTACTATAAGATATATTTTAGTGTTAATTTTACGTAATAGACTCTAATTTTAAAGGATTTATCTTATTTTATACAGAAGTTAATTGTATAGTATGTGTAAGTATGATATAATTTAGGTGAAGTTAAATAGATAAAAAATAACAAAGTTGATTGTGATTTTATGATATCGAGTAAGAAATCTTGCTTTCATTCTCACTTTTGCTCAGTCTGCTTTATTATTTTATAAAGAGTAATATAAGATTGAACTAGTAATGATAAAATTTCAAGGCTGAGCAGTTTGGATGTTCGGTCTTTTTTGTTTATTTCTTAAGTGCTACTCCTTTATAGACTTTAATAAATTTGTTCTTAACATATGAAACTATTAAGGCTTATAATATCTGATATTTTAAGGTGTTGGGAGAAATATTTACCTTCGTAATAGTTAGTAAATTATTAGATAATAAATTAAAGAAAAGAGGTAATATTATGGGACTTATTAAAGCAGCAATAGGTGCAACAGGTGGAGTATTAGCGGATCAATGGAAAGAATTTTTCTATTGTGATTCTATGGACAAATCAGTAATGGTTGTTAAAGGTCAAAAACAAGTATCTGGTCGTTCATCGAATACAAAAGGAAGTGATAATATTATTTCCAATGGTTCAGGTATTGCAGTTGCTGATGGGCAATGTATGGTAATTGTTGAGCAAGGTGAAATTGTTGAGGTTTGTGCAGAGCCAGGTCAATTCACTTATGATACATCTAGTGAACCAAGTATTTTTACGGGTAGTCTTGGAGAAGGTATTAAAAATACATTCAAACAAATTGGTAAACGTTTTACTTTTGGTGGGGATACTGGTAAAGATCAACGAGTTTATTATTTCAATACAAAAGAATTGATTGATAATAAATTTGGGACGCCTAATCCTATTCCATTTCGTGTAGTTGATTCTAAGATTGGGTTAGATGTAGATGTTTCAATTCGTTGTTCAGGTGTATATTCTTATAAAATTGTTGATCCTCTTTTATTCTACAAAAATGTTTGTGGAAATGTTGAAAAAGAGTATTTACGTGAAGATATAGAATCGCAACTAAAAACTGAATTTATCAGTGCTTTACAACCTTCGTTTGCGAAGTTATCTGATATGGGATTAAGACCAAATCAAATCGTTAGTCATAATACAGAACTAGAAAATGCTCTAAATGATATTTTATCAGAAAAATGGGGGCAGCTTAGAGGTCTTAAAGTAATAAGTATTGCACTAGGTTCTGTGACTCTACCAGAAGAAGACGCAGAAATGATTAAACAAGCACAACGTACGGCTATTATGAAAGATCCAACTATGGCTGCAGCGACATTGGTTGGAGCACAAGCCGATGCTATGAAAGCAGCAGCAAGTAATGAATCAGGAGCTATGACAGGTTTTATGGGCTTCGGTATGGCGGCAAATGCTGGTGGTGTAAATAATGCACAAAATCTTTTTGCTATGGGGCAAGAACAGCAAGCGGCGACTAATCAACAAACCCAAACAGCTGATGTAAATACGGTTAAATGGACTTGTCCAAATGGTCATGAAGCGTCTGGAAAGTTTTGCCCAGAATGTGGCAGTCCAAAACCTATCGACAATAGTTGGACATGTACTTGCGGCACAACAAATAATGGGAAATTCTGTTCAAATTGTGGTAGTCCAAAACTAGATGTTAATCAGGTGAAACAATGTTCAAATTGTGGATGGACTAATCCTGATTCCACAGCAACTCCGAAGTTTTGCCCAGAATGTGGGAAAGCTTTTTAGCAAATAATATTTAAAATTGATTCAATAAAAAGGGAGAGGGGATGATTATATGGCAGATAATTTAGAATACAAATGTCCTAGTTGTGGTGGAGCAATAGCTTTTGATTCAAAGTTACAAAAAATGAAGTGCCCTTACTGTGATCTTGAGATGGACATGGAGAGCTTTAAATCCATGGATGAATATTTAGAAGAAGTACATACTTCTGAAAAAGAATCTTCAGTATTGAATTCAACTGAAAAATGGCAAGAAGGTGATGCTCAATTAAATGTATTTGTCTGCAATTCTTGTGGGGGTGAACTTATTGCTGATGAGAATACTGTAGCGACAGCTTGCCCTTATTGTGATAATCCAGTTGTTCTTAAGGAACGTTTAATAGGTGATTTGAAACCAAAGTTAGTTATTCCTTTTAAGTTGGATAAAAAAGCGGCAAAAGAAGCGCTGAATAGGCATATTCAAGGTAAGCGTCTATTGCCAAAAGTATTCAAAGATCAAAATCACATAGATGAGATTAAAGGGATTTATGTTCCATTTTGGTTGTTTGATATCACAGCGGATGCTAACTTGAAGTATAATGCCGAAAGCATAAGAATGTGGAGCGATTCGCAGTATAACTACAGAGAAATAAGTTATTACTCTGTTTTAAGAGAAGGACAGTTAAATTTTACTCATTTACCTGTTGATGGTTCCAAAAAAATAAGCAATACTTTGATGGAATCTATTGAACCGTTTGATTTTTCTGAAGCAGTTGATTTTCAAACGGCTTACTTGGCTGGATATTTAGCAGATCGCTATGATGTAACCGCTGAGGAAAGTATCGATAGTGTTGAAGATCGAGCAAAGACTAGTACAGCAAGAGTCTTTGAAAATACGGTTAAGGGATATGATACACTGAGGATTGAAGATAGTAGCATTCAATTATATCGTAATAGTGAGGCTATGTATGTTTTGTATCCGGTTTGGTTTTTGAATACCACATGGAATAAAAAACGATATACTTTTGCTATGAATGGACAGACAGGAAAATTTGTTGGGGATTTACCATTAGATAAAGGAGCATATTGGAAATATTTTATACTATTTTCAATAATAGCAGCTATCGTTCTTTACATTATAGTCTGGTGGATTAACTATATGTTTGGTATAGATTTTATTAGGGATACTACATGGGGGGACTAAGGTTATGAAAAAAATAATTACACTAGTTCTTGGTATTTTCCTATGTTTTACTTTAGCTGGTACTGCTTTTGCAGATAAAACAACGGAAGGATTTATTCATGATCAAGCAGGTCTTCTAAAAGCTGAAGAAAAACAAAAGTTGGAAAAGGAAGCTCAAGATATTTATAATAAATATAAAATTAAAGCACAGCTACTGCTTTTGGATGTAGAGAAAGATAAGTTAGTTGATAAATTTAAGGAATATTATGGGAATAGTTTTACTGTGGAATCAGGTGTTATACTTACAGTAAATAAAAAAATGGATGTTAGCCTAACATATTACACTGGGAAAGGAAAAAGTCTTTTAGGAAAAGATAGTGATAAACTTTTCTGGGGAGCTTTTAAAAGCGGTAAAACTTGGTACGATAGTAGTCATAACTATTTATCTTCTTTAGCGGCTAAATTTTCACCACAACCACGTTTAGTAGATAAGGCTGATTTGTTGAGTGATGAACAAGAAAAGAATTTATTAGCTAAGCTTGATGAAATTAGTAAACGACAAAAATGTGATGTTGTTGTAGTAACAGTCAAAAGTTTGGAAGGGAAAAAAGCTGAGGCTTTTGCTGATGATTACTTTGACTATAATGGTTATGGACAGGGAGAAAATTTCGATGGAATACTTTTATTGATAAGTACTGGAAGTAGAGACTGGCATATAAGTACAACCGGATATGGAATTAAAGCTTTTACTGATGCAGGATTGAATTATATGTCGCGTAATTTCTTACCTGAGTTGAAACATAATAATTATTATGAAGCATTTAATATTTATGCAGACTTAAGTGATAAGTTCTTAACTCAAGCTAAAACAGATAAACCTTATGATAAAGGTAATCTTCCGAAAGATCCTATTAGTATATTTTGGATTCCTATAGTAATAGGATTAGGTATGTTTATAGCTAGATTTATCGTGAAGGGAATGGAAAATCAGCTTGAAACTGTTAGACCTGCTTTGGCAGCAAATAGCTATATTAAAGAAAATAGTTTAAATGTAACAAGATCAGAAGATCAGTTTCTTTATAGCACAGTTAATAGAACTGCAAAACCAAAAGAGACAAGTAGCTCTAGTGATGGAGGTAGTAGCACACATACTTCATCATCTGGTCGTACCCATGGAGGGACTGGTGGTAAGTTTTAAAAGATTAAATAATAACCGGCATAATTTTTATCTAATATTGAAATATGTGAGCTAGATTCTGGAGGATCTAGCTACCCAGTATTTTAATATATAATAAATATGTGTAATTTTAATCATTAAGTTTTTTATTTTTATGAGGGTTAATATAGTTTTCTTTTAGTATATAAAATAAAATCCGGAACAGATTTCTATGTTCCGGATTTTGTCTGGTTATTAAAAATTATTAGTGTTTTTTCTTAATAATTCTTATTCCAAATGCCGCAATAAGAGATAATAATCCTAATACTGTCATATTATTAGTATTATTTAAACCTGTAGCTGGTAAAGCTTTTTGCTTATCTTTGTTACCAGATGGATTTTCAGGTGTTTTAGGATCTGGATTTCCTGGTGTTTTTGGATCTGGATTTCCTGGTGTTTTTGGATCTGGATTTCCTGGTGTTTTTGGATCTGGATTTTCAGGTGTTTTTGGATCTGGATTTCCTGGTGTTTCTGGATTACTTGGTTTTTGAGGTTTAGCAGTATAATTAACATCTTTAACAATATTATCTTGAGTTACTGTTTCTGCTGCAACAACTAAAATGTCTGCTGTATATCCTTCAATTACAGGAGATGTAACCTCTGCGTACTTAGATTTATCTGAAACCCAAGTACCATTATCTATAATTTCACCTGTTACTTTATCTTTAGTAACCGTACGAGTCCATACTGCTTCTTCCACATGATTTGGTGGTGTTTTGTCACCAGCTCCGTGATAACGCACAGTTAAACTTACTTTTTTCTCTTCTTTGAATGTTTCTATTTTATGTACTAGGTGAATCTCTACATTTTGATCAGTAGTAGAATCTGCATCAAATTTTGTAGGTAATGCATCTTTTCTTACCAGTTCATAGCCTTTAGCTTCATAGCTAGCAACTATATTATCATAAGTTGTTTGAGTTTCTGGTTTAACATCAGAATTTGAATCTCCACTTGCTAGGTCTTTTTTGTCTTCTAGCGTTGTGTTTGTTGTGTCATCGATTACTGTGTATGTCAGTTTTTGTGTTTCTGGACTATATACTACTGTCTCTACTATATCTGCAGTATCTCCAGTTACATTGTTCACTGCTTCTACTTTTGCTTTGTCTGCTGTATACCCTGGTTTTGTTGGTGATACTACTTCTCCAAAGCTTGTTCCGTTTGCTGGTGTCCATTGTCCATTTGTCACAACATTTGTTACCAGGTCTTTTGTGTTTTCTCTTGTAAACTCTAGTTCTCTTTCTACTGTTGGGAATGCTGGCTCTGCTGGGTTGTTATCTTTGTACACATAGTTTATTGTTTGTTTTACTTTTTTACTTTCTTGTGTTACTTCTGTTTTGTGTTTTAAATGAATTGTTACATTTTGGTCTACTGTAGTATCTGTATCGAATTTTGTAGGTAATGCATCTTTTCTTACCAGTTCATAGCCTTTAGCTTCATAGC
>ERZ773010.1171-NODE-1171-length-16745-cov-12.424865_pt1 | contig 16745 bp, 18 predicted proteins | sample MGYA00580842_ERZ773010 | MGnify/ENA primary metagenome ERZ773010 (study PRJEB29015, sample SAMEA2737982) | human oral metagenome | biome: human oral; feature: human-associated habitat; material: dental | place: China | collected 2107 ...
TGTAGTACTGCATGCGGCCGCCGTCCTCGTGCTGGGCCACATTGAGGGCGGCCTGTGCCGGGGCCGATCCGGCGATGACGGCACCACCCCCTACGAAGGAAGCGGCGGCGAGCCCACCCACGCCCTTGAGCAGGGCGCGCCGGTTGATCCGGCGATCGGCCTGCCGACCGGGCCGGAGGTGGTTCTGCACGTTGGTCTGCGCTGTCTTGGAACTGAGAAGCATGGCATGTCCTTGGGGTTGTCCACGGTGACGGGGATCTGTCGGAGATGGTGACAAGAGGTGCGGGACGGATAGCCCGTCCGCCCCGATGCCCTGTCGACCGGCGGGTACCGATCGACCCTTGCGACGACGTCTCATGGCGGCACCGCCATCGGCACACACGTATGAGACTCACTTCACACCCTATGCTAACCGGCTGGTTAATAAGACCCCTCGGCTGAGACCGACCTCGTTGCAACCCCACTGTGACCAGCAGCACCGTCCACATGGTAGAAACTTCTATCTCGCAGGCAGCATGCTCGATAGCGTCAAAGCATGAAATCCGCACGTGACTTCATGTTGCTGACCCCTCCAGAGCAGCCTGAGACTGCTCCGCCTCTGGACGATGAGGGCTCGCTCGGCCCTGATCCTGACCACCCGTTCGTGCCTCCTGCCTTGTACCTGCCCTCGACTGGAGTACCCAACGCGCAGGGTACGGAGATCGAGCTGCGGCGCTTGAGGGACGGCCGGATGGCGCTGCTGGCCTACACGGCCGTTGACCGCCTGGTGAAGTGCATGGGACCGAACCAGCCATGGGCGCTGTTCCTCACGGAGAACCTCAACGACCTCGCCGAGAAACAGCCCTTCGACGTCATCATGCTGGACCAGCGCGTCCCACAAGAACTCTGGCGCCAAGAGGAAAGGAGATAGTGATGGCTAAAGAAACTAAAATGAACTATGACGAAGCGGCGGACCTGAAGAAAAAATTCTACGCTGCTGAAAGTGACTTGGAAGGGAATAAAAACGACTTTCCCGACGATGTCGACGGCGGGGAAGGTAATGACTATATCGTTGCGATGCTTACTACAATTGCCGAAGAGGCGGGCGACATAGCTACTGCGTCAGGATTGGGCGGCGATAAGTTGGGTGCTGCGATAGATAAAGTGAGGGGCGTAGATGAGAGCGTTGCTCAAACCTTTCAAAGCATGGCAGAGGAGATGCAATGAGCACTGATGGAGATATCGACGTCACAATCCCCGGGAACTCAGGATCCGTCGAAACTGCAGCACAGTGGATGGATAGGCTTCGAGATGACGCAAACACCGCCAGTGAGCTGCATAACAAAATCTTTGTTAGCGACGCCACAGGCGGAGAGATCGCTAAGGCCCTCGCCTCATATAGTGCCCCGCTTAGGGACGCCAGCCACGACGTCTACCAACGAGCAAGGGACTCGGCGGACGTCATGCATAGCTTCGCAAAACAACTCAAGTGGCGCAAAGAGGACATGAAGGAGCATCTCGAAACGGCTCGAAGCGATGGCCTGAAAGTAGATGGAAACATCATCAAGTGCCCCTCCGAGGTTGAGCAGCCTGGCGACTTTCCCTGGCGAGGAACATGGGAAGCGCAAACCGAGTGGAATGCGAAGGATGCGGCGTATGACGAGTACGTCAGGAAATTGCGAGATTTCAAGAAAATTCGAGGGAGAGTTCAAGCCACTTTCCAGGAGTTGAACGACTGGATCGTGAACAATCTTGTTGCCGCTAAGGAAGCCGCACTTAAGAGCCTCTACGGGAACGTCATCAAAACTTTCACCGAAAACACTTTAGGTGCCGCAGTGGCCGATGGTGGCGCCTATGAGAACGTATATCGCAACGCCGCTTCGGATCTTCGCACCACGGCCGCCAACCTTGCTAATAGCCGGAGCGCCGCCAGCTCTGCCGCGACCCGCAGTAAACCACCAAGCCAGAAAGACATCGAGAAGGCCTTGAAAAGGTCGAAGGCTTCGGCGATGGAGCGAGCCGCGGAGGATATCGAATCTGCCGGAAGTGGGGTAAAAAAATTTATTGGAAAGACTGTGGCCGTAGGTGGCCCGATAGCCGATTTGGCTATGGGAACTCCCGCCGCAGAAGTGGCGGTGTCGACCGTCGCGGGTATCGGCGCAGTTGCCATGCTTCCAGAGGAGGCCGCTGCCGCGGCAGTGATCACCGTAGGCACTGTTGCGGCTGTAGGTGCCGGTTGGGCCTACAACCACATGGTTCCACTGAAGTATCGCGAACAGATCAACCACCCTTGGGAAGAAGCGAAAGATGGAGCGTCGAAGGCAGTGGACGGCGCGACGAACTGGGCACAGGATACCGCGGACTCCGTGAAGGATGGGGTGGCTGATGCGTGGCATTTCGCTTCGGGGTACGTAGGACGACACACGAACTGGATGTAGCGACCATGCCCATGTTCGGTCGACTTGAACCGGCTGACTGTGAGAGACCATCACGCCGGCTCAAGGGGAAGCATGTTTGAATGACTCTATTTCAAAAGCTCTCCCCTATGGATGGAGACACGTCCACAGCGCAAGATTGTGGACGTGCAGACCAGGTTAGGGGCCTGGAGGCGTTTATAATGCTGATGGCCGGGATCGGTCTGGTGCTCCTGTCATTTGCCTATTGCTCATCCATTGCATTCATCGCATGGATGATGCTCGTAGGTTGCTCCTGCATTGCTTATGGACTCCATAGATGCATTATCTATGCACAAATACGCCACGCAGAACGACGTTGGCGCTGTGATGGAACTCGTGTCAAATTCGTTCCGTCTTGGCTGTGCGAGACTGGCGAGATTCTTGTTAACTCAATGATGGCTTTGTCGTCACTGTTGTCTCTGTGCCTTGCGGTATTCTCTGGTCTGGATGAGCCGGGTGATACCAGAGCGTTCTGGCTCTCACTCCTGATGACAGCCTTCTGTGCATCAGCATGGACAGCCACTCCCTTGTATCGCCCCGGAGCTCCCTCCTTCGAGGTATCTCCTCACGGCCTTTTTCTGCGGCCAGCAGGGATTCGTCACAAATTCGTCTCCTGGGACTCTTCACCTACGTTCCTGAAATACAGAACGATAAGAGGGGTTCCCCGTGTCTTGCTGGCAACGAGTAGCGAGACTATCTACTTCTCAATAGGCGGCTTACCTCTCGGGTGTGAGCAGCTACATAAACTTTTGGTGTTCTACAACAATCATCCTGAACTTCGTGACGAACTCACTCAGCAGCACGGCCTGGAACGCGTCAGGGAATTGATGTACGCCTCATTAAACGAAGTGGAAGCAGGTCTCGCCAGGGAACGCGCACAGTCCGCGAATCGGCCGACTCAATCACACGAGCGGTAATCATACGCTCACAAGCCCAATCATCACCAATAGCCTCCCCCAGCCTAGGTGGACATAGGCTCCGCGCAGGGCCTGCCACAGCAGTGTGTTGTCTCATGACTTCTGAGAGTTTCGTGTGCCTTGACATCTCAAGGCACCGGTGCGGCGGGTGGATCGAGCTTGATTATCGTCACTCACCCAGCCGGCAGGAGGCGGGCGCGGTCAAACAGGTGGCTCCTGGCGTCGTCTGGGCGCAATGCACGAGGGTCGGGGGCTACTGGGCCGGGTTCGGGTATACTCAATAGGGGTGGGGCTCTCGTGCAGTACGCACACCCCTTGGCCAGTGCACCTCCACCCTCGTGCAGTAGGCAGCCCCGAGGAAGGAGCTCGGGCCAAAGCCAGCGTTGAGGCAGTGTCAAGCCCCGGGTTTTGTGGAGGCTGGTTTATCTGGTGCCGGTGGTTGCCGGTTGTGATCGTTCCTGGCGGTGGTGGTCGTGGTTGGTGTCGGGCGCCCAGGCGGCTTCGTGCTCGGCGGGGGTACGCATCCCGATGGCGCAGTGAGGGCGAATGGTGCCCATACCAGTGGACCCTGGATATCTCCGCCTTGAGGGCCTCGTCGCGCAACGACCTGGCTGATGGGGGCGGGTCTTGGCTGCGTGAGTCACGTGCTCGGGGCGATCTTGACTCCGGCGCCAGTGAAGCACCTTGCAGATCGGCCAGGCCCCAAACTCCTCCTTCTTGGTCTCGATGTACTGGCAGATCAGCGGGACGGGCGCTCACACTCCGCCCGGGGCGCAGATACGTACTCGCCTTGCGCAGGATCTCATTGGCCCGACGCAGTTCTCGGATCTCCAACGCCGGCTCCCTGATCCGGGCCGCCTCATCGGTGGTGGTTCCCGGCCTCAGACCACCATCGACCTGGGCCTTGTTGACCCAGGACCGTAGAGCCTCGGGGTGGACACCCAGCTCCTCGCCGATCCTGCGCACCGCCCCCCCCTGGCCCGTGCTGGGGCAGCCAGTGCCGCCAACACCCGTCCTCGTGGCCCGCTCCCACAGCTCACCGGGGTACTTCCTTAAGTCCCATAACAGCGATCCTTACCTGTCACCACTGCCTCCATCAAACCCAGGGCGACTCACATTAAGTCGGGCGACCCGCTTACACCTCATTCGCCCGCAGTCCTGCGGGGCGGCCTCGTTGAGCTCGGTGATCGGTCCTGGGTGAGCCCATGGCCGGGTCGACCTTGTACAGCTACGCGCATCCGCTTGGTCGGGACCGCGTCAGCGGCCGCTCGTTGCTGACGGGCCGGTCTGCTGGCTCTCCTCCAGGCGCATGTAGGGCGAGCGCCTCTGTCTCGACCAACCCGCAGCCGCTTGACCTTATAGGCGTCCTGGTGGTTCTCAACGAACCAGGGACCAGGCTCTACCGGATCGTCCCCACCGGCGAGACATGCTTGGCCGTCTGCTGAAGGATCCCACCGGCTCCCGGGCCGGGCTTGACCTCTCTGGGCTCGAGGCTCGGCGTTGGCAGCCTCCAGGCGGACGATCGTCTCCGAGGCAGTCTCCTGCACCACACCACTTGGCTGGGACGCATCAGGAACGTTGGAGCGCAGTGGGTTGGGTACCGGCCTGCCGTCAGCCTCGGTCTTGCGCTCGGTCCCGTACCGGGCCAGCTACTGGCGCAGCGTGCCGCGCTCGACTCCCAGGTCCTGGGCGACTGCCGTGCACTGTCGTCTCGTACAGGTCCGCCGCCTGACGCCGCAAGTTCCTCGGAGGACCCCTTCCTAACCATGCTCAGATCATCTCGCCCTGCCCAGCCCAAAGGCCGCAATCAGCATGCCCAAACAACAGAGGCAAGCCCCGAGTAGGGCGGTGGTGGGGCGTTCACCCCTACCTGAAGGCATGGCGTCCTCCTAGCATCACTGTGGTGCTACACCACAACGTCATTGGAGCTAGTTATTGGCAAATCACAAGGGGTGCTCAGAAGGTGCAGGGCGGTCGAACATATAGGTGTTCACAATTTGAACGATAGGTATATCGATGGTTGAGAGACGGGGGAGAGGTGCCCATGTGGGGTGCTGGAGCAGACAGCTCTCGCGAGAGTACTTTCGGGTATAGTCCCCGATGCAACTGAATGATTGCGAATTGATTGCTATCTGCAAGAAGGGGCTTGTGTGGTGGAGGGACCTGTTGTAAGAGGCCGAAGGTCTGTGGTCTTGAGGGCATGGCGTCTCTCGAGTGGCCGCCAGCTAGGGCCCGCTCCTATGTCAGATGACTCGCGGCGCAGGTGGGCGTCATGTTCCTGAGCGCGGGCATCAGCATCGTGGGACTCGCGCCAGGTGTGAGGACGACAGACACCTTGGAAGAGGCTTGCCAGTTCATTCCTCGTCGCCCAAGCGAGGATGTTCTGATCATCTGCGGGTCTCAAAGCCGGACCCGCGCGCCACGAGTGGCTCGTGCTGTTGCAGAGCATGACCGGGTGGCTGTGGTGACGGTGCTGGGAACCCCGACTCGTCAGGCTGCAATCGCTGCTCTTCTTCTGTCTATTCCGACGGCCTATCTCGGTGTCGCGCAGGCAGTGGCTGATGCTGCGCAGAGTGTGGTGGAAACTCGGGTCGCACTGACTTCAGTCTCTCGGCTTGAGGCAGGGCGTCCCTCGATGAGGCAGCACCTCCGCAGTTTTTTCCCGGGTGCGAGTTTCGATGTCGACATAAGAACTCGAAAAGTTACTTCCGTCCGTCCTGTGAACTGGTCCGAACTTCCGACTGCTCTGACCATCGAAGCTCGTTCCAGTCCTTCTGGAAAGGATCGAGGGATCGAGGTCGTTGCGCCGCAAGCGGGGATTTTTCTCCCCTTAGAGCGTACGAGTTGGAACGCCCGCAGTTGGGTTGAGCGCTCTGCACTCCCCGATGCCCCCGGTCGAATGGCCATCGTTTTGGCGCAGCAGGCCGGATGTGAAGAGTGCAACCGTTGCGGTCGACCTGCTGGTCCATCCGGTTGTCTCTTCTGTGGGACCGCTCGTGTCCCTGAACATTTGTCATTGTCGCCACAGTGTATCCAACCTAATACCAAAGGAGTTTCGATTCGATGAACCCCCGTCAGCGTAAAGGTATCGTCCTCATTTTCTTCACCATTGTCGGGGCGCTGGTTACCTTTGGCTTGGTTCTTTCCTACGTCAACTCCGTGGCGAGTCAGGTTGGTCCAATGACCACTGTCGTCACTCTTGCTCGGGATGTGGAGACATTAACATCTCTGAAAGAGGAAGACGTTGAGGTGAAAGAGGTCCCCGTGCGATGGGCTCCTAACGGAGCATTGCACTCATTTAAGGAGACTTCCGGTCTAGTAACTTCGGGGGCCTATAGCAAGGGAGATATGCTTCAAGCAGGGATGCTTGAATCCCCGCCGGGACTCCAGTCCGGATATCGTGAGGTTGCTATTATCGTAGACGCTGAAACTGGAGTAGCAGGCAAGGTGTCCTCAGGTCAAACTGTCGATATCATCGCGACGGTTGAGGATCCGAACACCAAAGCTCAACATGCCCAAGTTGTAGTGGAAAATGCGAAAATTCTCGACGTCGGTGTTCCAACTGACGTCAAAGAAAAAGACGAATCCGGCAATTTCACCGACGAAAAAGGAGTCCCAGTCACCTTTGCTTTAAGTACGCAAAATGCGCTGAAGGTTGCTTATGCGGAGAGTTTTGCTGTCAAAGTGCGGTTAGCTCTACGTGGCGAGGGCGATGATGGTGCCTTGGGGCCAGATTCCACCCAGTACACCGGGAACTCTGGACAGGCTCCTGCTGCACCTGAAGCACCCTCAACAGAAAAAGGTGGTAACTGAGTAATGGCATTGTTCATCGTTTCGCAAAACCGCGAGGTCGTCGAGCAGGTTCGTGCCACGCTGCTCGAGATAGACGCCTCCTTTGCTGTTAACGCTGTCGGCTCGGCCGAGAGTCTGCGCATGCGTCTCCAAGACGATTCCGAAGGCCACGTCGTTCTGATTGACCTGCACATTAACGACGGACTCGGACTCGATCTGGCCCGTGAGGTCACTATGTCCTGGCCATTGGTGGCCACGTTACTACTGACAACCGAACGTGGTAACCAGATCTACGAGAGTGCCTTAGATGTTGGTGCTCGCGATGTGCTCCCCCTGCCGGCGTCCCTAGAGGCGTATTCGACGAAGGTTCCCGCAGCCGTCGCCTGGACGCAGGTTGTCCACCATCGCGTCGAAGGTTTTGCTATAGAACAGCAGCGTCAGATCGGGCGAGTTATCGCCGTTGTTGGGGCGAAGGGAGGAGTGGGCACCTCACTGCTTGCACTTTTACTAGCTCGTGAGCTTGCTCGCCGGACACCAACGTGTCTCATCGATCTCGATCTGCGCAATGGTGACCTTGCCGCATACTGCGGGGCCAGGCCACAGCGCTCGGTGGCAGACCTTGCCGATGTGGGAGAGAACATCGGGCGGCGCGAACTCGATGAAGCTAGTTTCCCGATACACGGGGGCATCATGCTCCTAGCGGCCCCTAAGTACGGTGAGGCTGGTGAGACAATGGGTGAACCACAGGTCCGACGGGTGGTCCAGGCCACGCGATACCAATATGCCGCCATTATTCTGGACTGTGGATCGCGTTTGGATGATGTACAGGCTGCTGCCTTGGACTTCGCTGATGAGATACTGGTTGTTGCCACTCCGGATATTCCTTCTCTGCGCGCAGCCAGGCGCCTTCATGAATCAATGGAGCGACTTGACATTGCGAGGTCCAGCCCACTGTCCCTTGTCTTGAACAAGGTGAATCGTAAAGCGGAAATCCAGCCTTCCGCTGCAGGACGTCTGACAGGGCTAGCTGTAGGAATGGAGGTTCCAGGAGCTGAAAAGTTGCTTGAGCCATCCATGAACACTGCCACTGTCTTGGAACAGCCACTCGAGCCGATCGTTGGGCCACTCAAACAGTGGGTCGATAATGGCACTCGGAAAGCCACTCCTCTCCTATCACAGGATTCAACGATGCTTGAAAGAGACGCTACACATGCCGACCAGAGGTCCGGCCGATCTAACCAGTTGACGAAACGCGGAGAACGAAATAAGCGAGGTAAACGTCGAGGTGGTTGGGGGAGACGCCGGGAACAGGGACAGATTCTCGCTGAGGCCCCGGTCTCCTTCGCACTCATTACGTTGACTATTCTGGTTTGTATCCAACTTGTATTCTGGGGAGCCAGTCACTTGGTCGCCGCCAACGCGGCCAAGGATGCGGCGCGTTACTATGCGGTGGGGATGCCCCAAGGACAAGTCCAGAGAAAAGTTGCCGACCGTCTTCCTTGGGGATGGGGTGATGGGCTCAAGGTTGGATCTCCCTATAGCAGTCGAGTGGATGTCAGCCTGTCGATTCCGTCGCCCTTCAACCTTCCGCCAGTCGATGATAGTGCAATTATTCAGTGGGAGCGTTGATGATGAGCACTATAAAATGTTTTGAACGTCTTAGAAGTCGCGGCTTATGTCGCGATTGCGAACGGGGGTCGCTTTCCGTCGAACTCGCGATCGCCGTTCCCATTATCGTTCTTATTACTCTGTTCGTCGTGCAGGGATTCCTTGCTGTCTCGGTGGTCTCGTCAACCCAGGCTGCCGCCCGAGACGGTGCTCGAGCCGCTATGACTCGCCAGACCTCGGTTGACAGTGCGGTTGCCAATGCGCTGCCCGATTGGGTAGTTATTGAGAGCGTGAGTCGAAGTTGCACGGGGGAAAATTGTGTGGCGGTGACATCACGCATCCCCGTCGGCATTCCGTGGATCACCAGTTCGGAACTGACAGTGACACGCAGTGCCTCCTTTCCCAAGGGGGATTCCTGATGGCCCTGCGCGATAGGATTTTGCGAGATCCAGACCATGCCGGCAATGGAAACGAGCGAGATAGTCTTGTTTCCACGTATCGAAACCGGCTTCTCGAGGAGATCAACCTCGATGAAGTTTCCTCCCTGTCGATGCCGCAGCGCCGTGCCCGGCTTGAGCGCATGCTCTCTCGTATTCTCTCCGCAGAGGGACCAGTGATGTCCTCCTCGGAGCGTGTGCGACTCATTGAACGTGTGGTCGACGAGTCAGTGGGACTGGGCATCCTTGAACCGCTTATTGCCGATCAGACTGTCACGGAGATCATGGTCAATGGGACGGGGAGCATCTTTGTTGAGCGTGCCGGGCGCTTGGAACGGTTGCCTCAAGGTTTTTCCTCTGAAGAGGAAATCTATAGGACCATAGATCGTATTGTGTCGTCGGTTAACCGTCGTGTCGATGAGTCTAGCCCGATGGTGGATGCGCGCTTGGCAGGAGGTGAGCGTGTCAATGTTATCATCCCTCCTCTGGCACTCGACGGGCCGACCATTACGATCCGTCGCTTTCCTCAGCCGTTTCGTCTCAACGACCTTGTGACACGTAAGAGCCTTCCCAACGATGCGGCGAACCTTTTGATGTCGATGGTTCGTGCCCGGCTGAATATCCTGGTCTCCGGGGGGACCGGTACGGGCAAAACAACGTTTCTCAACGCCCTTTCTGGTGCAATTCCTGAGGCAGAGCGTATCTTAACCATTGAAGATGCGGCGGAGCTTTCCCTTCAGCAAAGCCACGTCGTGCGGATGGAAGCCAGGCCCGCTAATTCCGAAGGAAAAGGGCAAGTCACCATCCGTGATCTTGTACGTAATGCGCTGCGTATGCGCCCCGACAGGATCGTCGTTGGGGAGGTACGTGGCGGTGAAACGCTTGACATGCTCCAAGCGATGAACACCGGGCACGAGGGTTCCCTGACCACAGTGCACGCAAACAGTACAGTGGATGCTCTTAGCCGCTTGGAGACACTAGCGTCGATGTCAGATATCTCCCTCCCCGTTGATACGATTCGAGATCAGATCAACGGGGCGATAGACATCATCGTCCAACTTGAACGCGATGCTACTGGAGCGAGGCGCGTCAGTGAAATAGCTGAAATTACCTCCGAGCGTAGAGAATCTTACATGACCCAACCGATTATGCGCTCTCTAGTAGGCACTCCGCGTGACGAAAAGGATAATGTCGCTCGTTTCCCGCTTTCAGAGAAGATGGCGCGTCGGTTGACTCAAAAACGGGAGCAAATCGAGCCCGCGTACCTACGGAATACGGGAGGTGCTCAGTGATGGTTACCCCTTGGATAATTCTGGCTGCGGCGGTAGTCTCCCTCGCTATAGGATGTTGGGGTGTTATTACCCTTTCTGGGGACCGTAGACGCACACAAGATCTTGAAGAAAGTATGGGGCCCAGCGGGAAACATGCGTCCGCAACCGTAAGCAATCGTTTGGGGCGTTTATTGCAGAACACCCGTTGGGTGACGGGCATGAATAATAAGCTCATGGCGGCGGGTCTCCATTGGCCTGCTACCCGAGTGCTTCTGGTGATGATTGCTACTGTCTTAGTGCTCCTCGTTGGCGGGCAAATATTGGTAGGAAGGATTGCCTCGGTAGTCTTGGCTCTGACCTCTCCGTTGGCCTTTCTCCGCTGGTTGGATCACCGTTGCATGAAACGGACTCAGCGCTTTGTCGCCCAGTTACCTGATCTTGCGCGTCTGCTCGCCAATGGAAGCTCTGCGGGGCTTTCGATGCGTAGATGCTTGGGCATGGCGTCTACAGAGCTAATGAGTCCTGCTTGCGACGAGATTGGGAACGTGGTTACTCAGTTAGATATAGGATGGCCAGTAGAGCAAGCTCTCCAGAAACTCTCGGAGCGGCTTCCATCGCGTGAAGTTGGAGTGCTTATTCGTACCATCGTTATTCAACAGCGCGCCGGTGGGGAACTCGTTCGTGCTCTTAACGACATTGCCGCTTCGTTGGAAGATCGTAAAGAACTGCGTCGGGAAGTTGGGACTACGATTTTGGGGGCGTCTATCTCGGGTTACGCAGTAATTCTTATTGGGTTGGGGTCTGTTCTCCTTATGAATTTGGCGAAGCCGGGATTCCTTGACCTGATGGCCTCATCATTTTTTGGGCGAGTAGCTTTGGTAATCGCGGGTGTACTCTTCGCTGGGGGCGTTGGAATGATGCGTCTTGTCTCAAGAGTGGATATCTGATGTATCTTATTTCGATAGTGGTTGCACTGGTTGCCTTTATTTTGGTCCTGTGTGCAGCACAGGGTGTGCGAATGGTTAGTTATAATGCGGCGCAGTACCTGTCCATGGAGGAAGATGCTACTGTCCGTGAAAAAGAAAGCCTCGTCATCAAAGTGGTTGACAAGGCTGGTGATCGTTTTGGGAGGTTACTTTCAGGAGTTTATGGCCCTCGGCGACGAGCGCGATTGGAAAGTCGACTAAAAAGAGCGGGTTATCCGGCTGGCTTAACCCAACGGACGTTCATTCAGCGTGAGACAGGTTTTATTCTGTTGGGGCTTATTGTTTTTCTGTTTTGTTTCCTTCTTGATGAGCTGATTTTAGGGATCGTGTGTGGCATGCTCCTCTCCTGCTGGATGCAAGTTTGGCTTACTAACACTGGTCTCAAACGATCTCAACAGATCGATCGTGATCTGCCGGATTTTCTAGATGTTCTGTCTGTGACGGTTCGATCTGGGATGTCTTTCCGCCTTGCGGTTGAACGCGTGAGCTCTTTCCATGAAGGTCCTCTTGCTGACGAAATGAGGAATGCTATCCATTCCATGCGGCTTGGGGTGACCAGGAGAGATGCTTTTATTGCAGCTCGGGACAACTCTCGTAGTGAGAATGTTGCCATTTTTGTGTCCGCCTTTTTGCAGGCTGAAGAATTAGGTACTCCTTTGGCTGATGCTCTCGTAGATATTTCTTCTGAGATTCGTCGCGAGCGAGCGCAGCAGGTTCGGCGTGCGGCAGCCAGGGCACAGCCGAAGATTGCCATGGTGGTCACAACCATGATTCTTCCGGCTACCTTGATTCTTATACTTGGAAGCATGATTTTGATGAATATTGTTCCTGGAATTGGAAGCTGAAATGCATCACGAAGAAATCTCCCTAGCTACGCAGGTTCAGGCCGGGACTATTAAATCCACAGTGTCGTTCTTCGCCTGTGCACGGTTAGGAGTGCTTGCCGCTATTGGCGCGGTTGCGGCTTCGAAGGCGTTAGGGACTAGTTTTTCTATATTGCCGCTCCTGGCAATGCCGATGAGTGCGCTCCTTCTGTGGGGTTGGCAATATGTGTCGAATGCTGTTCTCAATGGCAGATTGTTCCCGGTTGTAGATGCTCTAATTGCGGGAATACTTTGCTTAGAGTCTGTCAATCGGCTCGGTGCGCCTGGTTTGGGAGGATCGTACGTATTGTTATCTGTGGTCTTGATCGGGGTCACCCGCTCTTTTCCATGGGTTGTGGGGTGGTTCATGGTTGCAGGAACTGTTGTCGTGCTGGGAGGTGGCGACGTATTTTTCCGCGGTCGCGGTTTAAGCCTCATGCTTTTCCTATTTTTTTTCGCCATGACAGCAGTTTTGGCGGTCAGGATGGGAAACCAGTTCCGGCAGACTAGTCGCCTTACAGATGAACTTGCGGATGCTCGCATCCAACGGGCTGCTAGTGACGAGCGACTGCTCATTGCTAGAGACTTGCACGATTCTATGGCCAAGTCTATTCACGGTATTCGCATGCTTGCCGAGGCGCTGAAGGATGATCTTGACGAGGCCAATGCCATAACTCGTGAGCTTGCTGAGACTCTTTTTGAAGCGGCCGACGAAGCTAGCCGAGAGGCGCGTGCTGTGCTTGATGGTCTCAACTCTTCGGAGCCGATTCAGGATCTGAGTGAGCACTTGTGCCGTCAGATTCAGGCATGGGGGAGGCGTACCGGACATAACACAGTTATTGACGTGTCGGAAGACTTACAGGTGCAGCGACCACAAGGGGAGTGGGCGTGGAATGTAGAACGTGTTGTTGGAGAGTTGCTCAGCAATGTGGAAAAGCACGCTGAGGCGGGCGGTGTTCGTGTAACGATGCGTTGTAGTGATGGTGCTATATCCGTTGTGGTTGAAGATGACGGAAAGGGCCCTCATGAGGCAATGCGAGGGCAGGAGGACCTAGTTTTGGCAGGGCATTACGGCTTGGCCGGCGTGCGGGAAAGACTGCGTAAACTCGGAGGAGAATTGCGAATCGGGCGTTGTGCAAAGGGGGCGGGTACGGCGGCCACCATCTCAGTTCCTTTGCCTGGCGTGAAGTAATAAGGCACAGTTAATGATGGCAGATAACATGAGGAAGGATACATGCGATGCATGTGCTCGTTGTAGACGATAATCCGATCGTTAGAGTTGGGCTAGTCACGCTTCTGCGTCGAATCGAGCAAGTGGATAGTGTTGGCGAAGCGGGTGATGGCGTTGAAGCGATCGAGGAGGCTCGGAAGAATACTCCCGATGTTGTACTTCTTGATGTCGATATGCCGAGAATGAGTGGTCTGGACGCACTGCCAGAACTTTCGTCGAATTCGGCCGTTCTCATGCTTACTAACTCTAGCGAGTCTACGATGATTTTGCGGGCACTTGATTTGGGTGCTAAGGGTTATCTGGTGCATGGCGGTATTGGTATCAAGGAGTTGGCTGGGGCGTTGGTGACTGCGCTGATGGGGGGAATGGTTCTTGGTCCCGAGGCTGCAGAAGTCGTCGTGAATGGCCCGGAGCAGGAAACAGTGAATCCTTTGCGCTCTAAAGTGACTGAGCGTGAAGCGGAAGTGCTTGATGCTGCAGCGCGGGGCATGACTAATGAGGAGATCGCCAGGGAACAGTTTCTGTCCGCTAGGACTGTAAAGAACTATCTCAATGCTGCTTACCCTAAACTTGGAGTTCACAATAGGGCAGAGGCTGTCCTGGTTTGGGTCAATGGAGGAGCAAACTGACCTTTGTCATTACTAGTCTCGATCTTTTATTGGCTGGTTGAGTTGAGGTCTGTGGCGTCGTTGCCGTTGCTGTGGGCGGGATTGTGGCACGTGGTGACGGTGTGGTGAGTGTCGTCTCGCGTTGGTTGCGCCTTTCCAGGGGCTAGAGGGGTTTTCCTTCAGGATCGTGGTGGGCAGGGAGCAGAGGGGCTCTTCGTGTTTACGGGGCTGGTAGGCCTTGGAGGTGCCCGAGCTCATCGAGCAGGAGGTTAGTCCAGGGGTGGTCGGCCTTGTGGCGGATGATGACGCGGTAGGCGTGGCGGGCGATGACGGCGGGGATTCTCATCTGCCGCAGGCGGATTGTCTTGGGCTCCCAGCATTTGGTGGGGGTGCCGGCCAGGGGCAAGCAGCTGGGATAGTGCTAGCTGTTGTGGGTCATGAGGTTGTAGTTGTGGGTGGGGCAGCGCAGGGGGTCGGCAAAGTTGGTTTAGGTGGTTGGCTGGGTGATGAGCTTGATGGCTCGTTTGGGGTGTCTTGATAGGGATCTGGTGGTTGAGGCGATAGCGGCTCTGGTACCGTGGAAGAGTCGGATGAGGTTGATGGCCAGGTTTCTCAGCATGGCCATGATCTCGGGGCCGTTAGCGGTGCGCAGCTGGTGGTGGTCCTCGCCCGTGACGACGTCTCTGACCGACGTGGAGGCGGTTCTCGATTCCCTTCCCCAGTGCCCTTGGACCCGGGCCGCGACGGTCTCGGGCTGGGCCTGGTCCATGGGTAGGGAGCAGATCGGGGTAGACCACCTCAACGCCCGTCTTTTTAGTGGTTGTCTTAGCGCTGCTGTTCTTGCCCGCGTTCTTACGGTTCCTGGTGGTAGTGGTGCGTCGGACCCGGACCACCTGGGCGGCTGCGGGGAAGCCCGCCCACTTGGTTGCTTCGACGGTTTTGACGGTGCGTCGCACCCGCCGCCCATGAGAGGTGTCGACCCAGGAGGTGGAGAGGTGGACGGGACGTTCTTCTGGGGAAGCCTCTTGAGCGTCCTGCGCAGGGTCTTCTGGTTTCCCTTGACCGTCAGAAGGTAGTGACCACCCCGATCACGTATCCACTGGGCGGTGCCTGTCTGCGTGTGTATGGCGTCGGCGGTGACCACTGCCCCGTCCAGGTCAAGGGGCTCGAGCAGGTCCGGTAGGGCGGGGCCTCTGGTTGGACCTGTCCGCCACTCTTTGCTGGGTCAGGACCGTGCCGGTGGCGTGGTCCAGGGCCGACAGGAGATGAGGCGCCGGATTCTCATTGGTGCGGGCCCCGCGCATGGTCTTGCCGTCTACCGCGACCACTGTTCTTCCCTCGATGGTGCCGGTGCGTGTGTAGAACCATGACCTCAGGTGGGCGTCAACGTCAGCGGGGTCCAGGTCCTGCAGCACCCGCCGGATGGTCGACTCCGACGGAAGAGCCCGGCCCGCCTCCACCCCCAGGGCCTCCAGGTCGGCGGCGGTCAGGTCCGTGGTGTGCTCCCATATCGCCGTCAGGCTGCGACAGCCCGCGAGCACCCCCGTGATGGCCAGGGACAGTACCGTGAACAGGCTGTGGCGCACTCCGCGTCTGTCGCGGGGGTCGGTCACGTTCCTTAAAAACCTGGGCTAGGGGCTGGCGCGACAGGGCGGTCGTGGTGGAGGATGACATCGGTGCGAGCTCCCAGGACGAAGGGACGACTAGACACCACTCATCGTCCCTACAGGGCCCGCGCCCCCCCCGTCTCAACGACACACCACCCCTGTCGACGCTCAGCCGCCCTCACCCACCAACTTTGCCGACCCCCTGGGGGTGCTTCTATGTGGTGTGTCAAGCGGCGGTGGGTAGTTTCGTGGCTGGTTGGGGGTTGTAGAGGGTGCCGTTTCGGATCATGGCGTGCAGGGTCAGGATGCGACGGTGGGCCAGGGCGAGGACAACCTGGTTGTGGCGTTTCCCCTGCTGGCGTTTGCGCTGGTAGTAGGCCCGGGAGACGGGGACGGAGCACAGAGAGGCAAAGGTAGAGGGGAACATGGCGCGCTTGAGCCTCTTGTTGTCGGCGTGGGAGACGTGCTCGCCGCGGATCGATGAGCCGGAGCAGCGTGTGACGGGAGCGAGCCCGGCGTAGGAGGCCAGCTGGGCTCCGGCGCCTGGAGGTCTTGCCCAGGGTTTCGGCCAGGAAGACGGCGGCGGTCCTGACCCCGATCCCGGGCATCGAGGTCAGGACCTGGCACATGAGGGTGGGTCACCCGCCAGGGCCTCGACCTGGGCGCGCGTCATCAGCCCGCTGAGCGTGCAGAGCGATGAGCTGACGTGCCAGGTGAGGCAGCACCGTGCCGGCGGCGTCGTGCGCCCGGCCAGGGCCCCAGCACCCGCTCGAGGGCGGGGTCTGGGGGAACGACTGGCCCCGGATGCGGCCCTCGGTCTGGTTGACCTGGCGGGCCAGGTCCAGGTCGAAGCCAGTCAGCATGCTCAGCGCTGCGGTCTCCTCGTCCGAGGTGCTAATGGCATGCAGAGTGTGGGGCATGGTCCTGGCGGCCTGGGCGATGACGGCAGCGTCCTTGGCGTCGGTCTTGGCGCTGCCCGGCGTCAGGTCG
>ERZ773010.1173-NODE-1173-length-16736-cov-46.751334_pt1 | contig 16736 bp, 10 predicted proteins | sample MGYA00580842_ERZ773010 | MGnify/ENA primary metagenome ERZ773010 (study PRJEB29015, sample SAMEA2737982) | human oral metagenome | biome: human oral; feature: human-associated habitat; material: dental | place: China | collected 2107 ...
GCGCGCGGCGCGTGTTTTCTAAGGCCAGCAGGGTGCGGACGGCATCGAGATTCGCTTGCAAAGCCTCTTTTTTGTGGTAGGTCATGGTTTTAAGGTGGAAATAAGGATTGGATTATTAACCGGTAAGGTTAATAGTTAACTTCATGCCGCAGGATATTAATTCACAAGCTTTGCATTTAATTTCATGCGACAGGATATTAAGTGGCAAGCTTTCTGATCAACTTCATGCGACAGGATATTAAGTTGAAAGTTTGCTGATTAACTTCATGCGACAGGATATTAAGTCGAAATCTTGCTAATTAACTTCATGCGACAGGATATTAAGTAGCAAGCCTTGCGTTTAACTTCCTATCGTAGAATCATAACTCGAAAGGTTAGCGGTTAATATCCGCTATAAATAGGGGATGATTTACCTGCCGATCCCCCGTTTTTGTGGTTTGTTTTCGGTCTGCCGAACGGCTGGAGCCTCTTTGGCAGACGATTTCAGGCGCTCTTTGTTCGATAGGGAGTCCTTGAAAATGAATTCGATGCCTCGCTTTTCAGCGTTTACCTGTAGCGTGGCGTCGAACGGTTTGCCGTGACGCGAAAGCATGCCCTCCACCTGCACGGGGCGTCCCTCGGTGAGCGCGCGGTGCTGCTCCTCGGAGAGCCGGACTCCCTTGATTTCGTGCGGGATCTGAACTCGGTCAGCCCGCAGCGAAACGAGTTCGTTTGTCAGCCGGTCGACGGATACATAAGCGCGGAACGGCTCGCCCTTCTTAGGGGTTAATTCGACAGTCCGACCGAGGTTGCCCCGAGTGAGGAGTTGCTCCTTCTCTTCGGGTGAAAACGTGTGCCCCATATAGGGGAAATCGAGCTGCGGTTCTCGTCGCAACGTATGGATGTTGAGACTGAGGCGACCGTCTACCCCTGTACGGAGAGCCAGCCGTGCTTCGGTATAAATCGTAGTATCTCCGAAGGGTACAGCGAGGCTAATAAGCCCCGTTTTCTGCCAATTTAGCAGTCGATCTAAGTTCCCGCCCGCCTCGAGCTTCTCCCGACTCACGCCGAGGCGCTCCAGCTCCTTCCAATCCACCTTTTCTGGGTCGATAGCGGGCAGCTTTTGGGCCGGCGACTCATCCGAGCTGACGCGAATGCTGTCTAATGCAGCCTTATTTTGAGGTACATCACGCGCGGCGAGCATGCTCTTCAGCGCCTCCACCGACTCACCCACTCGATCGGCTACGACCCGATAAACGCCGAAATGCGTCGGATCGTTGAACTGCCGACGGAGGTTCGTCATGAAGTTCTTCAGCAGCCCATCGTTCTTCTTGAACACCAAGAAAGCCGCCCGATTCTCCTCGGTCGGCTCCACGGTCTTGATCTTCCCCTTCTCGTCCTGCCCCGAAATGACAGACAGGCGGCCGGGATCAGCCGGCGATTTCGCCTCGCTCCGATCCTCGAGCACAAGCACATAGTTATCCGGATTTTCTTTCATAGTAGTATCGATTTTAAGATGAAACGGATACGAAAATAGCCACCCCGATCCGGGATGGCTATGTGGAATGACTCGGTGTGGATTAGGAGGGAGAAGGCGGGAAATGGAGGGAGGAGAAAAGGAGGTGCACCGTCGTGTACTAGAGAAGGTTGATAGCTGAGAATGTTAATTAGCAAGAGAACTAACAGAATCTGAAGTTCATATCTGAGATTAACCTCTTTATCCTACAGCGTCTCAAGGTAAAGGCGGTAAGTCCATCCCTATAGTATAGATGTTCCCGACCTAACTCCACCCACTGTAACTCTTTGAGCTAATGCTATAGTCAGAGATATAAGAATGATTATGTGTCAGCTCTGTACGAGCTACCATGTCTTCCCTAATGTATTCAAACTCTTTTGGGCTGATTCGTGCCCTTGTTGTGCCGCCTTACGATACCAATAGATTGCCGTTGCATCATCCTGGCTAACACCATAGCCATTTTGGTACATTCGGCCTAAGAAATATTGCCCATCGGTATATCCTTGCTCTGCAGATTTGCGATACCAATATACAGCCTCGGCGTAATTTTTATCAACGCCATCGCCCCCAAATTCATATATATACCCGAGAAAAAATTGACTGACAGCATATCCTTGCTCGGCAGACTTACGATACCAGCGACTGGCCTCGACATCATCTTTCGCGACACCGTAGCCTTGACGATACATCGCACCTAAACGAAATTGCCCGTCAGCATTTCCTTGCTCGGCAGATTTACGATACCATTTGACAGCCTCGGTGTAATCCTTAGAAACGCCATAACCATTTTCATACATCCAACCCAAGAGAACTTGCCCGTCAGCATTTCCTTGCTCGGCAGATTTACGATACCATTTGACAGCCTCGGCGTAATCCTTAGAAACGCCGTCACCATTTTCATACATCCGACCTAAGAAATATTGTCCATCAGTATTTCCCTGCTCAGCAGATTTACGATACCACTTGATTGCCTCGATATTATTCTTTGTAATACCATAACCATGCTTATACATCCAACCTAGATAAAATTGCCCTGCTGCATTTCCCTGCTCCGCAGATTTACGGTACCAACGGACAGCTTCGACATAGTCCTTAGACACACCATATCCACTATAATACATAAAGCCTAGAGAAAATTGACCTGTGGCATTTCCTTGTTCCGCAGACTTACGATACCATTTAATTGCTTCCGTATAATCTATAGCTACTCCAGAACCTTTTAGATACATCGAGCCTAAATTATTTTGCCCCATAGATTCTCCCTGTTCTGCAGATTTGCGATACCAGCGTAGTGCTTCCGCTTTATTTTGTGTAACACCATAGCCCTCACTATACAGAAATCCCAAATTCGTTTGGGCAAGTGCATGTCCCTGTTCTGCAGCCTTGTGATACCATTTGGCCGCCTCCACATTATTCTTTGTAATACCATAGCCCTGTCTATACATCCAGCCTAAAAAGAATTGACTATTGGCATTCCCCTGCTCTGCAGCCTTACGATACCATTCAGCAGCCTTAACATAGTCTTTCTTATAATAATACAAGTTTCCCATATTTGCCTGTGCATTTGTATTACCTCTTTCTGCTTGCTTTATTTGATAGGTATATACAGTCTCCCAATTTATACTTTCACCGGGACTCTCCCTTTCTGAATTATCTAAATAGGATATTAAGGAAGCGACGGTGTTAGCATAATAGTAAGAGGTGGAGTCACTCACATTTTCAGGCTTAAGATTTCCTGAAAGATAAGACTCAAACGCTTTAAGTTGTTTTATCGCATGCGTTTTGTCTACTTCGTTACGATGGTTGTACGCATCCCTAATATAATAAAGCGCTTCCTTCTCTACAGCTGTGTTTTGTGCGGAAAGAACAAAAGTCTCTGCCAACAACAGAAGTGTGATAATTTTCTTTTTCATTACCGCTTAATATATAAAAATTTATAATCAATATGTCACATTACACAAAATAGTTCATCCCAAAAAAACAATCAAACACATGAAGAGAAAAAGATAGAAGAGGTCTAATTCGCAGTCGACAAGACCGGTAGTCGCCAATAAGTCTGGTTGAATTTTGCAATTTACATTTTGCCAAATAGAGTTTTACACCAATGGCTTGCGCAAAAACAAGTCGCAAAAAAATGTGCGCAAACATAAGGATAACCGTGTTTTTATTGTATCTTTTTACCCCCCCCCCCTCATTGTTTTTGTGTAGAATTCTCAAAAAGACCACCCTAGAATACAAAGCTTACACTTACACCACACTTCCATCTGTTGCTTGTTTTTCATCTTCAATTCACAATTACTTTCTCTACACTTTTATCTATTTGGACAATATAGACACCATTAGCAAGAGGCACAGATATTTCACCAACAGGAGCATTCAATGTGCGGGTAAGCACACCATTGACCTTATATATACGCACCGTCTTTGCTCGTGAGAGCGACAGATGAAGCCGTCCATCCGTTGTATATATGCGAGACTCGGGCAGTAATGCATTGTCGACGGTGCTCTCGGTGATCTGCTTAAACTCTTTCCATACGGGTGCCTTTGCATAAGCCGCTCTCGCCCCCTTGGGAATGTAGAGCGTTACTTCCGACAGCTTCACTCCGCCAAAGGAGCTTTCTTCTGCGGCTGGTGGAGTTTTACTTTTCACCGTTACGTACTTCAGTCCCGAGCAACTGCCAAAAGCTCGACCTTCAATTAATGACACGCTAGCAGGAAGCGTTATAGACCTCAGAGTGGGATTCCCCCCAAAAGCATCTTGTCCAATTGTTGATACTCCGGCAGGGACGTCATACGTATATCTATTGTTTCCATTAGGATATTGGATGAGAATAGTTTTTGCTTTATTAAACAGCACACCGTCTAAGGAGGTATAGTGCGTATTGTTAGGCACCACCATGATTTGCGCTAAGTTCTTACATGATGAAAATGGAGCGCTCCCAATTTTCTCCACCCTTGATGGGATAGTGATTGACCTTATTCCACAATCCGAGAAGCACCAAGATCCTATTTCTTTTAGCCCTGCTGAAAGCGTAATTTCGGTGAGCGCACCAGCTCCATAGAAAGCGCAGACACCCACCCTTATTACTTCATTAGGCATGACGTACACCTTGTTCGAGGATCCAGCAGGATACTGGATCAGTTTTTTCTTATCCTTATCAAGGAGGGCACCGTTTATCGATACATAGTGAGTATTACCCTTCTCCACGGAGATAGAAGTCAGTTGATAGGAAACAAAAGGAAACTCTCCGATTGTATCTACATCGGCAGGAATTAATATTGATTTTTGATTCCAGCAATAGGCGAAGGCTGCCTCTCCTATCTCTTTCAATCCGGCCGGAAGCGTGATAGCGGGGAGCTTACTACACGACCAAAAAGCACTGCCTCCTATCTTGGTCAACCCGGGAGGCAAGGTTATTGAATTCAATGCTTGGCATTTAATGAAAGCACTGTTTCCAATCTCTTTTAATCCGACTGGCAGCGTGACTGTAGTCAGCTTACTACACGACGAAAAAGCGTTATCTCCAATTTCTATCAGCCCCGTTTGGAACTTGACAGCAGTAAGATTCCTACATGACGTAAATGCACTATTCCCGATTCGCCTCAGCCCGGCAGGAAGAGTTATGGTGGCGAGAGAGGACTCCTTAAAGGCTTCATCACTGATACTTGTCACCCCTTCCTTCACAACCACAGCCTTTATACTCGCGTTCAATCCTTTCCAAGGCGGTTCATATAACCAGTTAAATTCCGGCATGTCTCCCTTTCCTGAAAGGGTAAGAGTGCCGGCATTGTATGTCCACGATAGCGATCCTGCCGTGCCGCTTGTTTTCGTCTGCGCATTGGAGCTGTATCCGTTTACCAAACAGGAAAGGATCGCAATCCATACAATGAGATGTGTTCTTTTATCACCCATAATTTTTTACTATTACCGTGTTACTTTCTATATGCCAAATCAAATTGAACAAACTCTTCATAGGTGGGGGTTCTGCCCGTTGTCACCTGCATGACATGGTCGTAAATAGCTCGCCGGGAAGGAGCATTAAAGAAGAGTGAATTAATACTTACTGACTCCATAATGCTGGTTCTTGAAGCTCTCCATACACCTTTTTCATAGCAGGTGCCACCTCCTTCAAATATGCCCAAGCCTTCTGATGCATAACGTTTGTCCTTAAGGAATTCGGCCCAAGGAACCTTTTGGGGATCATTTGTCAATGAAACGTTCATTGCCCAATTTATCTCGTGCCATGGTTTGAATTCTTTTAGAGGTACGCAAGACGACCGATAATTATACTCATCATCCAACTTTCCAATTCCGTGTCCTACTGTTTCATGAAGAATTGTACTTCGGAATTCTGAGCTGTCATTTGATATATCCGAATATGCATAGGCCAACACACTGTTGTACAGCCAAGAGGTATGCGAGGGAAAAGTTTTTTGGTTTACGATCACACTAATCATCGAATTCTCTTTTTTGAATCCGGGCACAGATGATGCTATGGCAAGAGCTCTGGGATTGGGATCAATCTTGGATTCCTTTGATCCCTTAATACCAAATCCTTTCGCATAGTTGTTTAGGAGGGTTTCCTGCTCTTTACTACGAACTGCATAAACATTAAAATAATCCCGCAGAGAATTCATAGGTTCTACGGAAAAAAGATAGTCGTATGACAGTTTCATCAGTCTGTCATAATGACCTTCTCGAACGTAGTCTTCAGGAAAGCCTATGCCCATCAGTACAATATTGTACCCCTTGCCTATGGTTGCCTTTTGAAGCGTAGTGACAACAACGTCAACCTTAGGTAGACCCTCTGTCTGATTGGGATTACTGGGCGTGACAGTCTGCCCCTGATTGGGCTTATTCGGCTTGTTAATTACTTCTTCCGGTTTTTCGCACGCAAACAGTGTGAAAAGTAGCCATAGTGCCAAGAGCAAATGGCTGAGGCGAAACCTCTTTTTCATGATGATTGTTATTTAATGAGTAAAAACTTTCAGTGTATAGAGGGTAATTGTCGATATTACTTTCTATGTGCCAAATCAAATTGAACAAACTCTTCATAGGTGGGGTTTCTGCCCGTTGTCACCTGCATGACATGGTCGTAAATAGCCCGCCGGGAAGGGGCGTTGAATGTGGCTGGAGAATTACCCGCATCCATAACGCTTGTTTTAGTGGATCGCCATACACCTTCTTTGAAGCAGGTAGCGCCTCCTTCAAATATGCCCAAACCTTCTGATGCATAACGTTTGTCTTTAAGAAACTCCACCCAAGGCACTTTTTCCGGATCATTTGTCAATGAAACATTCATCCACCAATTCTTCTCATTTCCACCTGCGATATAGTCCTTTGAGCTGCAAGAAGACATTAGGCTGTATTCATCCGCCAGCTTGCCTATTCCGTGTCCCACTGTCTCGTGAATAATTATGCGACGAAAGTCAAGGCTATCACTCGATAAAGATGAATAAGCATAGGCCAGTACCGGATCTCCCATAGAAGTATATCCTGAAAAATTTTTCGCGTTCACAATTACACCAATCACTGTATTCTCTTTCTTGAATCCCGGTACGGATGCAGCTATGGCAAACACCCTATGATCAGGTTCAATTTTAGATTCATTCTCCCTGATACCAAAACCTTTGGCAAAGGTATTTAGAAGGGTCTCCTTTTCTTTACTACGAACAGCATAAACATTAAAATAAGCTCGTAGCGAATTCATCGGCTCCATAGAAAACAGATACCTGTGTGACCGCTTCATTAATCTGTTATAAGCGCCCGATCGAATATAGTCTTCAGGAAAACCTATGCCCATCAGTACAATGTTGTATCCCTTGCCTATAGTCGCCTTTTGGAGGGTGGTGACAACCACATCCACCTTAGGTAGATTCTCTGTCTGATTGGGATTACTAGGCGTGACAGTCTGCCCTTGATTCGGCTTGTCGGGCTTGTTGATTACTTCTTCAGGTTTTTCGCACGCAAACAGTGTGAAAAGTAGCCATAGCGCCGAGATCAAATGGCTGAGGTAAAATCTCTTTGTCATGATGATTGCATTCAATAAGTAAAAACTTTCAACGTGTGAAGGACGATTGGTGTGTGCCACTTTTCCTCCAAATAGGTGGCTTCCCATACATTAAACGTGTCACTTCAAAGTCATGGAAATGTCGGGTACATGTTGAGGAAGATCCGGGCATGTACCCGACTGCTAACGATTAGTATACAACGTAATACTCAAATGCATCCAAGGGGAAAATGCCGCTAATCCACAGTGTAATATCCGGCCGGATCTGTCTCCTTCCCAAACCATACGTGGGCGTAATCGCCATCAATGCCTACTCCCATAACCTTTAGAGATCTCCAGGTATCATTCGTCAGTATTACCGAATTATGATCGGGAGAACCTTTCCAAGAATTCAGGGCATCTTGTGGTGAAAGTGCGCCCGTTCCCCCAACGGAAATTTCAAACCCGTATCCCTTGTAAGCGGTGAGTTCCGAAGGCTTGCTCCACATACCTTTCGCTTGTTTGTGATCTGATGTATATATTACAGGGCTCCAATTACCATTGGCTGACCAGCTGTGGAAATTACCCTTCACCCCGTCGGCATTCACCTGGTTTTCGGGGTGATTGGCATTGGAATCCTTTACATGAGCTCTTGCAACCTCTGTCAATGACTTGGAAAGGGGGAGAACCGGCAGTCCGAGACTTGCACGATACTCACTGATCAAAAGATAGAGCATGGCTTCCTTTTCCGTAAGTCCCTGCGCCATCAACTTGTTTACTTTCGGAGAACGTTCTGGTTTATTTGCCTCCTTACCTGGTTTCCCAGCATTATTGTTCTTATTGCTCTGGCCTCCGGGCTTGCTGTTCTCTTGAGGATGAGGAGTTGGTCTGTCTTCAGCGCAATTAGTAATTAATGCGCCCATCATTAAAATCGCTGTAATAAAAAGAATCTTCATAGACCTGTTGTTTAATTATTTACCGAATAAGAGGAGCTGAAAATTGCATAAGCAACCACATCAAGGTATGAGATACAGACAGAATGTGTGGATCTATAATTGGGGAGTAGTTGTCTCACAACGAAACAGCCCACTCAATGACCGTTATTTACTGTTTGTTTTATGTGAGGGGCAGCCCCATGTGTCCACCCCTCACTCAATTCATTTCACCATTACTTTCTCAATTCGTTCGCCGGCCCGCACGACATAAGTTCCGCTCGAGAGGGTGACGAAGGTATTACCTGCCGAAACATTGAACATACGCACAAGCGTTCCGCTCAGATTATAGATCTGTATCGATACGGCCTGCGGCAGCGACAGATAAAGCCCGCCGTCGGTAGCGTAGATGCGAGCGTCGGGCAGGGTGGCATTGCCTACCGTGGAACGGACTTCCACACTGCAAACAGCTTGCACGCCGCTTCCATCCTGTGCTTTCACTATGATATCGGCTTTGCCTTTGCCTACGATCGTCACCTCGGCCGTTATCACCGCCGGATCGCTGGCTGCGCGTAGAATCGAACCGATCTGCGGCCGGGCGTTGGGAATCACCTTCACCGTGGCCACTTTCTCGTCACTGCTGATCCAAGAGAGCGACTTGCTTTCGGCATTGTCGGGGCTGATCGTGGCCGTGAGGCGGAACGACCGCTCGCCGTTGATCACCCTCGAAGAACTACTCAACCTAATACTACCTACTTTCGGTCCTACCGAAGGCTTGGGAGTGGGAGTGGGAGTAGGAGTGGGAGTAGGTGTGGGGGTAGGAGTAGGTGTGGGGGTAGACGCAGCAGCTGCCTGATTGATCGTTACAGTTTGGTCCGGCAGTCCGGTCGCACTGAACGTAACCGTAGCTGTGCGCGCCGTGGTGGCTGTATTGGCCGCGATGGTCAATGTCACCGTGCCATTGTTCGTCCCGCTCGATGCAGAGAGTGTCGCCCACGTGGCAGAGCTTGTCGCTGTCCATGCTTGATTGGATGTAATGGCAATTGCCTGCGTACCTCCAACAGCTGGTTGAGTCACTGTCGTCGGGGCGACGGTCAGCGTGGGGCTTGTTCCTGTTTGGCTGACCGTTACCGTCTGCGTTAGTGAACCAGCAGTAAAGGTCAGGGTGGCTGTGCGTGCCGCCGAACCTGTGTAGGCTGCTGTCGTCAGGGTCACGGTGCCGTTGCCCGTTCCGGAGGACGGCGACACAGTCAACCAAGTGTCAGAACTTGCTACCGTCCATGCGGCATTTGAAGTGACTGTAACGGTCTTCGTACCACCGGTTGGCGTTTCGCTGATGGCTGTCGGGGCAATCGTCAATGTGGGAGCGGCAGCTGCCTGATTGATCGTTACAGTTTGGTTCGGCAGTCCGGTCGCACTAAACGTAACCGTAGCTGTGCGCGCCGTGGTGGTTGTGTTGGCCGCGATGGTCAATGTCACTGTTCCATTGTTCGTCCCGCTCGATGCAGAGAGCGTAGCCCATGCCTTATCAGAAGTGGCAGTCCATGCAGCATTTGAAGTGACCGTAACGGTCTTCGTCTCTCCGGCGGCAGCTACGCTCGTGAACGATGCAGGAGCTACTGAAAGCATCGGTGCAGTTCCCGGTTGTGTGATTTGAACTTCTTGATTGGGAAGTCCAGTCGCACTGAAGGTCAGTTTTGCTGTCCTCGGGGAAGTGCCGGTGTTTGCGGTGAATGTAACGGTCACTGTTCCGTTGTTTGCTCCGCTTGTAGGAGAGACAGTAGCCCATCCTTGATTGGAAGCAGCGGTCCATGCTGCTACATTGGAATTTACGGTTACCGTAGCTGTTCCTCCTGCAGCTGTGGGTGAGAGCGTTGTAGGGCTCACTGTCAGCGTCGGAGTAACTCCATCCTGAGTAATCGTTACCGTTTGGTTCAAAGAACCAGCAGTAAAGGTCAAAGTCGCCGTTCTCTGAGCAGTTCCAGTATTCGGAGCAAGTGTAACATTGACTGTTCCATTGTTCGTTCCGCTCGATGCAGAGAGCGTAGCCCATGCCTTATCAGAAGTGGCAGTCCATGCAGCATTTGAAGTGACCGTAACGGTCTTCGTCTCTCCGGCGGCAGCTACGCTCGTGAACGATGCAGGAGCTACTGAAAGCATCGGTGCAGTTCCCGGTTGTGTGATTTGAACTTCTTGATTGGGAAGTCCAGTCGCACTGAAGGTCAGTTTTGCTGTCCTCGGGGAAGTGCCGGTGTTTGCGGTGAATGTAACGGTCACTGTTCCGTTGTTTGCTCCGCTCGTAGGAGAGACAGTAGCCCATCCTTGATTGGATGCAACGGACCATGACGCCACATTGGAGTTTACGGTTACCGTAGCTGTTCCTCCAGCAGCTGTGGGTGAGAGCGTTGTAGGACTCACTGTCAGCGTCGGAGTAACTCCATCCTGCGTGATCGTTACCGTTCTGGTCAAAGAACCAGCAGTAAAGGTTACCGTGACTGTTCTCGAAGCAATTCCAGTGTTCGGAGCCAGTGTAGCATTTACAGTTCCATTGTTCGTTCCACTGGAAGCAGAGAGTGTCGCCCATGACTTATCAGAAGCGACAGTCCATGCCACATTAGAAGTGACAGTCAGTGTTTTCGATTCTCCAGCAGCAGCTACATTTGTAATAGCTGCAGGAGCTACTGAAATCGTCGGAGTAACTCCATCCTGCGTGATCGTTACCGTTCTGGTCAAAGAACCAGCAGTAAAGGTCAGCGTGACTGTTCTCGGAGCAGTTCCAGTGTTCGGAGCAAGTGTAACATTGATTGTTCCATTGTTCGTTCCACCGGGAGCAGAGAGCGTAGCCCATCCTTGATCAGAAGCAACAGTCCATGCCACATTAGAAGTGACACTCACGGCTTTCGTTTCTCCAGCAGCAGCTACATTAGTAATAGATGAAGGAGCTACTGAAAGTGTCGGTGTTGGTGGATTAACCGTCACAAGGCAAGAAGCTTCGTGGTTCCCATCAGCAGTTCGAACCTTAATAGTCGTAGTTCCTGCAGCGAGTGCAGTTACTGTAATGGAAGGTCCTGAAGTGCTACTAATAGAAGCCTTACCAGCATCAGTGTTCGACCATGTCACGTTTTGATTGGTGGCGGTCGAAGGTAGAACTGTAGCACTCAGCGTGAAGCTATTCCCAATCTCTAAGGTTTTACTCGATTCATTGAGTGTTACGCTTGCGACTGGAGTAGTTGTAGCAAGAGGAGTGATACTGAATGTATATTTACTCTCGCTCGCTGGAGTGCCGTCTGAGAAGCTATTGCTTCTCCCATCATCCATATCTGCTACGAAGGTGGTTGCTCCGCTCGCCTGAAGGTCTGCTAAGGAGATAGATGAACTTATTGCTATCACCTCTCCTGTTGCTGAATTCTTCCGCCACCCAACGCTTGCAATGTTTGGTACGCTTACCACATCGTTCTTATTGGATTCAGTGATCACGATATTACTCGGAACGTCTGCTCCATTGAACTGAGGAACGCCATAGTAGTTTACGTGGAGATTGATCCTGAATTCTTTTTCAGATGCCCCTGTGCCGGTTTTGAATTTTATTTCAGTTGTGCCCGCACTGGTGATTTGAGCTGTTGTGATGCTCGAACCTTCTACTGATTGAATATCAGGAATCCCACTAAAATCTATCGTTACGGTTGCTCCGTTTTTGATGCGGAGATTGTTCCATTTAGCGATACCTCCAGCGATTATGCGCGTTGCATCAAACTGTGTCGCACTTATCGTCCCTCCTGTTGAAGTTACGATCTTGGTGTAATCTGTACCGGCAATAATTTGCTGGCTGATCAAAAGGATGATGCCTATCATCACAGTGATCAATTTTTTTCTCTTTGTTTTCATGGGGTCAATTCTCTTCAAACACACGCTCTTTGAATCCGCAACTACTGCTGCGGCACACATAAATCACATACGTACCTGCGGGAGCAGGTTTTTCCGATTCGGCGTACATATAGGCGCCACACATCGGACATACTTTTCCTTTTGCCATAAGCTGCTCTTGTCTGTCCCTTTCTGAGGTTAGTAAATCTATTCCAGTCTTCTCCCCTCCGTGGCAGTCACATCGCGGAGGTTTCATTCATCGTCGTCGTTTTTATTTCTCGTTTTCGCAAAGGAAATTCAAGGGAATGGCGAACACCTAAAGAGCTCAGAACAATCGTATCTAAAAGCGTAAAATCTTTCTCCAAAATAATAAATCGCAAGCAATTGTGTCGATATTAGAGTATAAAGCAGACCTTAAAGGGGTTGATAGGTTGCAAACTGAAAGCTCAAAAACACCGATTGAGGTGTTTAGTTTACCGAAACATTGAAGTATAGAGAGGCAATGGGGTAGTTTAATGCCGTGCCCAATGGACCCAGAGGCTCTTTTGAGGCTACTCAGAACGTCTTTGAAAAAATAACTGAGCACCCCATATTGTGGGAGATATAACATTCATTTGTGAGTGGCTATCGGAGTGTAAGCGATGCACTCAAGGAGCCTTCAAAGTAGGATGAGGCGATCATTAGGAATCTCTGAAAAGTAAGTATCGTCCGACGGGAAAATTCTGCACCGAATCGACAGGACGAAGGCTTACACCATCACACTTCTATCTTTGGCACGTTAAAAAGAGACAACAGAGACAGCCTATGCAAAAGATGACCGACTCTGATTCGCCCCGAAGAGACCCTCCCTCGGATAGCTCCGACCGCACCTCCTCACCCAGCGGCGGAGACTATGCGCTGCGCCTGCTCCAAATGGCGGCTCTGTGGTTGTATGCGGCTGTCGTGCTACTGTCGTCCTGTACACACCCCAGAGGCGAGGAACGTGATGCTGATACCCTGGCACTCATCTCCGAACTCACCCGACAGGCTGAGGCGTTGCAATGCTCGGACACGGATTCGGCCATCCGGCTCGAGCGTCGTGCACTGGACGCCTTGCAAGGCGTGCATAACGACTCGCTACATACCGACCTACTCATCCGCTTAGGGTACGCTTACGCCATCAAGAATGATTGGGAGCGTAGCGACAGCTGCTACGCTGCGGCCGAAGAGGCGGCTGCGAGCTACCCCAGACTCCAGGTCGACCTGCTCATCAACCAAAGCATTAACCAAGAGAAGCGCGGACACTCGGAGACGGCGCTCTCGCTCTACGATCGGGCTTACGAGCTGGCCATACAGTCTGTGCGGCCGAACGAAACGGCTCTGAGACGCATCGATAACAACCGCGCTGTGTCGTATCAAAAAAGGGCACAATACGACTCGGCCATGACTTGCCTACAACGGGCTATGCGGATCGCGGAAAAGCAGGGTGAAAGCGGGGCCATAGCCGATGCGCTGACAAGCATGGGGCACATCCGGGAACACATGCGCGACGACGAGCAGGCCGACTCGCTCTTCCAGCTGGCGGACTCGCTCTACACGTTGATCAACGATGTGCGGAAGCGAATCGACAGCAAAATCAACCGTGTCATCACGCTCAATAGGCTCGGATTGCATGACGAGGCACTGGCTATCTCGTTTGAGGCCGAGCGAATGGCCGACTCCATCGGTAACAAGGCCGCTCTGGGCACCTTGTACAACAACCGCGGCAACATCTACTTCTACCGAAAGGACTATCCGCAGAGCCTCGAGATGGCGAGGCGATCGCTCGAGCTGAACGAACAGATGCGCGATACGGCGGGCATCATCGCCGCACTCAACACCTCGGCGGCTATCCATATCGAAATGAAGGCGTATGACGAAGCGATCCGGAAGAGCCTGAAGGCGCTCCAGCTCTCGGAAGAGAAAGGCGTCGTGACGTACCTCCAAGACATTTATGAGCACATCGCCGCGGCTTGCATACGCTCGGGCGACTTCCGCGCGGCCACCGAATACCTCGAAAAGCTGAATGCGCTGAAGGACTCCGTCTTTACGCGAGAGAAATACGCCGTGATCCAAGAGACAAACACACGCTACGAGACGGAGAAGCGCGAGCAGACGCTACAAACGGCCATGCTCCGACTCAACAAGAACCGTCAGGGGGTCTTTGCGCTGACGCTGCTCTCGGCGCTGCTTGCGGTGGCATGCGCCTACGTCTACATCACACAACGCCGCAAGCTGCAGCAATACGTCCTCATCGCGCAACAGAGCGAGAAGGTGGCCGAACTGACGGAGCGGACGCTTTCGCCACAGTGTGGAAGCGACGAGACGGAGCGAAGCGCTGCGGGACTCTCCGAGGAGAAAAGCAAAGAGCTGCTGCTCATCCTGCGCAACTGCATGGAGGAACGCAAGCTCTATAAAGACCCCTCGCTCACGCTCGAGACGCTCTCCGAGGCCATCGGGACGAACCGCAGCTACCTCTCAATCCTCATCAACAGCCGCATGAAGAAGGGCTTTACGGAGTACGTGAATTTCTATCGGGTCAGGGAGGGCAAACGGCTGCTGAAAGAGACGGACTACAAAATCGCCGCCATCTCACAAGAGGTTGGGTACGGCTCGCCACAGTCGTTCTACACCGCCTTCCGCAACGCCACACAGCTCACCCCGACGCAGTATCGCAAGGCCGTGCGGGCGGCAAACGGGCCAGAGGAGATGGCTGAAAGCGAAAAATGAAGTGGGCACCGGCAGGTATGCATGTCTCGCACTCCCCTTTATCCCTTCATCAGCCCTTGTAGTTTCGGGTCGGCTTTGATACGGGCGATTTCGGAGTCCACGAGCGAGAGGATCTCCTGCTTGATTTGGCGATAGTTCGCATCGATGGAGACCTTCATCGTGTCGTTACCTGCAGCGTCGCGGAAGTCAGCGATGACAGGGATCGGGCGGTAGGACTTCATCTCGGCCGACACTTTGGCGGTATCGACCACAATCTCCGCATGGAAGATCTTTTGTTCGATACGCTCGTCGAAGTTGTCGGAGACGGCGCCGACAAACATGCCTTGCGTCAGGTTACTGATCTTTGAGGCCGGAATCAGGCTGTCCATTTGCGTGTTGATCGAGGTCGAGACGTCCTGCCGATTGATGGAGACGGACTGCCTTCTTTGCAGGACTTTGCCGAACCGTTCGGAGAGCGTCTTGGCGGTTTCTCCCACCACCTGCCCCGAAAACACATTCCCGACCGTGTTCTGAATCACCCGACTTTCCTTTTCACCGTAGTCGCGTGTGAGCTGCGAGAAGTCCTGAAAACCGAGGCACACGGCGACCTTGTTACTGCGCGCCGTGGCGATCAGGTTGTCGAGACCGCGGAAGTAGATCGTTGGTAGCTCGTCGATGATGACCGAACTTTTGAGCTGCTTTTTCTTATTGATCAGCTTCACAATGCGGCTGTTGTATAGCCCGAGCGCGGCCGAGTAAATGTTCTGTCGGTCGGGATTGTTGCCCACGACTAAGATCTTCGGCGACGCGGGATTGTTGATGTCGAGCGTGAAATCGTTGCCCGTCATCACCCAATAAAGCGCGGGCGAAATCATGCGCGAAAGCGGGATTTTGGCGCTGGCAAGTTGGCCATAGGCTAAGTACCCGGCGCCTTGCCATTTGTTACAATGGTAGGTTTCCAAGCACTCGCCTCCGAACCGTGCATACAAGTCTCCCCGTACACGGCTCTCCACCTTATCATTCAGTCTGACTTTCTCCCCGAATGTATTTTGTGATGACATGCAGAACATACTGCTAATGTTTTACGGTTACGAGAAATCATTTTGATTTCCCAATCGCTTTTACCTTTCAAGTCTTTGAGTTTACGGACATGGTGCATTTCAAGATGATCTGTTGCTCCGCAGTTTTCACATACTCGTGCACTTAATCTTGCAATAAGCCCATTTCTGCCACCCGTTATAGCGACTGTGTTAGGTAGTCTGTCATTCAAATAGCGGTTCGGTAGTTCCTTGCGTTTGAAACCTTTGTCGTAAAACTCACGCTTGACCTCATATCCCTTTTTATTTGTGTATGGTATGGAGAACACGCCGTTCTTCTTGTACTTCGCAATAATTTTCTTTTTTGAAGTAGTGTATTTGGCGGCGTATGTCTTGTACATACTATACTCCATAATATGATAGAACGAGTCAATAACCGGGCTGTTGTTCGCTATCGAGTAGTAGTTATAGAACCCCATGATTTCAGCGTTATATTGGCTTATAATCTCCAAATCATCAAGACATCTCATATATGAACGACCTTTTGGCTTCCAAACCTCTTTCCCATTTTGCCTGACAATCTTTACAGCATCATATTCAAGAAGTTTCTTTCTCATCGTCTCAGTTGTTACATATAAGACAATCTTGTGGTCTAATGACCTTGTCAAATGACCGTTCTTGTCTCTGCGTG
>ERZ773010.1178-NODE-1178-length-16679-cov-6.530318_pt1 | contig 16679 bp, 15 predicted proteins | sample MGYA00580842_ERZ773010 | MGnify/ENA primary metagenome ERZ773010 (study PRJEB29015, sample SAMEA2737982) | human oral metagenome | biome: human oral; feature: human-associated habitat; material: dental | place: China | collected 2107 ...
CTGCACATTGAAGGCTTGAGGGCCGTCCAAAAGATAGGGTGTCGTGGTGTATAAAGTCAGCGCGGCTATAGCAGGGACCTGCGCCGGTTCTTCAAAACTTTGAGAAGCTCCTTCATGCGGTGTGAATCGAATGGCAACTCTTCACGTGCTTGTTCGGCTAGGTGTTCGGTGCCTGTAAGAACTTCTTCAAGCACATGCTCGGCAACCCTGGATGACACACCTATATTATGTGCAAATGTCAGAAACCTACGCCGCGATAAACCATCTTTTTTCCCGCTTAGAAGAAGCGCCATGCTTTTGTCCCCGTACGGGGCGGTTGAAGGGATATCGTAGATGGGGGATAGCTCATACTGCCCTTTACGATTCTCCACAATTGACAGGTTTTTGGCATGCAGATCGCCGTTTCCGGTAAGCCACGCATAGACAAACTGGCGGAAAACCTCGGGAGCTGCAATGCGGGGTGAAAACACCTGGGTCAGTAGGGCTTCAGAACATTGTTCTGCGGTTAAAAGGTATTTGTCGGAGGGGTAACGATTACTGAGTTGACATGCGTCTTCGGCTGCAAGACGATGCACTATACCATGCTCATCAATATAACGGTCAAAACGGCGTATTAGAATTCCTGAGCGGCACAGACTAAAGAAGCCCCTTGAGGCTCAAGGCAACGGTGCAGCCCGCCGCTTTGAGCCCCAAGGGGCATGTTGCAGATGCTCTAGCCCTGCGCCACCTCACCAAAGTGAGCCGCCATGGTGCCTTCGTGAGCGGCACGCAGCTCATCAAGGTTGATGGAAACCTCGTTTTGGAAGTCCAGCGCGTTCGAGAGCGCATCCACTACGCCGATGCGCGCGAACGGGAACTGCCGGGCGGTGCACATATCCTTGAAACGTACCTCCTCAGAACGCGGGACGGAAACCACCACGCGACCTAAGGACTCCGAGAACAGCAGGGTGAACAGGTCGAGCCCGTCGCGTTCGGCAACTTCGCCCAACCCGATGCGCGCCCCGGTGTTGAAACGTAGGCAGGCTTCCGCGAGTGCTGCGGCAAGGCCACCGGCGGCAACGTCGTGTGCCGCATCGATCATGCCGTCACGCGACATGTTTACGAGCATATCGCCAAGCTGACGTTCAACCGCCAGATCAACCTTCGGGGGCAGACCACCCAAGTGCCCCTTGAAACGCGCCCATTCTGAACCGTCCAGCTCGTCACGCGTAGTACCCAGCAGGTAGATGGCCTGACCGTCGTGTTCCGGGGCCCAACCCGAGGGGGTGCGCCGGGTAACGTCGTCCATTACGCCCATCATCGCGACCACGGGGGTCGGGTTAATGGCCTTACCGCCGGTCTGGTTGTACAGCGAAACATTGCCGCCGGTAACCGGAACACCCAGCTCCATGCAGCCGTCGGCAAGACCGCGCACGGCTTCGGCAAATTGCCACATGACGTCCGGATCTTCGGGGGAGCCGAAATTCAGGCAGTCCGAAACCGCGACCGGGCGGGCACCCACGGTTGCCACATTACGGTAGGCCTCCGCCAGGGATGCGCGCGCACCCTCATACGGGTCAAGGTAGGTAAAACGCGGTGATGCGTCAGTCGCCAGCGCGACCCCCAGGTTGGTGTTCTCATCCACACGCACCACACCTGAATCATCCGGCATAGAGAGGGCTGTGTTGCCCTGCACGTAGCGGTCGTACTGATTGGTAATCCAGGACTTGGAGCACATATTCGGGGACGCCATGAACGCCTTGATAGCATCGCCCAGCTGTTCGCCGCGCGGGCGTGCATCGTCGGCAGCGGAGCCTGTGAAATGGTCTGCCTGGAGTGCATCCTGACCAGCCGGGCGCGCATAGGGGCGCTCATAGGTGGGACCATCGTGCGCCACAGTACGCGGGTCTACATCAACGATCACCTGGCCGTCCCATTCAATGATCAGACGACCGGTATCGGTCACCTCTCCCAAGAAGGAGTACTCCACGCCCCATTTCTTCATAATCGCCTCAAAACGCTCGACGTTCTCGGGCGAAACGACCGCCATCATGCGTTCCTGCGATTCCGACATCAGAATTTCGCCGGGGGTTAAGGTGGGGTCTCGCAAGAGTACTTTGGTAAGGTCTACATGCATGCCGCCCTCGCCGTTGGAGGCGAGCTCGCTGGTTGCACAGGAGATACCGGCAGCGCCGAGATCCTGAATGCCTTCGACCACGGAACCCTTGAAGAGTTCCAGGCAGCATTCGATCAGAACCTTCTCGGCGAAGGGATCGCCTACCTGCACTGCGGGTCGCTTGGAGGGCTTGGTATCGTCAAAGGACTCTGAGGCCAGCACGGATGCGCCGCCAATACCGTCGCCGCCGGTGCGTGCCCCGAAGAGCACTACCTGATTGCCTACGCCGGATGCGTTTGCCAGGCGAATATCTTCGTGGCGCATAATACCGACTGCCAGGGCATTGACGAGTGGGTTTGCCTGGTAGCAGGCGTCAAATTCGGTCTCGCCGCCAATATTGGGCAGACCTAGAGAGTTGCCGTAGCCGCCGATGCCCGCGACCACACCGCCGACCACGCGGGCGGTATCCGGGTGGTCGATAGCGCCGAAACGCAGCGGATCCATAACCGCGATCGGGCGTGCACCCATCGAAATAATGTCGCGCACAATACCGCCCACGCCGGTTGCCGCACCCTGGTAAGGCTCAACATAGGAGGGGTGGTTGTGTGACTCGATCTTGAAGGTCACCGCCCAGCCGTCGCCGATATCGGTTACGCCAGCGTTCTCGCCGATGCCGACCATCAGGTCTTTTTTCATCTCATCGGTGACTTTGGCGCCGAATTGCTTCAGGTGTACTTTCGAGGATTTGTAGGAGCAATGCTCGGACCACATGACCGAGTACATGGCCAGCTCGGCCGCGGTTGGACGGCGGCCCAGAATCTTCTTGATGTCTTCGAACTCGTTTTCCTTTAACCCCAGCTCTGCCCAGGGGAGTTCAGTATCGGGGGTTTCCGCCGCGTGCTCGACGGTATCGAGGTTAAACTGCTTCTCGCTCATCGCTTGTGTCTATCCTTGTCGTCGTGCGTTTAGCGGGCGTTGATCAGGTTGGAAAGAACGGAGGTGAAGACGCCCAAGCCGTCGGCACCGCCTCGTAGTGAAACATCACCGAATCCGGAGGATGAGGGGCCAAAACCGGGCTCAACCGCGTGTTCTGGGTGGGGCATCAGACCGACGACGTTTCCGCGTTCGTTGCTGATACCGGCAATATCGTGGCGTGAACCGTTCGGGTTGAAACCCACGTATCGGAACACGACGCGATTCTCGGCTTCGAGCGCCTCTAGGGTTTTGGTGTCCGCCACGTATTGACCGTCCTGGTTCTTGAGCGGAACAACAATCTCTTGCCCAGGTTCGTAAGATCCGGTCCATGAGGTGGCGTTATTTTCGATGCGCAGGGTTTGGTCACGGCAAATGAACTTGCGGTGATCGTTCTTAATCATGGAACCGGGGAGCAGATGCGACTCGGTAAGAATCTGAAAACCATTGCAGATGCCCAGCACCGGCAGGGGAGCAGACCCCGATGTTCCCGCTGCGTTTGCCGCTGCGATGACCGAATGCATGACGGGTGCTTTCGCGGCGATAGCGCCCGCACGCAGATAGTCGCCATAGGAGAAACCGCCGGGAATGATGACGGCATCAACGTTTTTAAGGTCTTCGTCGTCATGCCAAAGTTCGACGACGGTTCCGCCCGCTAACCGTACGGCACGCGCCGCATCGCGGTCATCGAGGGTGCCGGGGAAAGTAATAACGCCGATGCGCGCATCAGCAAAGTCGGGGTTGGGTGCCGAGACGCTGAAGTCACCAACAAGGGGAACTTCGTGTGCTGCGAGTGATTCTGCCATGCTCTTAGTCCTCCAGAACCGAGACGTTCACAACGTCTTCGATGACGGGATTTGAGAGCAGCTCTTCTGCCGCTTGGCGTGCCTGTGCAAGATGCTCTTCGGTAGCTTCGCCTTCGACGGTCAGCTCAAAACGCTTGCCTTGGCGAACGTCAGTGAAGGAATTTAGACCGATACGGGGCAGCTCGTGAGCGATAGCTTTACCCTGCGGGTCAAGAATTTCGGGCTTGAGCATAACATCAACAACAATACGGGCCATGTGTGGGCACTCCTTGGGTGCGTGAGTTTTGGTTGAGCCGTCTTTAATGGTACCGCAAGCCTTGAAGTGCCGCCGTGAAAAAGCGTGCAGACATACTCTATTTCACGGGCTGGTACGGCACGAGAACACCGGCAAAACTGCTTTCACAACAATGCCTGGCAGGCACCGCCGACAGACGGGGCCGGGATGCAGCTAGATGTAAACGTGTAATTACAAGAATGTGTTTATGGTGGTCAGCAGACGTCGCCGCAGCACCACCGAACGCTCCGACAGCTCGCGTTGATACTGCACATACTCGGCTTTACCCTCGGGGGTCTCTACCTTAATGGGTTCATAACCCCATGTGAGGAGGTCGTACGGTGCGGCTCGCATATCGAGTTCACGCGCATCCCAGGCAAGCTCAAAACAGTCCATCACGAGCGCCGAATCGATGAACGGGATCAGCTTATACGCCCACTTATAAATATCCATATTGGCGTGCAGGCAAGCGGGCTGCTCCATGGTGCGCTGTGCTTCACGGGTGGGCTGCAGCTCGTTCATGGGTGCCGCCTGAGGCATGAAAAACCGGAACGCATCGAAATGCGAGCAGCGGATGCGGTGCGACTCAACCACTCGGTCGGTGCCTTCAGCGCCCAAACGCAAATCCAGGTAGTCGTGACGAATATTGTTCTGAACCGATTTATACGCCATCGCCCACTCGTGCATACCAAAGCACCCGAAGAATGCCTTCTTATCGGCTGTGTTACTCAAGATTTCGCGGGTGAACGTGAGGGCGGTACCGCGTTTGTCCACGAATTGGGGTATATCCACGAGAACCGCGTCACCGCGTTCGGCATGGGCGTGTGCATCGTCAGGGGAGAGCCCGGCTAAGACGAGCTCGTCTTCGGTTGCCGCACGGTAGAATTTCCAGCTGACACGTTCGGCGGCATCCAGCAGAATGACACCCGCCCCAGGATGCCAGCGTTTGAACTGACCGGGCTTGAGCGTGTAGTACGTAAACAGAAAATCCTCAACCGGATGCGCCTGCCCCTGCTCGCGCCGACGCACAAACGGGTCAGCAAAACGACCCGCCCGGCGCTCATGCTCCTTCGCATAAGTACGCCAGGTATTGGCATTCATGATGCGGAAGGTGCGCTCTGCTGATATATCCGGTGCAGGTGACTCCTGCTTCGGGGTGATATCTACAGTGTTGCGTTCATTCATTCTTCTAGAGTAAATCAACGACAAACTAGCTGTTTGACCTGTGTCTTACTGGGGTGCATACTAGCAGCACTTTATCTGACCTGCAGAAAATCATAAAACGATAAACCCTTATGGACAATACTCGGGGCGAATAATAATGGTCCTACGGAGGAACCGAGCGAATTGAGCAGCGCCAGCTTCCTCTAATGCGTGGCATATATTAAATTCCGTGTAGCCCTTGTTTAGCGCATACTTTTCAAAACAAAGGTACACATCTCCAAATAGGGCAGGCGGTGCATACTCGGTGAGCTGCATAAGAAATTCATCAGCGCTAAGTGTTACATAATCCTGATTTTCTTGGCCTTCCACAGTAGCCGCGAAATCCAGAAGTTTTGCATCATTGGTGATGAGCGCGTGCATGCCGCCGTAGGCAGCGGCAGCATGCACATGAAGGTCGTGCACATCAGGGTACCCCGGGACATCTGTTACCAAGAAGCCGCTGATGGTACCTCGTGCAGAATCCTGGATTTGTTGTTTCCACTTTTCGAGAACCCCATCATCCAATCTAGGCTTCTTGCGGCGTACACGGTACCCGAACTCATCAAGGATCCCTGAGGATACGTAAGGTTGAAAGAAGCGGTAGTCAGATTCAAAGGCAAGAAGAAAAATCCAGTCACGTAGTGTCTTACTCCACAGGATATTTGTATCGAGAAGGACGGAATAATCACGTGTTACCACGCAGGGCCTCCGAGTATTTCATCGAGATTATTTTCCTCTTCGAATGCCCATAGCTCCTGAAGCGCTCGTTTATTCTCGGCGACCTTTTGCGCCAATAGATTCTTCCGAAATGTATCGGCGTCTTCGGGGCGGATGCGGAAATGAGACCCAACTTTGTGAGCGGGCAGCTCTCCTGAGCGGATTGCCTTCATGAGCATGGGGCGAGAAATTCCAATACGTTGTGCCGCCACAGTAGTGGTCAAATCACGTGGTACAGGCTGAATGTCGATGCTCTGACCCTGCGCTAATGCGCGCAGGACTCGTGAGATGACCTGATTGAGGGCGTCCCCCATCTGTTCACTTCCCATCCCGGAAACACTGAGGGAAAAGTCGGCTTCATCAGCCCACTTAAGAACACGTTGCGCCTCAATACGTGCTTGGGAAATGGTTTCATCACGTAAGTTAGAGATAGCTGTAGACATGTTTTCTCTCCTGTCTCGCCCAGATAGCTGATGCCCGTCATGGATAAAGGGAAACTATAGTAGACAACTAGCGGCGCAATAACATTACAGACACCAACGTACCATATATCTGAAATAAGTGAAGTCAATAAACCGATATTTCACATATTAAGTGTGGAAACATATAGAAAAAGGCGCTAGAGAGGTAAGACGTGTCTCTCTAGCGCCCTTTACGCTTTCGTGTTCGTATGGACCCGGGGAGGGGGGGTTAGCGCCCGGTCCCGCCGTAGACGGTGGCTTCTCCTTCGGTGTCTAACGCGAAGGCGGTGTGCACGGCACGCACCGCATCATCAAGCTTCGACAGCTCAGTAATCACCGAAATACGGATCTCGGAGGTGGAGATCATCTCGACGTTCACACCCGCGTTGCTGAGCGCCTCAAAGAACGTGAACGAAACACCCGGATTGGTTTTCATGCCCGCACCCACGAGTGAAAGCTTGCCAACAGCCTCGTTATAGATGACCTCTTCAAAACCAATCTCTGCCTGCGCCTTCTCAAGCGCCTGCAGGGCCAACGGCCCGTGCGCCTGGTCCAAGGTGAACGAAATATCGGTCACGTTCGGGCGGTCCGTAGAAACGTTCTGCACAATCATGTCGATATTGATCTTCGCCTCGTTAATCAGGCCAAACACGCGCGCCGCCGAACCGGGCACATCCGGTACGCCAACAACGGTAATCTTGGCCTGCCCGCGGTCGTGGGCGACACCAGAAATCAAGGGCTGTTCCAAGGGGATCTCCTTCAGGTGGGTGGGGGTGAGCTCCGCCGAGTTCTCCGGGATAACAATAGTTCCTTCAAGTTCAGAGAACGACGAACGTACATGCAGTTTCAGGTTAAACCGTCGCGCATACTCCACACTGCGCAGGTGCAGAATCTTCGCCCCGTTAGCAGCCATCTCCAGCATTTCTTCGCTAGTGACGGTGTTTAGTTTATGCGCTGCAGGGACAATACGCGGGTCGGCAGTGAACACGCCGTCCACATCCGAGTAAATTTCGCACACATCGGCGTTTAGTGCGGCCGCCAAGGCGACAGCGGTCGTATCTGAACCGCCGCGGCCTAAAGTGGTAATATCCCTGCTTTGACGGTTCATGCCCTGGAACCCTGCGACAATCGCAATGTTCCCGGCTTCAAGCGACTCGCGGATGCGGTCCGGCTTCACCTCAACCAGCCGCGCTGCACCGTGCACGCCATCGGTGATCATGCCAGCCTGTGAGCCTGTGAACGATTTCGCCTGAACACCAATATCGTTGATTGCCATCGCCAGCGCCGCCATTGAGATGCGTTCCCCGGCGGTCAGGAGCATATCAAGCTCGCGTGAGGGGGTGACTGCGCTGGTTACTTCTGCGGCGAGGTCAAGCAGCTCATCGGTGGTGTCGCCCATTGCGGATACGACCACAACCACATCGTGCCCTGCCTTGCGGGTGTTCGCCACGCGGCGCGCCACACGCTTAATGCTTTCGGCGTCAGCAACGGAGGAACCGCCAAACTTCTGGACGATCAGGCTCATTAAAACTCCCCGGGTGAGGTATGCAGTGTAAACGCCGAGGTGGTCCCGGCTCCTAATCCATAGTAGACGCGTGCGGGACGCCGTGTGAATTATGTGGGTATGTGTATTAGAACATGAAATATGACGCAGTGTTACAGGCTGGGCGCACATGATGGTTGCCATTGTCACAGCTGAGGGTGCTAAGAATAAGTCTGCTGAGCTGAGCAGCCACCTGGGGGCCGGGCAGCTTCTCGTGGTGGCGATGTTCCTGATCTGTGCTGTGGCCGAGGTTCAGCGGATCCGCGCGGTTACGGGGGAGAAAGCCTCGGCATAAACACCTGCGTGCGCTGCTCATTCATAGAGACTCTTACTTTCACCGGGTGTCTTCACTGCAGCTTACGGGGCTGAGAGCAGGCTACTCCCACGGGTTAACATATTTAGTGCCCGGCAGAGGCGGCACCTGAGGGGTGGGGGTGCGCAGTGGCTCCTCCTGGATTTTGCGGATACGCTCCTCATAGTCCGCTGAGCGGTACGCGTCGGCACGTGTTGTTTCGACAGGAATTTCGGAGGTGCCACCCTCTTGTTTGGGGGCATGATCCTCGGCGGAGTCTTGCAGCACCTGCTCTATGAGAGCCTCATTAACGGTGGCCTGCTCGCCGTGCGATGGAGGGGCAGCCGACAGAGAATTATTGTTTTCTCCCTGCTGTTCATCAGTATCTTCAGGGTTTGAGGGGCCCGCCCCGTCCTGAGTATCGTCAAGGTCGTCGAACATGCTCCCGCTCCAGCGTTTACGCGGCGCCTTCGACTCGGCAGCCGCACGCTCACGCTCCGCCTGCTCTTCTTCAACCACCTGCTCAAAATCTTCAGCAGCATTCGCTTGTGCGATACCCGCGCCCTCACTGATTACGCGGCGCCCCTCAAGCGCGCGCCCGAGTGTAATCTCGTCCGCATATTCCAGGTCGCCGCCAACGGGCAGACCGGAAGCCAGCCGTGAGAGGCGAATACCCAGCGGAACCAGCATCCGTGAAAGGTAGGTTGCGGTCGCTTCACCCTCAAGGTTGGGGTCCATTGCCAGAATAATCTCTTGAACACGCTCATCCGCCAGGCGCGAGACCAGCTCACGAATGCGCAGCTGCTCGGGGCCAAGCCCCGCCAGCGGGTTAATAGCCCCGCCCAGCACATGGTAGCGCCCAGTGAAGGAACGGGTGCGCTCAATCGCCACCACATCCTTGGACTCCTCAACCACGCAAATCACGGCCGGGTCACGCCGATCATCGCGACAGATAACGCACTGTTTCGTCTCCGAAACGTTGCCGCATGTTTCGCAAAAGCTCACGCTCGATTTGACTGTTGAAATCGCCGTGGTCAAGCGCGCCATGTCTGAGGCGTCAGAGTTGAGAATATAGAAGGCGATGCGCTGCGCCGACTTGGGGCCCACCCCCGGTAGGCGACCCAGTTCATCGATGAGGTTTTGGACTGCGCCCTCGTACATGCTTCTCCTCTTATGACGCGCGTAGCAGGGGCAAAAACGTGCCCCGTAAACCCGTACCCGTACAGCATAGGGGATATGCTGCTGCTGGTGCCCGCTTAACCGTCATTCTTCGCCGCAAGCTTTCCCTATCGTGCGGGAGCGGCCACCGCTTTCATCTGGTCGGTTTGCGGGCTTTTGCAAGCTGGGTGCATCTATAGCGGCGTTTCGTCGATTAGCTTGCCGCCCAAGATTTTTTCAACCGCCTTGAGGCCCACATGCACACTGGACTCTACCTGCTCATCATCCGCTGAGGTTTCAAAGTTTTCTTCCTCCTCAAAGGCGGTCGCAAATACGCTTTTAGATGCCGGGGCCGTCGAATGCTCAGGCTCGCTGGGCTGCCCGCTGGTGGTTTCATCCTCTGAAGGCTCGGAGGCCGCCCCGCCGGGGAGGGTCTCGGCACCTACAGGGGCCCAATCCTGCCCGGGCTCGGGGGTGGAAAAAGAACCGAATGCTTCTTCTTTTTCTTGTTCTTCTGCCCTGTTTTCCTGAGGTTCATCGGCTTTCTCAGCGTGCACACCAGCAGGGGTGGAGGAGGCGAAAGAATCACGCTCCCCGAACGGCTGCTGCGGCTCTTGCTCGGTATCCTCGGGCGGGGTTTCAGCCGATTCCTGCGGCCCCTGTTCTTCAGAGGGGCCTGAGAGCGGGGGTACTGCGGCATCGCCTGCGCTGTGAGCGCCTGCACCATGCACGTCAGGGGCGGGGGCTGGCGGAAAGTAAGGGTCTTCGGGGGGAACATCGTGATCGTTGGGTGCGGGGTATTCCGCCGGGGAATCAGCGTAAGCTGACTCGGCGAAACTCTGAGAGGCCCCTTGTGCAGCCTGCTGGGGAGTAGTTCCCTTAGCGGGGATTTGAGTCTCTTCGCCCCGCGTACTCGTGGAGGCTGCGGTGGTAGGAGCCTGCGTATGTGCTGCCCGGTTTGGCGCGGTATTACCCGTATTCTTGGGGTGTCCCTCTGCCGCACCGGGCTCTTTAGGGTTCTCAGGCTCGGGGGTGGTGCTCGCCGGATCCTCCTGCGGGATGGGCGCCACCTGCCATGCCGATAGAGGGTCGTCTACGCTGGTTGCCGCCGGTTGGTCTTGTCCGCCGCTGCCCTGCGGCTGCACGGGCTGGCCGTGGCGGCGCCAGGCATCTTCACCCCCGCGCGGGCCGTCAGCAATCACAGAGGTATCAGTACTTGTGGGCGTCTCAGACGGCACAGCGCCTTGGCTGCTGGGCGCAGCAGGACTGTTCCCCGTTTGGTTGCCAGCCGGTTTTACATCGTCACGCGGCGTTTTCTTGGCGACCTCAGCCCGCACCCGTACTTTCACGCGAAGGAATTCGCTCACGCGCTCACTGAGCTCAGTGACCGAAGCTTTGACGGCACGCAGAGTGGGCATATCGGCGCGCACATACAGCTCCCCATTGGTGTAGCGCACCGGTTCGAGGCGCAGCAGCTGTTCGGTTACGGAGCGGTCACTCACACGCCCCACGATCACACGCCAGTTGCCGCGGACCGATAGTAACGGGTCAGATGCACCCTCACCGTTACGGTGGGCGGTTCCTTGATCACCCTGCGCCTGCATAGGACGTGGGGGTTGTGGGGTATGCGTAGTCTGTTGCTGATGCTGCCTGCGGGATGGGGCGCTACCCGCCGTGCCTGCACCATCATGTGATGTGCTGGGCTGGGGCTGTTCATCGCTCGGGGTGGGGCTGCTAAAGACCGGGCCGGTGTGAACCGGTGCCTGCGGAGTGGCGGGCTGAGGGTTCGCGCCAGATGGGCTGTTTGCTTGCTGGTCGGCGGAGCCTGCGGCGCGTCCTGTGTTGTTCTGCCCGGGGGCCATAGCCCGGTTGGGTGAAGGGACAGCGCCCCGCGGCGCGGCGGGGGAGCTGCCGGTACCGCCTGCTGCTATGCGCTGTTCCAGGGATTCAAGACGTGCTATGAGCCCGGTGGTATCTTCTGCAGGAACCAGCAGCCGCGCGCATAGCAGTTCAAGCTGCAGTTGCGGGTTGGTGGTGCCGGTCATAGAATTAAGCACCTCGTTAACGGTGCTCGCTGCGCCGGTTAGCTGGGCCGTGGCGAAGGCTTGCGCCTGCGTTTTGAGGCGTTCTATCTGGTCGGCGGGAACGCCCTGCAGAATCTGCGCGGCATTCTGCGGTACCGCCTGCACCACAATCAAATCACGCAGGCGTTCGAGCAGGTCTTCGACGAAACGGCGGGGGGCTTGCCCGGTCGCCACCACCCGCGAGACCGCCTCGAAGAGGGAGGGCGCATCCTGGGTGGAAAACGCATCAATCACGTTGTCGAGAAGCTGGGCGTGCGTGTACCCGAGCAGGGCGACAGCGCGGTCGTAGCTAATGCCGGATTCGGTGTTGGCACCGGCGATAAGCTGGTCAAGAATGGAGAGCGAGTCGCGCACGGAGCCGCCGCCAGCACGGATGACGAGTTGAAGCACGCCGGATTCGACGGGTACGTTCTCTTCGCCGCAGAGTTTTTCGAGGTAGGGCAGAAGAACTTCGGGCGGTACCAGCCGGAACGGGTAGTGGTGGGTGCGTGAGCGGATGGTTCCGAGAACCTTATTCGGCTCTGTGGTGGCAAAGATGAATTTGATGTGCTCGGGCGGTTCTTCGACGATTTTGAGCAGGGCGTTGAACCCTTCGCGGGTGACCATGTGCGCTTCGTCAATGATGAAGATTTTGTAGCGGTCGCGCACGGGTGCCAGGGTTGCACGTTCACGCAGGTCGCGGGCGTGGTCTACGCCGCCGTGGGATGCCGCATCCATTTCGATGACGTCGAGGGAGCCGCCGCCGTCGCGGGAGAGCTCGCGGCAAGAGTCGCATACGCCGCAGGGGGTGGGGGTTGGTCCTTGGGCACAGTTGAGGCAGCGTGCCAGGATGCGTGCGGAGGTGGTTTTGCCGCATCCGCGCGGGCCTGAGAAGAGGTAGGCGTGATTGACGCGGTTATTGGTGAGCGCGGTAATGAGCGGTTCGGTGACGTGTTCTTGCCCGATGACTTCGGCGAAGGTCTCGGGGCGGTAACGGCGGTAGAGTGCTGTGCTCACGGGTGACCTTCTGGTTGACGACGCGGGGTTCTACACTATTTTAGTTCACGGATGCACGCATGGGGCTTGGTTTCGTTACCGGCGTGGGGCTGAAACCGCGAAGCGTGGGCGCGCTATAACGGTGTGTTTCTACTGCAAATGTTTTGGGCATAAAAAACCTCTTACGCACCCGTCATAGCTCGAATACCCTTGCTACCTTCCGGTCCTGGGGGAGTTTTCCAAGATAACGCCACGTAAGAGGCACGTACCAGTCTACCTGATTTTGCGGTGCTTGTGAATTTGGGTGTGTGGGGTGGGGCTGGTGTGGAGGAGTTGAGGTTTTCATTGTGGGTAGTGTATTCTATTATCCGTTCGCCTTTTTGTAAGGTGTTCAGCTGGAGGATTCGCCTAGCGGCCTATGGCGCACGCCTGGAACGCGTGTTGGGTTCACGCCCTCGGGGGTTCAAATCCCCCATCCTCCGCTCTTCCCCCGGTCTCGATTTTTTGAGGCCGGGGATTTTTCTTTCTGGTATTTGGGCGCGGCAGCTGTAGGAACCGCAGCTTTTCCTTGTGAGTCTTTGTCGTGGGCCGGTGCGGGCTGCCATGCTTGTTGCGGGGCAGTTTGGGGGAGAACGAAAACGGACTGCTGTTCCGCGCCATTGGCGTAACGCACAGCGAACACACAGTATTTCCCCGTAAAATAGTGGGTATGATTTTCAAGAAAGTGGGTGCCCACCGGCCTTACCCCCAGCACGGTATGTCGAATGCCGACTGGGGGAGTATTCCGCCGCAGCAGGTGAGATTGGATTGGCTGACCACTACTCAGAAAACACTTGATCTTGAGACTCTGCTGGCGGAGGATTCCACCTATTTCGGTGACTTGTTCCCGCACGTGGTTAAATGGCAGCAGGAGCTCTACTTGGAGGATGGCCTGCATCGTGCTTTGCGCACCGCGTTGCACAGCCGGTCTGTTATGTACGCGCGTATCCTTGACTTGGATACGCTTGACCCCAGGCTGTTGCCGCAGGGCGCTAATGCGCAGAACGGCTAGGCGACTAGCTTCCCTATAGACTCAAAGAACCCCCGGGACCTTGCGGCGGGGGTTCTTTGCTATCTGCTGTCAGTAGGCCGGAAAACCCGCGAGGGGTTTACGGCTCACGGTTTGGCTAGGCAATACTCAGGTGCATCGACTCGCTGTTTGACTCGTCGTTAGAGTGAGCGTTGGCGGGTGCCTGGGGTGCGCCGTCTAGCTTGAGGGGCTGGCCATCTGTGTCGAATCGTGCACCCAAGCCCATCTGGATGAAGCGGATGGTGCTTTGGATCTGCCGTTCACGGGTGTCTTCGTCGGGGGCGTCTTCGGTGCGCCCTGCACTGGAGGAGAGCGAACCGTGTACGAGCATCGCTAGTTCCCTGATGTCGTTTTCGGGGATGTAGCGTTCGGCGATGGCCGCTGAGAGGATGTTTGCCAGTACCATCTGCAGCTCCCGCACGTGCTTGCCGAGTTTCGCGTAGGATTCGGGGGAAAGCATGGAACGCATAGCCGGCCCGGGGGGTAGGTGGCGGCGTGCGAGGTCTTCAATCTGCAGCCGAATATAGACGGCAAGCTGGTCGATGGGGTTGTCAACGCCTTCGAGCCCTTCATCAAGTTCTTTAATGAACCTTTCGGTCTCGTCTAGGGCGTAGGCTACAAGCAGTTCACCCATGTCGGCAAAATAGTTATAGACTGCGGTGCGGCCGATGCCAGCATTTTTGGCGACATCGGTCATGGTGAGGCCCGGCAGGCCGCGCGAGTACAGGAGCTTGCCAAAAGATTCGAGGATGGCACGTTTGGTGTTCTCACGCTGGGCGGCGTTGGTGGCTGCAGAAATACGAGGCATAGTGACACTTTACCGCAATGCGTCAGTAAATAGCGAATGGGTGAAGGTTTTTAACCTAAAAAGTTTAAAAAACCAGCAACTTTAGGGTAAATAACGGGAGTATTACGTTCATCATCTGTGTCCTGTAAAGCTCGCGGCACACCATGCGGGTGAGCCGCACAATGAAATCAGCAGCGGGCTTGCGGACAAATTATGAGGGGCTACAGGTACCCCAGGCGGGTAGCCATCGCCAGGTCATTGCGCACCAACTGGGTGATGGGGTAGTTTCGGTGCCCTTGCCCCGGCATAACGTGCAGGGCAGTGCGCGCACCAAGCCTCGCATAGAACTGGCCGCCTTCTTGCGCTGCAACCTGTGCCGACCACAGCCCACCGGATCGCGTGTCGTTCAGAAGCTTGGGGGAGCGGCCGTCCTTATCGCCCACATGCCAGCTCAATAATAGGCGACTGAGGGATATATTGGGGGCGCGGTGCTGGGTTGGAATACCGTCCGCACCGCCACCGCCAATGAGGGTGGCGCCTCCTCCTACCATTGCGTCGGCGGCGTGTAATAGCAGCTCGTAGGCAATGAACTCTGCGCCACCGGAGTAACCGGCAAGCCACACGCGGGATCGGTCGTACCCGTATCTCTCATGCAGATCTGCAGCGAGGGCGCGGAATACCCGGCCGTTTGCGCGGGCACGCACCCACCAGTTCGTGGTTGCCTCACGCAGCACACCCTCATTAACGGTTCCCGGTGCCAGCACGGGCACCAGAAGCATACGGTGCTGATACGCGATATCCGATAGTTCTTCTCGCAGGGTGGAGGTGCGCCGCAGCAGGCGGCTGCCGGAGCGCAGCAGATAGTCGCCGTCAAAGAAGAAAAGCACACCGGGAGAGGAACCTGCGCCTTCCAGACGGTGCGCATTCCCCACCCGGTAGTGCAGGGTACGCCCGTGCGCGGTAAACGGCAGATACCCCACCAGTTCGGAGGACGAAAGCAGAGCTGGCTCAAGCATACGGCCCGCACGGCGTGCAGCGCGCATAGCGGTACTTAGAGGGGATGGCAGACGGGGGATATGCGCGGTATTTGTGTGTTTGCGCGGTTCCCTCTTGCTCATACCCCTATTTTACCGGGTGAATTGGAGGTATCGGCCAGAGTGCACTCCACGTTCGTACCCTGCGTTAGGGGCCGTATCAAACCGCTGAACTTTCGCGCGGATTCTGAGTTTACCCCCTAAGATCGGTGTGTAACACCTGCGATGCCGGGTGAGAACCCGTCCACTCTTGCTGCTCGCGGGCCCTGTCAGAGAGCGAATAGAACCATTTAATATGTTCACATACGCGCTCATAGGCGGCCTCTTCATCACGAGTGGAAATCGCCTCATAGATTCCCCGGTGCTGATCCTGCAGAGTCTGCTTAACCGCAGCCCAGTCACGCAGTAGCGGAACCGCCTCCTGCACGTAACTGATAGTGGCCATATGCAAAGAATCAATGACCGTATCGAGCACAATATTGCCGCTCAAGCGGGATAGTTCGTAGTGAAAACGTGTGTCGCAGAAATGGAACCGCTCATTGGAAATATCTGGCGAATCCATCTCCGCCAGGTGCTCGCGGGCATTCTCTAAGGCGAGGTCACGCTCAGCAGAATCCGGGGCGTTCGCGGCGGCACGTGCGGCAGGCCCCTCCAGCAGTAAACGCGTGGAAACCACGTCTTTAACGGGCAGGTTGCGGGTGGCAATGTGCATGCGAAGCGCCCAACTGAGCGCATCTGAGGGCTCAGAAATAACGATAGCGCCGGATTTTGGGCCCGAACCGGTGCTGGAACGAATCAGCCCCAAAGCCCCCAAAATACGCAGGGCCTCACGCACCGATGGGCGTGAAATACCGTACTGTTCGGCTAGGGTGCGTTCGGATGGTAACCTATCGCCCACACGCAGCTCCCCCAGGCGCAGCCTGCGTTCAAAGTTTTCGAGCAGGATGCTGTAACTACGCTCTTGCATGATCGTCCCTGGGCCTGTTGTGCGCGTCATGAGTATGTCCCATTTCGTGTGAAATCTGAAAGTGACTTTTAGCTTGTGCAACTCTTCAGGGTGCAAAACCCTGTGGGTGGGTGCCTGAGGGCGTGTACGCCGCCTGGGCGGGTTCGTCACAGAACCACGCCCAATGTTGTGCTCTGCAAGCCTACAGTATTTTTATGATGCCCGCACTGCCTTCCGGTAGTGCAGCGGCGGGGCGGCGCACC
>ERZ773010.1182-NODE-1182-length-16662-cov-5.680436_pt1 | contig 16662 bp, 17 predicted proteins | sample MGYA00580842_ERZ773010 | MGnify/ENA primary metagenome ERZ773010 (study PRJEB29015, sample SAMEA2737982) | human oral metagenome | biome: human oral; feature: human-associated habitat; material: dental | place: China | collected 2107 ...
TCATAAATTATATTACTAAATTAGTAATTATTCAACAAACAATATCAAATATTTTACCATTTTTTTTGTCTGACTTTATGTCATGTTTTTATTTTTAATGTTGTTTAGAAATTTTCTGCCCTGAAATCTGTTATATTTTTTATTTTTGCAAAAATCGTATGATGAGTATCAAGGAAAAACAACAGGAACTAATAGATGATTTTGCCTTTCTCTCGGACTGGGAGCAGAAGTATGAATATATCATAGATTTGGGCAAAGAGCTAAAAGGTCTTCCAGAAGAAAAAAAGAAAGAAGATATTTTAATAAAAGGCTGTCAGTCTCAGGTTTGGCTGGATGCCGAACTCCGCGATGGCAAGATTTTTTTCCTTGCTGATTCTGACGGAATTTTGCCAAAAGGAATTATTTCTCTTCTAGTGGGAGTGTACAGCGGACATACTGCCGAAGAAATTCTGGCGGCTGATTTTGATTTTATTTCCAAAATCGGACTGCAGGAATTCCTCTCTCCTTCCAGAGCAAATGGACTTGCCTCAATGATAAAACAAATAAAATTCTACGCTGTAGCTTATCAACTAAAATCGTGACCAAAATACTCGCTTACCGTTTTTCCGCATTTGGTGACATCGCCATGCTGGTGCCCGTTCTCAAAGAGTTTCTTGATGAAAATCCTGATACAGAAATCTTGATGGTTTCCAGAAAAAATTTCAAAGATTTATTTGATGGAATTCCAAGGCTCAAATTTAAAGGAGTGGATTTAAAGGAATATGAAGGTTTTTTTGGATTGAAAAAACTGTCCAGCGAAATCTTGTCTGAATTTCAGCCAGATATGGTTGCCGACTTTCATAATGTCCTCAGATCCAATATTCTCAATTTTTTCTTTTGGCTAAAAAGACTTCCTATTCATAAAATAGACAAAGGGCGAAAAGAAAAAAAACAACTAATCGACACCAAAAACCTTAACAAAACCCAACTCAAAAAAAACACCGAAAGATATGCCGATGTTTTGAGAAAAATGGGATTTTCATTAACGCTTTCGCATCAGCTCAGACCTCAGCAAGGAATAAAAAACGGCGTAGGTTTTGCGCCTTTTGCACAACATTTTGGGAAAATGCTTCCGTTGGAAAAATCTTTTGAATTAGCGAAAGAAATCGCCAAAGAAAAACCGCTGTTCTTCTTCGGTGGCGGAAAAAAGGAAGTAGAAATCCTCAATGAATGGGAAAAACAAATTCCTAATTCAGAATCCCTCGCAGGGAAACTTTCTTTGAAACAAGAATTAGAAAAAATCTCACAATTAGAACTGATGATTTCTATGGATTCGGCTAATATGCACCTAGCCAGTCTAGTAGGAACTCGCTGTATATCGGTCTGGGGACAGACGCATCCTTATGCTGGTTTTCTCGGCTATGGACAAAGCGAGGAAGATATTGTCCAAGTGAGTGACCTTTCCTGCCGACCATGTTCAGTTTTTGGGAATAAAGAATGCTATCGCGGCGACTGGGCTTGCCTGCATAACATTGACATTAAAAATATTTTAAGAAAAATGGAGATTAGTTACTAATCTCCATTTTTTATTCGTAATCAAAATCCCAAAACTAGAAGAACTTACCTCTGTGTCTCATATTAGGATTATGCATGTGTTTCTGCATGTTTGGTTTTTTCATTTGCTCTTTCATCGTTCTGATGTGCTCTGTCAGCATTCCTGCTGTGTCTAGTTTTTGTGCATCATTCAGCAATCTCTGCGCATCTGTTTTGTTCCCTCTAGAAAGAGCTGCAATTGCTAGATTAAACTTCGCCAAAGCTCTATCATGCTTCATGCTCATTCCATATTCAAGGGCTGTTTTCATCAGTCCTTCTGCTTTCAATGGATTTTCAGCATATGTAAGCCCCAGCATATAGTGATAGTATCCATATTGGCTTCTGTGCAGCTGAGTTTTATAATTTTTAATATTGGAAAGCAGCTTAGCAACTTCATCTATTTTCTGGTCTCTCATCTTCCAAAGAGATAAAAGAATATATTCATTCTTAAAAAACAATATAATAGGAACTATTGATAGAACTACACATACTATCCCCCAGCCTACTTGTCTGTTGAACATAAGGAATATTCCACCTGCTACCATTAGCCCAGCAATCACTAACTTTATATATTTATTCATAATCTATTTTTGAGTTGCAAATTTAATGATTATTTTACATTTATTATCAATCTATAATAGGAAAAACCCTCCAATTACATCAGAGGGTTTGTGGTTTCTCCAGGAATCGAACCAGGGACACACGGATTTTCAGTCCGTTGCTCTACCAACTGAGCTAAGAAACCTTTTGTGGTGCAAAGATAGGGATTTTTTTAGAACTTCCAACTAAAAATTGTATTTTTAGGAAATCTTAAAATTTTAGATAAATGTTTGATTTTTTAGAAAATTTAGATGTTCTACATCGTTATTTTTGGTATGTAGCATTGTTCAGCAGTTTAGTGTTTGTGGCTCAGGCAGTACTCACTTTCATTGGAAGTGACAGTACGGATGGCACAGAGCCTGATTTTGACGGAGATTTTGATGGTGCAGACGCGCCTTTTCAGCTTTTCTCACTGAGAAATCTCACGAATTTTCTGCTCGGCTTTGGCTGGACAGGTGTTGCTTTTTACCCAATGATAGAAAATAAATTTTTACTTACCATTCTTGCAGCAGCTGTGGGCGTTGGTTTTGTATTGATTTTCTTTTTAGTTATTAAACAATTACTCAAATTATCCGAAGACAATACTTTTAAAATCAATGATTTAAAAGACAAAACAGGAGAAGTCTATCTCAAAATTCCTGCTCAGAGTCTTGGCAAAGGAAAAGTCCTTATTTCGCTGAAGGGAACCAATCATGAACTCTATGCGATAACTAACTCTGAGACAGATATTTTGTCTGGCGAACTTATAAAAGTAGTTGATATAAAAGATGAAATTTTAATAGTAGAAAAAATTTAAAGTAAAATTATATGAGCCCATTTATTATTATTGTAGCATTAGTTTTTGTAATTTTTGTAACTCTTGTTTCTCTTATTTCGCGTTACAAGAGATGTCCTTCGGACAAAATTTTGGTAATTTATGGAAAAACAGGCGGAAGTTCTGCGAGATGTATCCATGGCGGTGGTGCATTCGTATGGCCTGTAATTCAAGACTTTGCATACCTTGATTTAAAGCCGATTTCCATCGAAGCCAATCTTACCAACGCCCTTTCGCGCCAGAATATTCGTGTGGATGTGCCGTGCCGATTTACCATCGCTATTTCCACTGAAACAGACACGATGGGAAATGCCGCTGAAAGACTTTTAGGGCTTTCGCCAGAGCAGATTCAGGAACTTTCTAAGGATATTCTTTTTGGGCAGCTTCGTTTGGTGATTGCTACGATGACCATTGAGGAAATTAACTCTGACCGAGATAAATTCCTTGAAAATATTTCTAAAAATGTAGATACCGAACTTAAAAAAATAGGTCTAAAACTCATCAATGTCAATGTAACCGATATCAAAGACGAGTCTGGCTACATCGAAGCTTTAGGGAAAGAAGCAGCTGCGAAAGCGATTAACGAAGCTAAAATTTCCGTTGCTGAACAAGAAAAAATCGGGGAAACGGGTAAAGCTGAGGCCGACAGAGAAAAAGATGTACAAATCGCGGAAACCAACAGAGACAGAGATGTAAAAATTGCGATTACTCAAAAAGACAGAGAAATCAGCATCGCATCTGCTGTGAAAGATGAGTCCATCGGTAAAGCCGAGGCTGAAAAAGAGTCGAGAATTGCAACTTCACTCGCAAACTCTCTTGCGGTAAAAGGGGAAAACGAAGCGAAAATAACCATCGCAAATTCCGATGCACAAAGAAGAGAAAAAGAAGCCGAAGCCCTCAAAATAGCAATCACAGCTGAAAAAGTTCAAGCAGCGAAAGCCCTTGAGGAATCTTATTTGGCTGAACAAAAAGCGGAAGCTGCGAGAGCTGAAAGAGAGCGTTCTACACAAAATGCCAACATCGTAGTTCCTGCGGAAATCTCTAGACAAAAAGCCATCATCGATGCGGAAGCCGAAGCTGAAAAAATCAGACTGAAAGCCAAAGGGGAAGCCGATGCCATCTATCTAAAAATGGAAGCCGAAGCGAAAGGTCTCCTTGAAATCCTTACAAAACAGGCTGAAGGTTATGACCAAGTCGTAAAAGCTGCCGGTGGAGATACCAACTCTGCGTTCCAGTTACTGCTTATCGAAAAACTTCCTGAATTGGTTAAAACTCAGGTGGAGGCCGTTAAAAATATTAAAATTGATAAAGTTACAGTTTGGGACAGCGGGAACAATCCTGACGGAAATACTTCCACGGCTAATTTCGTTTCAGGAATGATGAAAACCGTGCCGCCTCTAAATGATTTGTTCAATATGGCTGGGCTTAACCTTCCTGAATACCTAAAAGGAAAAAGCGAAATTCCTCATCAAGAGCCAAAGGCAAAAAATGAGGAAATCATCATTGAAAACAATGAACCTGAAGAGGAACTTTAAAAAAATCAGAAAAAATCCAGTATGCGTTACTGGATTTTTTTATGCAATTTTATTAACATTCTTAAAACCTGTAATTAACTGATTTATAATTTTTTGTTATAATTTATAGTTACTTTTCAACATTGCGTAGAATTTTGAGAGTTTAATCTTTATCTTTGTCCCATGGTACAAAAAGAAACATTATCATCTCTCACGCATGGAAATTTTGCAAAGGAACTGTCTATTTCTCAAGGGAAAGTTCCGCCTAATGCAGTGGAATTTGAAAAACTTGTAATCGGGACTTTTTTGATTGATAAGAAAGGTCTGGACCACTCCATAGACTTGCTAAAACCAGAGGTTTTCTACGACCCGAGGCATCAGGAAATTTTCAGAGCGATTCTAAAACTCTATGAGAATAACCATCCTGTGGATATGGTGACCGTGATTCAGGAACTGAAACGCACCGAAAAACTTAGCCTAGCAGGAGGTGACCACTACATCATAGACCTTACCACTGTGGTGAGTTCTTCCGCGCATATAGAATACCATGTGAGAATCATTTTGGAGAAATATATCCTCCGCTCACTTATCAATGTTTCTGCCAATGTTATTGACAGTTCTTACAAAGAATCTACCGATGTTTTCGAGCTTTTGGATAAAGCCGAACAAGGTTTCTTTGAAATCACAAACGGAACCATCAAAAAAGGTTTCGATACAGCTAACTCCTTGGTAAAAGAAGCCATCGATAAAATCAAAGCTCTAAAAGACAAGGAAGGGCTTTCTGGTATTCCTTCGGGCTTTAGAGATGTTGATAAAGAAACTGGCGGCTGGCAGAATTCTGACCTCATCATCATCGCTGCCCGTCCTGCGATGGGTAAAACGGCATTCCTGCTTTCCATGGCAAGAAACATCGCCGTTCAGCATCAAATTCCAATGGCGCTTTTCTCATTAGAGATGGCCTCTGTACAGCTCATCACAAGGATGATCGCCTCCGAAACGGGCATTTCATCCGAAAAACTGAGAAAAGGACAAATGAGCGATGAGGAATGGCAAAGACTGTTTAACAATGTATCTGAGCTGGAAAATGCTCCTCTCTACATAGATGAAACGCCCGCGCTTTCTGTATTTGATTTTAGGGCTAAATGCCGAAGACTTGTAATGCAGCACGGCGTGAAAATCATCATGGTGGACTATCTCCAGCTGATGACCGCAAACAACGGTGGAAAAGGAGCAGGAAACCGAGAGCAGGAGATTGCGACTATTTCGCGTTCCCTGAAAGCCATTGCAAAAGAACTTAATGTCCCTGTGATTGCTCTTTCTCAGCTATCCAGAGGTGTCGAAGGAAGACCAAACAAACGACCTCAGCTTTCGGATTTGAGGGAATCAGGAGCGATTGAGCAAGATGCCGATATCGTTTCTTTCCTCTTCCGTCCTGAATATTACAAAATAGAAAACTGGGAAGATGGAAGTCCTTCTGCTGGACAGGCGGAGCTCATCATCGGAAAGCACAGGAATGGAGCCGTTACAGATGTAAGACTTTCGTTCCAATCAAATTTAGCAAAGTTCTCGGATTTAGATTTATTTGGAACTAATGAGCAGTCTTCTTATGCTCAGCCAAACCAAAATGCCTTTGATAATATCCGAGTAAGCATAGACCCTTCAGCGGCATTTGATTTACCTAAAAACAATCTTTCTGCTTCATCTATGAACGATGAAGATGACATGCCTTTCTAAAAATATGAAAATAGAAATCTATACCGATGGTGCGTGCAGCGGCAACCCTGGGAAAGGCGGCTATGGCATCATTATGCAAGCACCAGAGAAAAACTATGAAAAATGTTTTTCGGAAGGGTATCGGCTGACAACCAACAACCGAATGGAACTTCTCGCGGTAATCACTGCCCTAGAAAACCTCAAAGAAGAAGGACATGATATTCACATCTTTACTGATAGTAAATATGTAGCCGATGCGGTAAATAAAAACTGGATATTGGGCTGGATAAAAAAAGGCTTTAAAAATGTGAAAAATCCTGACCTGTGGCGAAAATTTATCCCTCTTTTCAGCAAGTATAAACCTGCTTTCCACTGGATAAAAGGCCACGCAGGACATCCACAAAATGAAAGAGCTGACCAGCTCGCCGTAGCAGCATCACAAAAAGAAAATCTACTGATAGATACTTTCTTCGAAAAGGAAGAACAAAATCTTTTTTCGGAATAAAAAAACACCCAGAATAATCTGGGTGCTTATTTTTTTATTTAAACTCTATAACTCCGCCTACTACTTTTTTTACATCTCTTTGTTTCGGGTTTCCGTGGATTTCTATTCTTCCGCCTGCTCTCACGGTGGCATTTACGGCTTTGGAAGCGTAGACTTCAGCATTTCCGCCTGCATTTACAGTTACGGATACATTTTCGCCCTCGTTGTCATCGCCTTTGTATTTTGCACCAGAGTTCATCACGATTTCCTGAACATCTGCATTTCCTGAAAGTTCTACTTCGCCGCCAGAGTTTCCTCTTACATTCAGTTGTTTTACATCTACTTTCATTTGGATTTTAGAACCTTCATTAGAAGTGATTTTTAGTAGATTAGCTTTCAATACATCATTAGATGTGATTTCCGAACCTTGGCTCGCCTGAATATCGCTGAGATCATTGTAATAAACCTTTACTTTAACATCATCTCCCTGTAGGAGTTTCAGCGTTTTGGTACGGATTTTTAGTTCTCCGTTTTTATTGATTACTTGTATTTTTGAACTACCATCGCCTATGATTTCTACTTTGTTTTTCTTGGATTCTATAAGCTCTACGGAAATTCTGTCATAGACTTTTAGAGAAACAAAATCACCGACATTTCTATCATTCTGTGCAAAAGAGCACGCCACACCGAAAAGGAATAAAATTCCTGATAATAAATTTTTCATTATGTTTGATTTTTTTAGTTAGAACGAAAAAAATGAACTTTCATTATGTTTTAAATAAAAAAAGACTTTCATGAAGAAAGTCTTTTGTAATATTTTAAGTAAGCATACCGCCATCTACATTGATAACCTGTCCTGTAACATAGGAAGATAAGTCACTCGCCAAGAATAGGCATGTGTTGGCTACATCGGTAGTCTGCCCTCCTCTCTTTAACGGGATGGCATCTCTCCAGCCTTGTACCACTTCTGGGCTTAGTTTAGCGGTCATTTCTGTTTCTATGAAACCTGGCGCCACGGCGTTGCAACGGATGTTTCTAGAACCAAGTTCCAAAGCAACAGATTTAGAAAATCCGATAACACCAGCTTTAGACGCTGCGTAGTTTGCCTGTCCTGCGTTTCCTTTAACACCTACTACAGAAGCCATGTTGATAATAGACCCTGTTCTTGCTTTCATCATAGGTTTGATGGCTGCTTTTGTAAGGTTGAAAACAGAATCCAAATTCACTTTCATGATGATGTCCCACTCCTCTTTGCTCATTCTAAGGAGAAGATTGTCTCGGGTAATTCCTGCATTATTCACAAGGATATCTATCTGCCCGAAGTCTGCGATAACATCGTCTATCAGTTTCTGAGCCTCATCAAAATCAGCAGCGTTAGAGTGGTATTCTTTAGCTGTAGTGATTTTATTTAGGTCTGCTTCTACTTGTTTTGCTAAGTCATCTGGACCGATGTGGGAGAATGCTATTTTAGCTCCCTGCTCTGCAAAAACTTCTGCTATTCTTTTTCCGATACCTGTAGCCGCACCTGTGATGAGAGCTACTTTTCCTTCTAATAATTTCATATTCTTATTATTTTGGTTCAAAATTAAGGATTATTTTTAAAACCTAAAAGATTAGAAGAGTTTATCTTTTGGATTTTATTTGATGATTTAGGATTTGGTTGCTGTTTTTAGAATAAAAGAGATAATTAAGGTTTCCCATTTTAGTCACATAAAGGGAAAAGTATCGGATAGAAATTTTCTTTATTTTTTATGAGAAATTTCTTTTTATCAATAGTAACAGTTTTTTTATTATAGAAAGAAATTTTTGTAAAGCCTAAATAAAATCTTGTCAATGGTAATTTAGTCAGGGTTGTATTTCGTTTAACTATAGTGTTCTTTTTATCACAACAGTCACATTCTGAAATTTTAAAGTTGTTTTTCATCCAAATATCATTGATGTAAAAACCTAATCCCATACTATCGTCAAAATATAAAAAGGCTTTGTTATCATTCAGTAATTTGTCAATATTACTACTTCTATTATTGTATTCTTGAGTGCTGGTTATTATTTTACCCGCTTTTCCTTTTACAGAGATTATTATAGGGTCTGATATTTTAATTGTGTCTTTTGTTAAATAAAAACTGTTTGTTTCCTGAGAATAAAGTTTGCTACTAACTAAACATAGAAAGAGTGCCATTGTATTTATTTTCTGTAATATTTTCATTTCACACATTTATTTTTGATTATCTAATCTTTTACTTTAAATAAATCTTCTACGGATACTCAAAACCAAAATAAATTTTACTCAGTTTGTCTTGGTCAAAGGTATATTCTGCAAAATAAATTGGCAAGTTATACTTTCCTAAAAAATGAGACTTTTCATAATCTGAGATTTCATACCGAAGAACATGATTAGTTTCTACAAAACTATTTCCTTTTATCTTTATCAAATATTTTTTAGAAATACCTAATTTTATTCCACTTTCCGTGGAAAAGTTTTTATATTTAGTAGGATTTGGGATAGTTTTCTTATCATATGGACTTATTTCTACTTGATAAAATTCGTTTCTTTTCGTTCCATAGAAAAGATAAAGTTTTAGTATTTCAGTTTTATTTTCATTAGTGAAAATGACATAGGGCAATGCTTCTTTACCCTCTATAACATTGTATTTCAAATCATTATATCCCAAAACCACAGCAGTAGTATCTGATAATTTTATATTATTAACACTTATATCTGGTACAATGTTATCCCTATATGTTTCATTTTTTGCACAACCTAACACTGACACCAATATAATTAACAATTTTATTATCAGTAAAATACTTCTTTTTCTACTGCTATGTTTTTCTAATTTTAATTGGCTCATTTAGATATTTTTCTCAATTTCAAAAAAATTAAAATTCATCAAATCTGGTTATTCACCACCAAAACCATTTCACCTTTCAGGGTTTTGCTTTTGGAAAATTCTATGAGTTCTTCTATGGTTCCGCGTTTGGTTTCTTCAAATTTTTTGGAAATTTCTCGGCTGAGGCTGATTTTCGTTCCCTCGCCAAAAAACTCCTTTATCTGCTCCAGAGTGGTGTTTATCTTGTGCGGACTTTCGTAGAGGACTATCGTTTTTTTCTCCTCCGCCAGCTGTTTCAGTTTGGTCTGTCTTCCCTTTTTCTGCGGTAGAAATCCCACGAACAAAAACTCATTATTAGGCAGTCCAGAAACCACCAGCGCCGGCACGAAAGCCGTAGCACCAGGCAGACACTGCATTTCCACCTCGTTGTCCGCACATGCCTTTGCCAGCAGATACCCAGGGTCAGAAATTCCAGGCGTTCCTGCATCAGTAATGATGGCGATATTCTGACCATTTTTCAGGTCTTCTATCACTTTAAGTGTCGCTTGATGTTCATTGTGTAAGTGATATGATTTCAATGGTTTAGAAATTTCAAAATGTTTCAATAAAATTCCCGAAGTCCGTGTATCTTCACAAAGAATATAGTCCACTTCTTTCAAAATTTTTACTGCCCGAAAAGTCATATCTTCCAGATTGCCAATAGGCGTAGGAACAAAATAAAGTATACCGCTCATAAATTCTTTTATTAAAATTGTTTAAATTTGGGATTTAATTTTGAATTTTTCACATCAAAATCAAAAGGCTAATTTACAATGTTTTTAGAAAATACAATCAATCACGCCAAACAAAGCGGCTGGATGGAGGTTATCTGCGGTTCTATGTTTTCTGGAAAAACCGAGGAACTCATCAGAAGGCTCCGCCGTGCAGAGATGGCTGGACAGCAGGTAGAAATCTTCAAACCCAAGCTGGACAACCGCTATGCCGATGAAGAGGTGGTCTCCCACAACCAAAATAAAATAAAAAGCACTCCCGTAGAAACTCCCGATGAGATTCTACTCCTTGGGTCTAACTGTGATGTGGTGGGCATAGATGAGGCGCAGTTTTTCGATGAAAGCATTGTAGAAATAGCCAATCAGCTGGCGAACAACGGCGTTCGTGTGGTGATTGCTGGGCTGGATATGGACTACATGGGAAGACCTTTCGGACCGATGCCCAACCTGATGGCTACAGCAGAATATGTTACGAAAGTCCATGCTATCTGCAAGAAAACAGGGAACTTGGCCAATTATTCCATGAGAATCTCAGGGAGTGATGATTTAGTACAATTAGGAGAAACTGACAGCTACGAGGCTGTGAGCAGAAAAGTTTTTACAGAAGAAGTTTTGAATAAAAAATAATGATATACAGCACATTACAAATTTCGCAACTTACAGATTCTAAACTGATTGGGAATCCAGATATTCTCATCAGCAATATCTCTTTTGACAGCCGAAATCTTTATTCTATTTCGGATACGGCGTTTATTGCCATTAACACCAAAAATAATTCTGGCGAAAAATACATTTCTTCCGTAGTAGAAAAAGGTGTGAAAGTCATTATTTCTGAAAACTACTATCCTGAATACGAAGACATTACATGGATTATTACCAAAAATTCCATCGAGTTTTTACAAATTTTAGCCAAAAAACATTTAGAAAATTCACATTTAGAAAACACCATCGGCATTACAGGAAGCAACGGCAAAACCATTGTAAAAGAATGGCTTTATCAGTGTCTTTGGGATGAATTTTCTACGGTGAAATCTCCCAAAAGTTTCAACTCGCAGATTGGGCTTCCTATCTCGCTGCTGCAAATCAATGAAGAACACCAGCTGGGAATCTTTGAAGTCGGAATTTCTAAACCGAGCGAAATGGCAAAATTGGAAAATATTTTCGCTCCGAAAATCGGTGTTTTGACGCACATCGGTTCTGCTCATTCTTCTAATTTTAAAAATGAAGAAGAACTGATAAATGAAAAAATCATTCTTTTCAAAGAAAGTGAAACTATTATTTATAACGGAGATAATGAATTGGTTTATAATTTAGTAAATCAACTTTATTCAAGTAAAAATTTAATTAGTTTCGGACTAAATCAAAGAAATGATGTCCGTATTTCTTACGATTATAAAAATCCTAATGAACGCATCGGGATAAAATATTTTGATGAAGAAATCAGTATTTCTCTCCAAAAACGAGATGAGGCTACACTTTCCAATATTCTGGCGATTGTAGCTGTTTTAAAATCACTGAAAATCTCCAATGAAAAAATCGTAACCAAAATCCAAGACCTGCATTCAGTGGAGATGCGTCTGGAAAGCGTGAACGGCATTAGGAATAATCTGATTATCAATGATTCTTTTAATCTGGATTTGGATTCGTTAATCATTGCATATCAGTTCATTAACCAATATCAAAAGCAGAAAAAATCGCTTATCCTTACAGATATTTTGGACACGATAGAGGAAGACAAAATTCTGTATAAAAAAGTAGCAGAACTTACCAACGAGCAGGATTTTGAAAATATCATTCTCATCGGCGAACACATCACGAAGTATAAAGATTTGTTTTCAGGGAAAGTCAAAATCTTTGACAATACTCAGGAACTTATAGACAGCCAGTATCTCAATACGATTGAAAATCAGCTCATTTTATTAAAAGGAGCGAGAGTTTTTGAAATTGAAAAAATCAAAAAACTTTTAGAATTACAGAAGCACGATACTACGCTTGAAGTAAATCTTAATGCCATCGTGCATAATATAAACATTCACAAAGGTTTACTGAAACCAGAGACAAAAGTCTGTGCGATGGTGAAAGCTTTTTCCTATGGATTGGGCGGCTACGAAATTGCCGAATATCTACAGCATCACCATATTGATTATCTGGGAGTTGCCTATGCAGATGAGGGTGTTGATTTACGGAAAAATGGTGTTACTACGCCTATCCTTGTGATGAATCCCGAGCAGAGCAGCTATGACACCATCATAGATTATCATCTGGAGCCAGAGATATACAGCCTGAGGATTTTGGATTTATTTGGGAAACAGCTCCAAGCGAAAGGAATCCAAGAGACCTACCCTATCCATATCAAGATAGAAACAGGAATGCACCGCCTTGGTTTTAAAGAAGATGAAATAGATGATTTGATGAAAACCTTGAAGAAATACAATGTCAAAATAGCGAGTATTTTCAGCCATTTATCTTGCGCGGATGTTCCCGAAGAAAAGGAATATACACTGCACCAGCTGGAAACCTTTGAGCGAGTTTCAAGTAAAATCATCCAAAACATTGATTATAAACCTATTAGACATATTCTCAATACAGCTGGAATTATCAATTTTACTGATTATCAATACGATATGGTAAGAATAGGCATTGGGATGATGGGCATTTCCTGCGTTCCTGAAATAGAAAAACAGCTCCAAAATGTGGCTACATTTAAAACTGTGATTTCTCAGATTTCCAAAGTAGAAAAAGGAGATTCCATAGGATACAGCAGAAAATATATCGCAGAAAAAGATACCAGAATCGCTACCATTCCGATAGGCTATGCAGACGGCATTCCTCGGCTGATAGGAAACAAAAAGGGATTTGTCATCATCAAAGGGCAGAAAGTTCCTATCGTGGGAAATGTGTGTATGGATATGCTGATGGCAGATTTGGGCGAAATTCCTGCAAAAGAAGGTGATGAGGTCATTATTTTCAATTCCTGTAAGACTCTGGAAGAGTTTGCAGACTATTGCCAGACCATACCTTACGAAGTTCTTACTTCCATTTCACGAAGAGTCAAAAGAATTTATATAAAAGATTAACCAAGAGCAATCTTTATCAAAAAATGATACTTATCTCCTTGTCTATTTAATACAAGGAGATTTTTTGTGGCTAACTGAATTTGTATACATCAAACGAGGATTTGTATAAAAACTCCTGTACAGAAACCCTATATCTTTGCACTATAATTTAAATGTTATTTCAAGATGAAAAAAGTAATTGTTATCACAGGGGCAAGTTCAGGAATGGGAAAAGTAACTGCCGAAAAACTAATTAAAGAAGGACATATTGTTTATACCCTTGCTCGCCGAATCAACCAAATGCAAGATTTAGCCACTATGGGCGGCAAACCATTGCAAATGGATGTTACCAAAGAACAAGATATTGAGCGTGTAGTAAATACCATTGTGGAAAATGAAGGCAGAATAGATGTCCTTTGGAATAATGCTGGCTATGGACTCTATGGCTCAGTAGAAGATGTATCATTGGAAGAAGCTCGCAAACAAATGGAAGTGAATCTGTTTGGTCTAGCTGCTATTACCCAAAAAGTCACTCCTATTATGCGAAAAGCAGGAAAAGGACTGATTATCAACACATCATCAGTAGGAGGCAAAGTATACTTCCCTATGGGAGCTTGGTACCACGCTAGCAAACACGCTGTAGAGGGACTTAGCGACTGTTTAAGATTAGAGCTTAAACCTTTTGGAATCGATGTGGTAATCCTAGAACCTGGCTTTATCGCTACTGAGTTCGGACAAGTTCTATTGAACAACTTCGAGAAAATATCCAGAGATAGTGCCTATACTGAAATGATGGACGCCATCATAGAGGGTACTAAAAAATCTGAAAGTACCAATTCCAGTCCAATGGTAATAGCTGATACAGTAAGTAAAATCATCAATAGCAAAAATCCTAAAACACGCTATAGTGTAGGAAAAATGGCAAAACCACTTATCTTTTTGCGTGGTTTGGTAAGTGATAAATTATTTGATAAAATGGTTACTAGTCAGATAAAATAAATATTTTTGCCTTACTAAAATATTGATATTATGAATTTTTACGAAAATACGCTTATCTGGATAAAAGGAGAATTACTAGAAGGCTCTCTGCTGCTCATTTTCAGCAGTCTGACTATTGTATTAAGTGGCTTGTTTTGGAAGTTTGGTGATTCGCCTACTTCCAAAGCACTAGTCATTCCACTGCTCTTTATCGGAGCTATTTATATGAGTGTAGGATATAGTCTGCGTTCTTCTAACAAGAAACGATTAGATGAATATGCTGTAAAATACAAAGAAAATCCTACTGAATTTGTAAAAGCTGAAAAAGAACGCGTAGAAGCTTTTCAATATCAATATAAAATATCCAAAGCAGTAGCAACTTTCTGTTTTATAGCCACTTTGCTTATTTTTTGGTTTACCAAAAGTCCTATGTGGCAGGGTATCGGTATAGGGCTGTCATTTTTCGCCTTAGCAGGTTTAGTTGTTGATTTCTTTTCGGAACATCGAGCCAAAGCCTATTATGATACGATATTGCAAGCCTTAAATTATTGATTATGAATGAGATAATACATATAGAAACAATAAACGAAATCAGGAAACTACTTCCTAAACACTCCATAAAACACCCTATGGTAACGGTGGTAAACTATGCCGATTTCGAAGATGAAATTCCTGAAGAAACCAAAATCACAATGGGTTTCTATGGTATTACTTTCACCGAAGACTGTGCAAACAAAATAACTTATGGTTTAAATCCCTTTGATTTTCAGGATGGTACTTTACTCTGCACCGCTCCACGCCAAAGCATTACCTTAGGCAAGCCCTCTCATACCAAAAAAGAAGGCTGGGGGGTATATTTTCATCCAGATTTCATCAGAGGAACTTCCCTTGGCAAAAAAATAAAAGAATACTCATTCTTCTCCTATCAGGTAAATGAAGCCCTGCACTTATCGGAAAAAGAAAAACAACATTTATCTGAAATCGTTCAAAAAATAGATGCAGAATTATCAGAAAACATTGATAAACACAGCCAGATGCTACTCTGCTCAAACATTGAATTATTACTGAACTATTGTGTGCGTTATTACGACCGCCAGTTTATCACACGGACCAATACTAACAAGGATATACTGTCACAGATAGACTATATCCTAGCAGACTACTTTCAGCAGGGCACAGCTTCAGAAAAAGGACTCCCTACAGTAGCTTTTTTAGCCGAAAAGGTACACCTGTCACCCAACTATCTAAGCGACCTGCTAAAGCGAGAAACGGGTATGAATGCCCAAGACCGTATACACTATCTACTCATAGAGGAAGCTAAAAATATGCTATTAGGCACTGATAAGAGTGTCAGCGAATTAGCTTATTCCCTAGGTTTTGAGTATCCTCAGTATTTCAGCAGGTTATTTAAAAACAAGACAGGCAAAAGTCCTATTGAATTTCGTAACGCAGGTTAATAAAAATTATACATTACTAATTTTCATTACTCTATAATTTCTATATTTGTAGATTATTTTGGTCTATGAAAAATATAGTATTGTCTTTTTGTGTTCTATTTTCTTTATCTCTCAATGCACAAGTAAAAGAAAACATAAAAATTCCGAAAAACGCAAAAGTAGGGCTTTCTCTAGCGGGCGGCGGCGCGAAAGGCTTTGCCCATGTAGGCGTATTGAAAGTAATAGACTCACTGGGAGTAAAAATAGACTACATCTCTGGAACCAGCATGGGAGCGATAGTTGGTGGGCTTTATGCATCGGGCTACTCGGCAAAGGAAATAGAAAAAATCATCAAAGAAACAGATTTTTATGAAATTCTTGCCAATGAAAAAGACCGAAAAGAAACTTCATTTTTTGATAAAAATAATGACAAATACCTGCTGAATATTCCTTTTGAAAAAGGTAAATTCAATGTCCTGCCAAAAGCCATTTCACAAGGACAAAAAAATCTTTTCCTTTTGAAAGATTTGTTTAACAATGTTTCTAATGTTACAGATTTTTCAAAGCTGAATATTCCTTTCATGTGCGTGGCAACCAATCTGGAAAATGGAAAAGTGAAAATTTTTGAAAAAGGAGATTTGGTGAATTCTATCATGGCAAGTTCCGCCTATCCTTCACTGATAAATCCCGTGAAAATAAATGACAGTCTGTACATAGATGGCGCAATGACAGTGAATTTTCCATCAAAACCTCTTAAAGAGAAAGGAATGGACATTGTCATCGGAGTGGATTTGACACTTCCTTTGGCGAATAAAGATGAGCTTAATTCGGCTATAAAGATTTTAGACCAAGTGATAGACTTCACTATACAAAATGAAAATAAAACTCAGTATA
>ERZ773010.1183-NODE-1183-length-16661-cov-17.507347_pt1 | contig 16661 bp, 17 predicted proteins | sample MGYA00580842_ERZ773010 | MGnify/ENA primary metagenome ERZ773010 (study PRJEB29015, sample SAMEA2737982) | human oral metagenome | biome: human oral; feature: human-associated habitat; material: dental | place: China | collected 2107 ...
GGCTCGACGGGCGGGAGATCCGGATCGGGGTGCTCGGCCTGACCACGCCGGGAGCGATGATCTGGGACCGCCAGCAGCTCGCAAGGAAAGTGGACGTCACCGACATGGTCGTCGCCGCATCCCACTGGGTGCCGAGACTGCGTGAGGAATTCCTGTTCGACATGGTGGTCGTCCTGTGTCACGCGGGGATCGGGCAGACCACCTATGCCACAAACGCCGACGTGCCTGCCGAGAATCCGGCCCGGGAGATCGCGGAACAGGTACCGGGTATCGACGTCATGGTCATCGGACACACGCACCGCGACGAACCCGAGCAGTGGGTGACCTGCCGTGCCACGGGCCGCCCGGTCCTGCTCACTCAGCCGAGGGCCCACGCCGCAGGGCTGACGGAGACCGTCATCGAGGCCGAGCACGACGGCGATTCCTGGCGCATCGAGGTGCTGGGCGCCACCCCCCACCGCGCCCGAGGGGAGGTGCCCGACCCGCGGGTGTTCGACGCCGTCGCCGAGGCTCACGAGGCCACTCGTGCACACGTGAACCGGCAGGTCGCGGTGTCCTCGCGTGAACTCAGCACCTCCGACTCCCGGTGGCGTGCCACCGGGGCCATCGACTTCATCCAGCGCGTCCAGGCCGCTACCGTCGCCGAGGCGCTGGCCAGCGGGCGGTACGCGAACCTGCCCGTGATCAGCCTCACCGCGCCCACGTCACGGACCGCCGTCATCCCGCAAGGGCCGGTCAGCATCCGCGATCTCGCCAGCCTCTACGTCTTCGACAACACCCTCGCCGCGGTCCTGCTGACCGGTGCTGAGCTGCGTGCACACCTGGAGCACGCCGCCCGTTACTACGCAGACCTGCCACACGGCCAGCGTTTCGACCCCGCCACTATGACCAGCGTCGAACGCGACGGCCAGACCATCTGGGACTACCAGTACGACATCGCATGGGGTGTCGACTACGAGATCAACCTGAATGAACCGGTCGGGATGCGCATCACGGATCTGCGCCACCCCGGGGGCGAACCGGTTTCCGATGCTGATCGGTTCGCGGTTGCCCTGAACCACTATCGACTCAGCGGAGCAGGTGGCTACCGGCAGGTCGCGAACGCCCCCGTCCTCTACAACGACATGGTGGACATTCGTCAGCTCCTCATCGACTGGGCCCTGGCGCACGGCATCGACATCCCAGAAGCGCAGAACTGGCGTCTCGTCCATGACGGCTCGTCTCAGTAATATGGATTCGGTGCGGGACTGGTTCGTACTCTGGGGGCGTCTGCTGGCCGACACCGGCCGTGTGCTGCGCGACCACTGGCCACAGCTCGTCGGCCTGTGTCTGCTCGGGATCATCGGGCGCATGGGGTTCCTGTGGCTGGCTCTGTGGGGATCGAATTTCCATGGGGCGGTCGGGGTGTTGATTCTGCCGTTTGCGCCGTTGAGCACCCTGATCAGTCTGATGCTGATGCTGCGGGTCACCTCGGAGACACTGCCGGCCTTTCAGGGAACCTACCGGGGATCCACGATTCTGGAGCGGTGGTACTACCACTTCATGATCACGGCCCGGGTTTTGGTTCCTTTCATAGCTGCGTACGCGTCCCAGGGTCTGCTGGCACAGGACAGCCGCTACTACATCCAGGACGTCTACTACGACGACACCACACGCTTCGTGGTTGCCAATTCAGCGTCACGGCTCGACTACGCGGAGGGGTGGTACCTGCTGCTGTTGGTGGTCGTGACGCTGGTCCTTCGCAAGGCCATCTCCATAACCGATGTCTTCCGTCGGTCCACGGTCGCGGCCCTGGGAGCCATGTACCTGGAGTCGCTGTGGGTTGTCACTCTCGCCAAGGCGTTCTTGTCGAAGTTCAAGGAAATCCTCCAATGGATTCGAGAAAGAGCCGTCGTCGACAACCTTGCAAAGGCCTGGGAAGCGTTCTCCGCATGGCTGGGACCGGTGGGAGATGCACTGCGGGCTGCCGTCGAATGGGCAGCAGGCCTCGGCGGTGGATTCAGCACGCTGGTCGTGATTCCCTTGGCGTGGCTCGCCATCGGAGCCGCGAATTACCAGGCCGACCTCGCAAGCAGCGAAATGCCTACTCCCAAGGGCGTGGCCATGCGTCTGGGAAAGCTCTCGGAGCGTTCACGGCGGGTGCTCGCCGAGCTCGCCGAACCGGTCATCACCCCGCTGCGCCATTTCTGGGGTGCCGTGTCACGAATCATCGTCGCCGGGCCCGCACCCATCGTGATCTTCTGCCTGTCATTCGCCGCGATGAACCAGTCCCAGATCGGGGTCGAATGGTTGCTGCACGAAGCGATCGGACCTCGCTCACCCACGCTCCACCTGGTGCTGATTCCCTACCTCGACGCGGCGTCGCAGCTCGTCAGTTCCGTGCTGGGAATGGCTCTCCTGGCAGCTGCCGTGAACCTCGTGGTCGGAGGAAGGCGGCTTGCTGGTGCGCCGCGCGGCGGGCCGGGAAGCGCCGCCGCCGTTCCGAAGCGGGCCCTACAAGGGGATGTACAGGTACTCCGGATGATGCCACCACAGCCGTAGTGCCTGTGGCGTGACGCCTGTAGGCAGGGCGAAGGTGAGGCGTCTGGGCCACGTTCTCGGGCGAGGCGGTGTGGTCTCGGTGACCTCCAAAGGGAAGCGATTGAGCGACGGCCCGGGAGTTTCCTCGGGCACGCAGGAGAGCGGCGCTATGGAGCTGTTGACCTTGGCCTCCATGGCGCCGTACCGTACCCCGTCGGCCTCCAGCTGGACGCTGCAATGATTCAGGATCTGATCCGGCTCCGCGGTGAACTCAAGATCCACCTGCCACAGCTGCGCTCCTTCCGCCGCCGTGATCTTGCCGTTCTCGTTCTCGACCACCTGGACATCCGTCACCTGCACGGCGACCGTGATCGCGGACATTGTGCTCGTTTCGTGCTTGGTGTCGGTCACGACGAACTCCTGGTGCAGTTCCCCTCTCCTGTCCTGTCCGCTGATGCGGTGGCCGTTCTCCTCCCAGGGCAGGTAGAGGTTCACGAGGCGCTGGGAGCAGGCCAGCGTTGCACACACCAACAGGGGAAGCAGGGCAATCACCCACCCGAGGTTGCGGGCCCACCACGGGGATCTCACGCCTTGCCCTTCACTCGTGGCTCTTCCAGGGTGACACGCCCGGTTTCCGCTGCGAGCTGTTCCGCCCGGGATTCGTCAATGCCCAGATCTATGCTCGCCACGTCAAAGGGGGCAGATGTGAGGAGGGCTTTCTCCAGGAACAGGAGGAGTACGGCACCCTGCAGAGCATCCTTCGGTAGTTCGAGCGCAAAGGTGCAGCCCAGGACCATGCCGGGCTGCCCCGGGCCGCAGGACGGCACGGTGATGGCCTGGAAGTCGCCGAAGTCGCGTCCCTGCGAATCCGACAACTGAGGTGACAAGAGATTGCGGGGCTCGTCCCTCGGGGTGAAGTCCACATCGACGACCAACCAGATCCCCGGGGTCTTGGCTACATTCGGCCCGGACTGAACCTCTGCCGCGGAGCGGACCCGGGTCACCTTCACCAATCCCATGCGCAGCTCCACGAGCTGGTCCGTCGTGCCCGCGCGAAAGAACGGTGCATTCCTGACGGAATCACTGGTCGGGAGGTGGCTCGCCGCCCATGACCCGAACAACAGGGCCACGACCAGGGCCGGGACCGTCACCCAGCGTGGCAACCGGTGCCGGCGGGACGGGAATTCCTGATCCGGGTCCGGATACATTCTCCGGGGCGGCCCGTGAAATTCTCGGTTGGTGGTGGTCATCTCTTCTTCAGCTCCTCCACGGGAAGGGTGACGGAGATTTTCGCCTCCCGGTCGGACCAGAATTTATCGCTGCTCAGGAAGGATTCGCGATAGGTGTATCCGGACAGGGTCACCGTGACCTCCGTCGGCAGGGGGTCCGTCTCTTTCTGCCACCAGACGGCGAGGAGGTGTTGGGGAAGGCCGGGCTGGAAACTTCCCTGTTTCTGGGTGTCCTGGAAGCGGTAGAGCTCGGCCGGATCGGCTTGGCCGTCAGGCTCGTTGTTCATCGTGGTCAGGGGGAGATCCGGATCCAGCGCGCGGGTGAGCAGTGTCGAGCTCACCATGGCTTTGCCAGTGTTGACCACATTCAGGGAGATGAGCAGCAGGCGTTTTCCGCTCTTGGGACGGATCACCGGATCCAGGTCGGTCGCGTAGAAGGCCCTGAGGAATGTCACGTCGAAGGGGTCTGCGTGCGCCACCTCTCCAGGAGACACGGAGACGAGTGATTCGTCACGTTCGGCCACGATGATGTCCCAGCCGCCGAGCAGACTGATGATCCCGATGATGACCACAGCAGCGAGGAATCCCAGACCTGTACGGGACCGGCGCTTGGTCGTATGCACTGCCGGCAGCGGTTCATTACCGGTACCCGGTTCCTGGCCGGATGGAAGAACCTGCTGCGTCATCATGCGCAAGGATTCTACGACCTCACCCGTGGGATCCGATCAGCCCACCTTGCGGATGAGCCTGGCGCCCCGGCCAGTGCCAGGACGGTGACCAGCGTGATCGTGCCCGCCAGCAGCAGGGGGTTGTGGACGACCTCCTGGAGATGGTGAAGCAGAATTTCCACAACGACATCACGTCAGGTGATGCCGAACTTCCCGGCTACCTGATCCGTCGTCATCCCGCCTCGGGCAGTGAGGTCACAGGTGTTTGAGGGCCTCCCTGCGGCTCAATCCGCTCAGCCGTGATTCGCGCGTCTCCACGAAGGCCTTCACCCAGTCGGGATCGATGCGGGCGTGTTGCCGCAGCGCCCACCCGATGGCCTTGCGGATGAAAAACTCGGAGCCGTGTCGCGACCCCTCCAGGTTGGAGTCGATGGAGTGGCTGAGTAGTTCCAGGTCGGTGGAGGTCTTGCGTTGCAGCTGGCAGATGATGGAGATGCGACGCAACCACAGATCGTCTCCCGTGGCCCAGGTCCACACCACGGCCCGCGCCTCGGGGATGGTCGCGACCACGTTCTCCACCAGGGGAGAGGCGATCTCGTCGACGACATCCCACCACGCCCCGGTTGTGGCGAGGTAGCGGTACAGCTCGAGGGCCTCAAGGTCCTGCCAGTCACGGGCATCGCGGTATCCCGCGATCTCCAGTGCTGCGTACCATTGCTCTCGGTGGGTGACCTCGTCCCACAGCTTCTGGATGGCTCGTTCCCACTGGTCGCGGCCAGTCAGGGGATGTTTCTTCAGCAGACTCCTGGTGATGCGTCGTACCTCTGGTAGCCGTACCCCATGAAAGGGCAGCGCCGACTTCATGTAGGCCTGCTCCCGGACGGCCTTCTCGGGGTCGCCGGCAGCAGCGAGCGCGCCGCGGATCTCGTCGACGAGCTGTACGGAGGTCATGGGGTCAATCTACCTGCGCGAATATCGATTGCCGCTCATTTCGAGGCCCTGCTCGGCCTGTGCGTTAAGCACTGAAAGTCGCGAGTTCGGTAGGTCAACTCCCGCAGGTTTGTCAATATAAACTTGACAAAGAGAGTGGTGTAAACCTAGCCTTTACGCATGTCGATCAATGACGTGACCGCCAAAGAACTCGTGGGGCGTCTTCGGAAGATCAGTTCCCTGGTGGTTGCAGAGCTCACCGTCGCCGATGATCCAGACGTTCCCGGGAGTGACATGACCCACTCCTTGGCTGCTGTGCGCTCGCTCCAGATGCTGACTGACGAGATCCTGGCCCGGCTTGTCGCCGCGGCCCGGGGGAGGGGGGTCACCTGGCAGGCCATTGGCGATGCCCTGGGAACCAGCCGCCAGGCGGCCTTTCAGCGCTTCGGAAACCCGACCGACCCGAGAACAGGAAAACCCATGAAGAAACCCACCGATTCCGAACTCCGTGCCGCCGTCGAGAAGGCGGAGGTATTTCTCGACGCCATCGAGAAGCACGAATGGCAGAAAGCAGAAGAATTGGCCGGCCCGCGTGCCGGATGGCAGCTCGACGCCGAGCGGCTGGCCGACGCCTGGGCGCAGGTGATTGCGCTGGGCGGGGAGCTTGAACGGCGCGGCACCCCGACTCCCCTGGCTCTGTCGGGTGGGGTTGTCGTGGTGGAGGAACCCCTTCACATGGAGGCCGCCGACCTCGTGGCCCGCGTCAGTTACAACCGCGACGGCGACATGGTTGGCCTGTGGTTCCTGCCCTCGGGTCAGATGCTCGCGGGGGAGCAACAGTAATAACCGCTACTGGGCGGCAGGGCGTTCACGTGCGGGAGGTCGGCGTGTTCCTACTGGTGAGTTTCGGAGCGGCAATGCTCCTAGACTGCATCGTGGCCGCCACCGGCGGGCTGGGGACACTGCAGGCCAAGGGGATACTTCCGCTCCGGACGTTCACCTGGGTGGTTGGCATCGTCTTGTTCACCTGCCTGTGTGCCGGCCTCGGCGTGCTGCTGTCCTGGCTCCGGGTTCGCTCCGGCAGCGTCGTGCCGGCCGCCATCACCCACGCTGCGTTCAACGCCTTCGGCGGCTTGCCCGCGATGCTGGTGGCGCCCGGTGACGGCCTGGACCTGGTCCTGGTGGCGCCCGGTGACGGCCTAGACCTGGTCCTGGTGGGCTTGATCGGATGGCCCGCGGTGGTGCTTTTTGGTCTCCTGGCGACCCTGCTGCTGAGCGGTTCGTGGGCCGGACGAAGCGGTGCCGGACAGGGGACGCTGCCCTGAAGATTAGGTCTTGGCCGTCGACTTGTGCTTCTCGCGAAGGGCCGTGTAGAGTTTGCCGACGGCTGGCCCCTATAGCTCAGTAGGCAGAGCGTCTCCATGGTAAGGAGAAGGTCTGCGGTTCGATTCCGCATGGGGGCTCTGTTCTTGCCCGGGAGTTCTTGGGCGAGAACATTCGACGGGGTAGCTCAGTCGGTAGAGCAAGCGGCTCATAATCGCTGTGTCGCGGGTTCAAGTCCCGCCCTCGTCACCACACAACCGAAGCCAGCGCGCATCCGCGCCACTACACCGAGGGAAACTGATCATGGCCAAGAAGGGGCAGGACGTTCGTCCGAAGATCACGCTTGCCTGCACTGAGTGCAAGGAGCGCAACTACATCACCAAGAAGAACCGGCGCAATGATCCCGACCGGATCGAGCTGAACAAGTTCTGTCCGCGCTGCCGCACCCATCGTGCGCACCGCGAGACCCGCTGAGCCGCTCTTTCTCGACCAGGGGCCGCCTCCCGTCAGGGAGCGGCCCCTGGCGCTTTCCCGGTAGCCTTCCCCCATGCCGATTTCCGCTGAGCACGCAGGCCGGACCTATCCTCCGGCGCCCGCATACCGCGTCAGCCGCGCCAAGATCGCAGAGTTCGCACGCGCCCTCCAGGACGACAATCCCGCCTACTTCAGCGACCACCCCATAGCCCCACCAACCTTTGCCGCAGTCATCGCCGCCCAGGCCTGGGCAGCGATCTTCGGCGATGAAGAGCTGGGACTGGCGCTGCACCGCACGGTCCACGCTGACCAGAAATTCGACTTCCACCGTCCCCTTCGGGAGGATGATGATGTTGTGGCGCAGCTCACCATCGAGCGGGTCCGGAGCCGCGGCAGCCTGGACATCGTGACGATCCTCGTCGTCCTGACCGTCAGCGGTGAGCCGGTCTGCGATGCCCGCTCCACCCTGATGCACAACCGTGAGGAGTCCGTTGATGAGTGAGAACGCAATCGACGCGCAGGTGGGGCAGGAGCTCCCTGCGGTCGAGGTCCGCGTCACCCGGTCCGTGGTGGTGCGTTACGCGGGGGCCTCGACCGACTTCAACGAGATCCACTTCTCCGATCGCCACGCCCGTGCCATCGGGTTACCCGGTGTCCTGGCCCACGGCATGTGGACGATGGGTGTGGCGCTCAGGGTAGTCACCGACTGGGCCGGTGACCCATCCCGCATCAGCGGCTACTCCGTCCGTTTCACCCGTCCCGTGGTGGTGCCTGACACGGATGAGGGAGTCATCGTGCGGTTCACCGGAACCGTCGCCGCCGTTGCCGGGGGGACAGCCACCGTCAATCTCACCGCCACCTGTGGTGAGGAAGCAGTGCTGGGTGCCGCGAAGGTGGAGGTTCGCGTTGACTGAGCAGCTCAGCCGCCACACGACCTTCCACCTGGGAGGTCCTGCCCGGCGTCTCATCGTGGCCACGACAGAGCAGCAGCTCATCGACGCGGTGTCCGGCGGTGATTCCCGGGGCGAACCGGTCCTGGTCCTAGGTGGGGGCTCCAACGTCCTGATCGCCGACGAGGGCTTTGATGGGACCGTCGTCAAGGTCGCCAGCCGTGGTGTCCGGGCCGATATCAGCGACTGCGCTGGAGCCGATATTTCGGTGGCTGCCGGGGAGACCTGGGATGACCTTGTCGCCCATGCCGTCGCGTCGGGGTGGTCTGGGATGGAGACGCTGTCCGGCATCCCCGGGTCGGTGGGGGCGGTGCCGATCCAGAATGTCGGCGCCTATGGGGCAGAGGTGGCCTCTGTCATCCAGCGGGTCCGGACGTGGGACCGGCGCGATGGCGCTGTGCGGACCTTTGCCGCAGCAGAGTGTGATTTCAGCTACCGCACGTCACGGTTCAAGCGCGAGGCGGGAAGGTACGTGGTGCTGCGTGTCGACTTCCAGCTGCCGCTCGGCGACCTGGGCCAGCCCATCCGCTATCCCGAGCTGGCCCGGGCCCTGGGCGTCGAGGCCGGGCAGCGTGCCCCAGCCACTCAGGTGCGAGAGAAGGTGCTTGCGATCCGGCGCGGGAAGGGAATGGTGCTGGACGAGAGCGACCACGACACCTGGTCGGCTGGCTCCTTCTTCACCAACCCGGTCCTCACCCCCGAGCAGGCCGCGGCCCTGCCCGCGGAGGCCCCGCGTTTCCCCGCTGGGGAGGGCGTCAAGACCAGCGCCGCATGGCTGATCCAGCACGCCGGGTTCCCGGCCGGTTACGGGTCCGGGCCCGCGACGCTTTCCACCAGGCATGTGCTGGCACTCACCAACCGTGGCCAGGCCACCACGGCGGACGTCGTCTCGCTGGCGCGTGAGATCCGGGATGGCGTGCGCGAGCGATTCGGCATCACCTTGGTTCCCGAGGTCAATCTGGTGGGGGTTGGCATCTGAACAACAATTTCGGCCCTTGCCAGGTATGCGGTAGGGTATGTCACTGGCGAGGTCGAATCCGTCTCCGGGCGGGCATGGCCGCGTCGAAGGGTAGTAGCTCAACTGGCAGAGCAGCGGTCTCCAAAACCGCAGGTTGGGGGTTCGAGTCCCTCCTGCCCTGCGAAGCAGATGCTTCCAACGCCTGCCACCCAGTGGGTGGGCAGGCATTTCGTTTGTTGACCGAAAGGGACCGCGCGTGAGCGACGACAAGACTCGGCAGGACGGGGACGACCGCTCCGATGCTGACCCCGTCGCCGACGACGAGGTGATCGCCGATGTGGAGGACCAGGTCGGTGAGGAAACCTCCGAGGACGGCGCAGAGGACGCCGACCGCGACGAGGACGAGAGCCACGATGAGGATGCGGAGAGCTCATCGAAGAAGGACGCCTCCGGCAAGGGCAGGAAGCGTCCCAAAGTGGTTGCCCGTAAGACCGCGAAGGCCCCTGTCAAAAAGACCTCGGCCACCCGGAAACGCTCTGACTCTGCTCATGAGGAGCATGATCCCTACCGGGCCAAGAACCCGGCGCAGTTTGTGCGCCAGTCCGCAGCCGAGCTAAAGAAAGTGGTGTGGCCCACCTGGGGTGAGCTCACCGTGCTGTTCTCGGCCGTGCTGCTCTTTGTGCTGTTCATGATCGCCTATGTCGGGCTGCTGGATGCTGGCTTCGCTTGGGCCCTGCTCAGCCTGTTTGGAGGAACCCCCTAGTGAGTGAGAACACCGACGACTTCGAGATCGACTTGGGGGAGCTGCCCTCCACCAGCGACGAGGTCGAGATCGACCTTGGCCCGCTAGGCGAAGAGAGTGAGCCCAGGGAAGAGGAGATCACTCTCGCCGACGAGCCGGAGGACAACGAGCCCGAGCCGCAGCAGGACACCGACGACGCCACGGCCGAGGCGGTTGCGAAGCTTCGTGAGGAGCTGGAGGCCAAGTTCGGGGAGTGGTACGTCATCCACACCTATTCCGGCATGGAGAACCGGGTCAAGCAGAACCTCGACTCCCGCGCCACCTCCCTGAACATGGAGGACTACATCTTCGAGACGATCGTCCCCACCGAGGAGGTCGTCGAGGTGCGTAACAACACCCGCAAGACCGTCACCCGCTGCGTGCTGCCCGGCTACGTGCTGGTGCGCATGGAGCTGACCGACGACTCGTGGGCGACAGTGCGCCACACCCCCTCCGTGACCGGTTTCGTCGGTCACGGCCAGACCCCCGTCCCGCTGAGTCTGGACGAGGTGGTCAGCATGCTGACTCCTTCCGTCGTCGCGAAGGTCGCCGCCGAGGCGTCAACCTCCGTGTCGCGCGCGAAGAAGAAGGTCGAGGTCGTCGATTTCGCAGTCGGCGACTCCGTGATGGTGACCGATGGCCCCTTCACTGGGGTGCACGCCACGATCACCGAGATCAGCGCCAACCAGCAGCGGCTCCGGGCTCTCGTGGAGATCCTGGGCCGCGAGACCCCCGTCGACCTGGAGTTCAAGCAGGTCGAGAAGGTCGGTTAGGTTCCCGCCCGTCCGAGACCCTAGAATGGCGCGTTGCGTTACATCCTTGTCCTGTCTTGTGATGTGACTGTTTCAAACCCAAACTCATAAGGACCCAACATGCCTCCCAAGAAGAAGGTCGCAGCCCTCGTCAAGGTTGCCCTGCAGGCTGGCTCCGCCACCCCTGCGCCGCCGGTCGGTACCGCCCTCGGTCCGCATGGCGTCAACATCATGGAGTTCGTCAAGGCGTACAACGCCGCGACGGAGTCCCAGCGCGGCAACGTCATCCCCGTGGAGATCACCATCTACGAGGATCGCACGTTCACGTTCATCACGAAGACCCCGCCGGCCGCTGAGCTGATCAAGAAGGCAGCCGGCATCCAGTCGGGTTCGGACAACCCTCTGAAGAACAAGGTGGGCAACCTCACCAAGGACCAGGTACGCGAGATCGCCACGATGAAGCTGCCTGACCTCAACGCCAACGACGTCGACGCGGCCTGCAAGATCGTCGAGGGCACCGCACGCTCCATGGGCGTCACCGTCGAGTGACGTTCCCCCTGGCAGGGAAACTCCTCCCATACCAGAACTGGTGGATCAGCCTGCGAGGCTGACGAGAAGAATGGAACCAGCATGAAGCACAGTAAGGCTTACAAGGCCGCCGCGGACAAGCGCGACGGCTCCCAGCTGCACACGCCCGAGGCGGCGGTGAAGCTGGTCAAGGAAATGGCTTCGGCCAAGTTCGACGAGACCATCGAGGTCGTGGTGCGTCTCGGCGTCGACCCGCGTAAAGCGGACCAGATGGTGCGCGGCACGGTGAACCTTCCCAACGGCACTGGCAAGACGGCTCGGGTCCTCGTCTTCGCCTCCGGTGAGAAGGCAGAGGCCGCGATTGCAGCGGGTGCCGACGAGGTCGGTGTGGACGACCTCGTTGAGAAGGTGGCAGGCGGCTACCTGGACTTCGACGCGGTCGTCGCCACCCCGGACATGATGGGCAAGGTCGGCCGTCTGGGTCGTGTCCTCGGCCCGCGTGGTCTGATGCCGAACCCGAAGACCGGCACCGTCACCATGGATGTCGCCAAGGCCGTCTCGGATATCAAGGGCGGCAAGATCGAGTTCCGCGTCGACCGTCATGCGAACCTACAGTTCATCATCGGCAAGGCCTCATTCACTGAGGAGCAGCTGACGCAGAACTATTTCGCGGTGCTGGACGAGATCCTGCGCCTGAAACCAGCCGCTTCGAAGGGCCGCTACGTGAAGAAGGTGGCGATCTCCGCCACCATGTCGCCGAGTGTCCTGATCGACGGCACCGCCACCAAGCCGGCGGAGTGAAGTGAACTCGACCGGGGCGGGCACCAGCTGGTGCCCGCCCCGGTTCTGCTCCTCATGGAATCCCCAGTCTCCGCCGGGGGCTGACTTCGCAACGTGTTCTCGTGGATATCAACGGCACGTCAGGGGCCTCACGGTCCTGACGCGCGTCGCGTTCCCTGGGCGAGCGTGAGTCGCCGGGTCTGTGAGTGAGCCGTTTGGTTGCGTACGAGCCATCTGTCTCTCTCCTTGTGCACGAATCGCCGTCCGATGCAGTGAGGCGGTTCTGTGGCGACGTGCTTCTGGCGCCTCGCGGCGTTTCGTGTCGGAGGGGACGTGGTGGACCTCGCGGTAAGCACCTGTGCGGTGAACATCTTGTGGTAGGCAAGTGCATTGTGGTTTCGTGCGTGCCCATATGGGTCAGGGCTTCCGTTCCGTATGGGTCAGGACTTTCGTATCCGCATGGGGCAGGAACAGTGCACGAATCGCCGTGCGCTGCAGTGGAGAAGGCAGGCGGACGACGCGACGCGAACGTCCTGCGGCGTTTCGTGCCCGCAAGGCGGGGTGGGTGAGGCCGGGCAGTTGGCTGTGCTTGATGTCGGACGGTGTGGCGTCGACTGATTGTCCGGCATCGGAGCTGCCTGACCTCAGGTGTATGCGACCACCTGCCCCTGGTCGAACTCGAATACCTGATGTGCCGACCCCAGGTGCTCAAGGCGGTGTGTGATCTCGATGATGGTCAACCCCGGGAACGTCTCGTCGAGGTTGGTCCGGATGCGCGACTCGAGACCGGTGTTCAGATTGGCCGTGAACTCGTCTAGCACTAGCACCTTCGGGTTCATCAGCAGCGCACGGGCCAGGCAGAGACGCTGCAGCTGTCCGCCTGAGAGCTCTCGCCCGTCTCTCCCGGTCCTTGTCATCAAGCCTTGCGGCATGGCGCGCACCTCGTCGGCCAGCTCAGCGATGGCTAGAGCCCGCCACAGCTCATCATCGGTTGCCTCAGGGGATCCCAGCTGTAGATTCTCCCTGATAGTTGTGTCCAGCACCTGTCCGTGCTGTGGCACCAATACGACCGCACGGCGTAGCGAGTCGAGGGTGTATTCCCTTACCGATCTCCCGTCGACCAGGATGTCCCCGCCTCCCAGCTCGTCATAGCGCAGCAGCAGCTGAGCGGCTGTCGACTTCCCCGACCCACTGGGCCCCACGAACACGGTTCGCTTCCCGGCAGCCGCGGTCACCGACACTCTCGATAGAGTTTGGTTGCCAGGCAGAGTGGCGGGGTAGCTGTAGTCGACGTCGCGCCACTCGATGCTCGGGGACGAAGCCAGCAGCAGCTGCTGCTGGCCGTCCGCAACTGCCTCGGGGGCATGACACAGCTCCCACAGGCGCCGCGCGGCGCTCAGCGAATGGTCCAGGTAGCCAACGGCATCCTCCACACCTCGCGGTCCTTCGAACAGCCTCAGCGACGCAGTGGCCAGGGTTGCCACCACCACCGGATCGATCCGGCTCATTGAACCAATCAGGATGATTGAGGCTACTGATACCAGCATCAGGATGAGATTGACACCGCGCCGCAGGCCCTTGAAGACCAGAGGAGGCCGGGCAGCGTCGCGGACCTCCCTGCCCAGGACATCGAGTTCGGCAGCGCGCTGCTGCTGCCGACCGTAGGAGATCACTTCTTCGACGCCGTAGACAGAGTCGGTGACGTGGGCGGCCAGCTGTCTGCGTAGCCGCAGGCCTTCGGCGGTCGAACGCAGTGAACTCCGGATTCCCAGGAACGGGATCGCCAGCAGCGCGATCGCGACACATATTGCTGGGATCATGACCAGCCCCCAGCCGGCCACCGCACCCACTGCGGTCAGAGCCACGGCCGGCACTATGAAGGCTGAGACCATGGGCGCGAAAGTGTGGGCGTAGAACACCTCGATGCGGTCAACGTCACGGGTGAGCGCCGGTAGCAGATCGCCAGACCGGTTGCGCAACACCACCGCCGGAGCCTTCGGCCAAAGAGCGGAGAAGGCATGGCCGCGCAGCAGCTCCAGCGCTTTGAACGCGACGTAGTGGCCGGTGAACTGCTCCGCATAGTAGGCCAGCGCCTTTCCCACGGCGGCCACGATGATCCAGAGCATCAGGCCATTGAGAGGATGTCCGGACGCGGAGGACGCGACTATCGCACCGGTGAGACCGAACAGCACAAGCTCAAGACCGAGGTTGATGCAGCGCAGTATGGCAGAGATCAGAAGAGGGGGATGAACCGGGCGGGTGATGCCGGTCAGCCAGCGGATCAGGTCAGGGGTGCTGGGGGTTTTCATCGGGTGCCCGCCGTCTCGAGTGGAAGGAGAACGCCGTCGCGCAGCTGGTGGGCTGAATCGGCGACAGCCAGGAGCGAATGGCGATGAGTGACCACCAGCACCGTCCAGTCAGGGCCGATCTCCTTCAAGGCGTCGATTATGGCAGCCTCCGAGACCGCGTCGACCTGGCTGGTCGGCTCGTCGAGCAGGAGGATTCGGCGGTCTGAGAGGAATGCCCGCGCCAGGGACAGGCGCTGTGCCTGCCCGCCCGAGATCAGCTGGCCCCGCTCGCCGACGTCGGAATCCAGCCCGCGAGGCATCCGCCTCACCTCTTCTGCCACGTGGGCGCGGCGTAGCGCCGTCCACAGCTCCTCCTCGCTAGCCTCGGGCTTCGCCATGCGCAGGTTGTCAGCGACGGTGCCTGAGAACAGCCATGTGGCCTGGGCGACGGATGCCGAGAGCTGACAGGCCTGCTCGGGTGTGATTGCGCCGAGGTCCTGGCCGTCGAGCACGATCGCTCCCTGCTGGATGGGCAGGGTCCCGCGCAGCAGAGACAGCAGCGTCGATTTTCCAGCCCCTGAGGACCCCATGATCGCGACCTTTGCTCCACATGGTACGTCCAGATCGAGGCCTTTGAGGACAGGTCCCCGGCCGTGGTCGTGGTGGATTCCCTGAATGCTGATCGCTGCTTCGGTGGGTTTCGCCACGGCTGTGGCGGGGTGGTCCGCTGGGATACGCGACAGTTGCCGGGCGATGGCGCGTTGCGATGCCTTACCGCTCATGCCGATGTAGAAGAAACCCGCCACCTGCAACATGGGCTCCAGCATCAGGGTGAGTAGCAGGGCGACAGACATTGCCTCCCCCGGCGTGATTGCCCCGGCCGCCAGCCGGGAGCCGATGAGGTACACAGCCCAACAGATCAGCAGTAGCGAGAAGGCGCCGTCGAGGACAATGATTACCACCTGGTTGCCCGCCAGCAGACGCATGATGGCCCGGCGATTGGCTTCACCCTGAGCCCTCAGCCGGTCTTCGATCCGCTTGCCCGCCCCCAGCAGCCGGATCGGAATGAGATTGCGCAGCGCGTCCAAATACTGCACCGACAGGCGAGCCCGCTCTCTTCTGGAATTTGCCGAGACCTTGCGGAACAGGCGCATGAAAGCCCAGACGGCCAGCGGCACCAGAGGGCAGGCCGCCATGATTCCTAGACCCAGTAACGGATCTAGGAGGGCAACATAGCCGAGTGTGAGAAAAGGGACGCCTATCGCAGCGATGGTCGCGCCCAGATAGACCTGCCGGTACTCGGACATGCGCTCCACGTTGTCGGTCATCAGGGTCACCAGCTGACCAGACGAGGTCTTCTCTGAGGTAGCGTGGGAGTGCCCATGCCCCCGCTGGGCATTGGATGTTGCGTGGGCAGTTGGTGCTGCGACGGCACCAGGAGTCATGGGGCGGACGATCGTGCGGAAATACGCGTCGAGCAGCCGGGCTCTGAGGTGGCGTTCTTCCTGGCGGGCTGAATACCCGCCGAGCAGTATTTCGGCGAAGGCGCTGGCCCCGGCGATCAAGGCGGCGAGAACCAGCCACAACCAGTTTGCGCCATCTGGGGGAGTCTGTTCGAGCATCCCACCCCAGGTGTGTCCGAGTATCACGAGTACCACCCCGAGGAACGTCGCGGAACCCATCCGGAGGATGCCGACGAGCAGCATTGACCGCCTCCCGAATTCCGATACGGGTGCGTTGCGCATATTCTGCTTCTTAGGCATGATTAATCTCCTGCAACACAGTGTCTCAAAGATAGCTCATGTCGACGTCCGTGCCAATACCCACCCAGGCCGAGTGACCAACGGCGGATTTGTGGACGGCGACGTCGTCGCGTAGACTCTCACGAGCCGAAGACCGCAGGTGACCGAAGTCTCAATTCCCTCAAGCGGGGGAGCCCGCGCAGGTGATCGCAAGCCAACCGGGTGTGCCCGTTCTGGTCCCGCGCCACCGGCGTCGGGGCTTCTTTCATGTGCTGGGGTCGAAGGCGACAACAGTTATGGAAGGAGACCCAATGGCGAGGCCGGACAAGGCTGCCAAGGTTGCGGAGCTGGGGCACAAGTTCACCGACTCCGCTGCCGTGGTGCTGACCGAGTACCGCGGTCTCACCGTCAAGGACCTGCAGGAGCTGCGTCGGTCCTTCGGTGGAGAGGCCACCTACGCCGTTGCGAAGAACACCCTGGCCCTGCTCGCGGCCAGGGAAGCGGGTATCGAGGGCATCGATTCGACGCTCACGGGGCCGACCGCCTTCACCTTCATCACGGGCGATATCGCCAAGGTGACCAAAGGGCTGCGCGACTTCGCAAAGGCACATCCGTTCCTGGCTATCAAGGGTGGTGTTCTTGAGGGCAAGTTCCTCGACGCCAAGGCGGTCCTGAAGCTTGCTGACCTCGAATCCCGCGAGGTCCTGCTGTCCAAGATGGCTGGCGCCATGAAGGGCA
>ERZ773010.1195-NODE-1195-length-16586-cov-3.283528_pt1 | contig 16586 bp, 35 predicted proteins | sample MGYA00580842_ERZ773010 | MGnify/ENA primary metagenome ERZ773010 (study PRJEB29015, sample SAMEA2737982) | human oral metagenome | biome: human oral; feature: human-associated habitat; material: dental | place: China | collected 2107 ...
TTATAATTAAAATATATTTTAATAACTCACTTAAATACAGATGCAAAAAAACATGGCCGAAGATTGATTTAAAATATATTTTATTTTTGTGTTTGTTTTTTCGGTGTTATGTTTTATATTTGCCATATAAAATTAAAATAATGAGTATTTTACTAATTAGAGAAAAGGCCAAAGAAAAAGGGGTTAAAATATCAGATATTGCCACCGCAGCAGAATGTAGCCCACAAATGATGAACAACTATTTAAATGAAACCCACGGAATCCCTTTTGATAAGCTTCAAAAGATTGCCGAGTTTTTAAATATTAACATCTTTGAGCTTATAGGTGTTCCAGATGGTTACGACCATATTTACACAGGAAAAGGTGAATGGTTGGGAATCAGAAAAAATAATGCTTTTTAGCCTTATTGAAAATATCAGCATTATTTTTCAAAACCAGTTGGTCTTGTTGTAATTTTCAGGAAAAAGAAATAGCGAAGTTTATACCTCGCTATTTTTGTTTTGCCAATTCCCTATTAAGATACCAAATGGCTTTTTCTAAATCCTCTCTGAATTTTTTAGGGTCTTTCTTTCCTGCTCGGCTGATGTATTTCACGGCGTTGCCTAAATTGAAATTCAGGTTTTGGTCTTCTATAAAGTCTATTACTTCAATCCTCCCAGCGTTGTAATGGCTTGGGTGGTCTACTTTTTCTTCAAATGCTGAATCGTTCATGATTTTAATCTCCTCTTGTTATTTTAAAAAATTCATGTATAAAATTCGACATATCCAAATATGCCATTATAGGCTGCCAATATTTGTATTGATTAAACCTTGCTACATAAAAATATTCCGATTCAAATCCTCTTATGCCTTTCTGTAATAAACTCTTGTCACTTAAGTCTTCATATCCTAATTCGGAAATAAGATGGATAACTTCTTCATTTTCTTTTTTACTCCATTGAATGGAATTTTTAAATTCAGAAGGCTGTGGAATAACTTTAAATTTCATAAATGTTACTTGTTCCGAATATATGATTTCCACTTCAAAGAAATGTCCATCAGAATTAAATCTCTTTCCGAAATGGTCTATAAACACTTGAGCATAATCACTCAAAACATTTGATTGGTAAGGAAGATGTTCGTCACTTGTTGAAAGGACTGTGTTTCTTGTTATTTTAGACAATAGTTCAACCTGCTCGTCTGTTAGAGGTTCAAAAACATCCCACACATTACCTAAATAATCTACAAACTGACCTTCGGGATTCACATCTTTTAATTTGCATATGTTAGAGTCTTCCTCATCATGGTCATTAAATTTACCCCACTTTCCTATATGTTCTTTATAGTTTATAGGTTCTGTAACGCCAATTCTCATGGTTTTTTTGTATTATGTAATAATATTATATATTCAACCTTTTCTCTTTCATAGTCGCTGTCTTCAGGGTGATATTCAGCTTCATTATACCATTTGTCAAACAATTCTTTGTGATGTAATATCCTTTTTTTTGTCATAACTTTTTATTTTGATTTTTAATAATTATTCGTTAATATCTTCTATGATTTCTATATAATCTTCTCCTTTAATTTCTTTATCTCCACAAATATTTGCGTTTTCTTTTACATTTACTTTATAATGTATTTTGACTTTTCCATAAACTTTTGCGTTATTTGATATTCTTACTTTATCAAATATTTCTGCGTTATCAAACACTTCTGTATCATGCTCAAGAACAACATCAGAATATATTTTAGCATTACCATATGCTTTTGCATTATCATATAAACTTACTTCTCCATAAACCTTTGCATTATCAAATACTTCTGCATTATCTCTAACTATTGCTTGTTCATACACTATTGCATCGCCATAAACTTTTGCATTGTCCATAACTACTGCATAATCATCTACAACTGCGTTTCCATAAACTCTTGCTTTACCACAAATAAAAGCATTACCTTTAACAACTGCGTTACCATAAACTCTTGCTTTTTCATATACCCAACCATTGTCTTTTAAGTTATCTTCTTTCTCCACAAATCCCCCAATTTCTCCTACTCTAATTCCTATTCTCTCTATCGGTCTTGTTGCTCTAATTTGATGTAGAGTTACTCCTTTTTGTCTTTTAGTTACTCCCGTAAATTCAAAATGTTTCATGGTAAATTATTTATTATGTTGGATAAAATCTTTATATATTTCTAACTTTTCCAATCCACCCAAAAAGGTTTCTGTTATTTTCTCCCCAAGAGTTTCTTTTAATTCAAACATCAATTCCATTCACTCTATCTCCTTTTCTATTTTTTCAATATTTATTACTTCGCGTTTACCACCTGCCTCTAAACGCTCTAACTCCTTAAACAACTGTTTCTCGTTCTTAACTTCAATTTCCATTTCACGAACAAAGGAGAGTGTTCCTCTTGGGTCGGGATAGTGTACATTGTATTTATAAGTTATTTTGTATTTCATAATATTATTTTCTTTTTCTATTAAATATCGCATACTCAACTATATCTGAGTCGCATGTTATATATCTATTACCACATTTCCACACAGAGTAATATTCTGAATAAGACCTTCTATCTTCCTTTATTACATCTACTAAAACGCCTGTTCTTCTGGCTTCTTCACATTCGGATCTTTCCTTAGAATCGAGGATTATTATTAAATATAACACACCTCCGATTAAAGCAAAAACTAAAAACTTTCTCATATCTAAATATTTTCTTTATAAATTTTAATTAACCTTTTTAATAATTCTTCTCTTGCTTCTTCATAGGTAGGATAAATGTTATTTTCCATATCTAAATCATTGTCACTAAAAATATAGATAGAGTTGTATTTACTTCCTGCCTCTATGTTTCCATATAACCCCTTACTTCTAAACCAAGCGAATACTTGCTCGTAAGTAGGGACTGAGCAAAAATCTTCTCCTAATTTACCATTGCTACGGGGTTTGATTTTTCTAATATCAATTATTCCCTTGTCATGAACCTCTGAACTTAGTATTAAAGTATTATGAGGATTTAACACAAATAAACACGGTTCATTAAATCCTATTTCTTTAAGCTTCTTTGCGATAGAAACAGGAATTAAAAATTCTTCGTAGTCTGTCATAATAATGGTTTAGCGGTTTCTAATAATTCTCTATAATCTTCAAGAAACTTTTTACAGTCATTTTTTGTAGGAAAAACAAATAGTCTTGTCTTTGATTGTGTTGTATATTCAGCATTTAGTTCTCCAAAAGCATGATTGATAACCCACTTATCCTGCATATCATCATTCCAATCTGGTTCCCATCTATTATTAAAAGCATCTTTTAAAAACATTAATTTACATAAAGCAGTTACAGCTTTCGCCACTTCTTCTGATGGAACACATAATTCTACATAATAACCAGATATTTCAAAACCAAATACATTATAGTAATCTCCATATGTTGCTGCTTCCTTATATGCTTTTTCAAAATCAGCTTCTACATCTACTTTCTTTATTTTGTTTAGAACAATAGTATCTTTAGTAGATTTTTCTTTATCTAATTCATATCCATCAGGTATTATTATTTCTTCCATTTCGTTTATTTTAAAAGTTATTTAATAAATCCATTTTCCAAAGTAGAAAGCCGCAACGCTTCCTGCCATAGCTCCAAGAGCATAAACTATTCTATCCAATTCGCTCCCGAAAGCTACTTTCTTAACATTGTGGCTCCAAATGAAACTAATCAAGAAGCCACATGCTATAATTCCCAGCAAGAACTCCCTCGTGATGAAGTAAGTGTTCAGTACCACAAGAAAAACCTGTGTAAAACCGGTTGTAAATAATGTTATTTTCATTTTAATATTATTTCATGTATAGCGCCTTTACAGCGAACATACACGCTTCTTCCAGTTTGTCCTGTGCAATAGAGAGAAGCCTTTGCTTTTCTTCACTTGCTGGAGCGGTGTTTTTGTCGCCTTTTTCTTGTTCCAGAGCATCAATAATCTGTGCTGTTCTTCTTCGTGTTGCTTCTATTATCAGCGGTTCTATTTTTCCGCTTTTTGAGAAGCATCTTTTTTGTCCAATGGTCATTTTTTATGTTTTAAATTGTTTATAAAATTTTCCAATACATCCAGCTGTTTATTGTTCAGCTGTGGCATAGCGCTAATGATGTTTTCTATTTTCTTTTCAAATTCCTGCCTGTTCAAATCATCTTTTTCAGATTTTACAGCGATTTTGTAGAGGTCGGTATTGAGTTTTTCCATTCCTGCCATGAAATCTTTTATAAAGGGATATTTCAGGGCAAATTTCATTTCGTTAAGCTCATCTATCAGGGCGATTTGCAAGGCAGTGGTGCAGTAGAGCTGAGACATGATAGAACGCACTTTTACATGTTCCTCTATTGTGAGGCTCTCTATGGCTCTTCTTTGTTGCTTCTGCTGATATTTAGCATCTTTAATGAGTGTTTTTTTGTGGTTGTCGGTTAAATATTTTGCTGAAATCATTTTTGTAATAGTTCTTTAAAAAATTCTTCATTCCACGGATATATTTTATATTTTCCGTGCTTTACAAAATTTACTTGGCGGAGGTATTCTCTTGTTGCCTTTGTTTTTCCTTTGCCTGATATTTTGATTTTGGATATTTTCTCACGGAGCTGCGAAATCAAGAAATACCCTTGCGGAATATCGTCCCTGTGTTGTGTTCCGTTGTTTAAGTTTTCCTTTCTCTGTTTTATTCCATCAAGCATTTTCTTTGTTTCGTATGAAAATCCCTGCGGAAGCTTGATTACCTTTCGGTTTAGTGCTTTCGCTTTTTCCAAGACGGCGAGGTTTTTAAGCCTTTCCATCTTATTCATTTGAACAGCTATATTTTCCATTACTTAAATTTTTGTTTGTAGTTATATTTTGCTCTTTGTTTCTCTCGGTTTCTTTTATAGACCTCTTTCAGGGCTTTCATTTCTTCCACCCATTCGGTCTTTTTCTTGGCGACCTTTTCAATCTGTTTTATTGGGTCTTTCTTAAACTCTTCCAGTGTCATAATCTTATCTTTTTAGGTTTATCTGTTTCTTCATACCAAGAGAGATAAGGCACTCCTTGATAATCTACCTGCATCAGAATAGGGTTAAATTCCAATCCTCGCATTGCCTTTGGACTTATGATACTTTGCCCTCTGTCATCTTTGTCTTTTTCTACTCGGATGATAGTTTCGCAGGTGTTTTCCAGCAGGGTTCCGATATGCCCTTTTGCTTTTCCGTTCCCTATATCACTTCCGTTTTCGTGCAGCACTACACAGATGTGAGTATTATATTTTCCTTTGAGTTTTATCAGCCATTCGTTAAGTTCTGAACTCTCGGTTGATGAATTAAAATCCAGCAGGAAATGCACGATGTTATCCAAAATCACAAATCCACAATCTGGGTTCTGTTTTAAGTGGGTTTCTACCAAGTATTTTTTACTTGCTACTGGAAGCCCTGCGAGTTTGTAATAATCAACATTTCTTCCGCTTAATTGCTTAATCTGTCTCACTGCTCTTGAACAATGATAAGCGCCCTGTTCTGTGTCAAAAATCGCCATTCTGTTTCTTCGGTAGGTGCATTCCAACACTCCGAATTTACCGCCCATCACTGCCGTGCTTATCGCCCTGATAAAGGTTGATTTTCTTGATTTTGCCTTTCCTTGAATCATAGAAATATTATCTTCTGTGAATATCGGCAGGAGGTTTCCTCTTTCATCCCAAGTATGCAAAATCGGTATCGGCTCTGGTATGTCCTCATCAGGATTGATTTTAAAATCTTCAAGATTGAGAACATCACATTCTGCTTCTGGGACATTATTTAGTTTTATCGGCTCTATCAACATATCTTACATCGTATTCATTTAACTCCCTTGCCAATGGAAAGTTATTCTTTGCTATTTCTAAAATCTCATCTAACAACTCCGCCACTGCTTTGGTGGGTATTCTTTCATTTTTCGGTATCCCATTCATCGCCTGATGAACTCTTAATTCATCCCTTATCTGCTCAATAATCCAACCTTTTGGTTCCAGCATCATAGAAAGTTTTTTAAGAATAATATCCGCCCCTGTTATTTCAAAAATTCCTTGTTTGTTCTCTGTTGCTTTCAGTTTTTGGTTTTCTATGTTTTCTATTTTCCAGTATTGCAGGATGTAGAACAACATCAAACTGTCTTCTAATTCGGTGCTTTTAGGTTTTCCATTAGCAAACTCTATGATTTGGTTCAGAGCATCTACATCGTTTTGGTTGATGTATAGCGGTTTCCCATTCTTTGCAGCAAACTCAAATCTGTTTTTTAGGTATCTTATTGCTCGCATAATCTTTCGTTTTTTGGATTAAATCTACTACCAGCCTTTCAAAATCCTCGTTTCTTTCCAGTTCTTCATTTACTTCGGTAATAATCCTGTCCAGATAGTATTCCCCTGCTTTGTTTTTCTTCCTGATGCCGTGAATGGATTTTATCGTATCAAACCAAAACCGCCTAAAACCAGCCTCTCCCTTTTGGATTTGCATAAAGTAGGCGTAGATGCCTATCAGCCTTTCTATCGTGGTTTTGTCTATTTCTACGATTTTACGGACTTCATGATACCACTTGGAAACATTAGCATTCTTCACTGTGAGATTGGTAGGGTTTTCCTTTTTCCATAATTCCCAAAACCGATAAGCCACGAAGAGATAAAGTTTATTCCCTTGAAAATTTTTAAGATACTCGGGCAAATTTTTAATTTGCTCGAAAAGAATATTATTATCTATGTGTATAGTATGTTTAATAATATTCTTATTATCATTTACATTATCATTATCATTAAGGGGATTTGTTTTTGCTGTTTTTGGGCGTATTGTTATGTTTTGCTTTTGGTTCTTGTTCGGTTTTGTTTTTTGTAGGTCTTCCCCCTTTTTTTCCGTTGTTATATCGTTTGTTATTCGCTTCTATTTGAGGTATTACAAGTTTCAAAATAGCCCCTGCTATCGGCTTTGGATTTTCAGTTGTTTCTCCGTATAAGCCATACTCAATTATGGCTGTAAGCACTTCTCCCTGAATATCCCTCGGCAAATCCCTGATACTCTCAAAAAAACTGCGATAAAAAACAAAACTCTCTCGTTCCATTTTTTATTGGTTTTAATGTTTTAAAGAACTTCTACTCTAAATCTTTAATGTTACACGGAAAGCGTTTTCCGTTTTCTGTTTCGTAAATCACAGCGTTCCACTTATGCTGATGATTTTTACCTTCGTTCCCTTTTTGCTGTATATGACTTTCTTAAAGCCTACATCTTTGTTCAGTGTAGCGTATTGTCCTGCTTTCATTCAACTTTGATATACTTTTTTAAACTCATATCCTTTTTGGTGTAAAATCTTACAAACTTCTAAAACACTGCTTTTGCCAGCATTTTTTGTAAACTCCAAGAAAGTAGTATCGTTCCAGTCTATATTTTGATAAACACCATGAGGAAAAGGGTCTACATAATAAATTCTAACCTCAATACATGTTTTATACATGTTTACCTGTGCTACTCTTTGGTCTTCTTTTCTATGAAAAAACACACATCCCTGATATTCCTCATTGCTTGTTTCTTGGGTTAAGTTTCTGTCTCTTTCATAGTCTTTTGGTAAAAACTTCCGCCAATGATAAACTGTCACATTGGGATTATCAGTAAGGTTTAAATCCCTGCTCATCTTACGGCTGCATCTTTTTTAAAAGACTTATCTTGTTTTTGTAGTATTCTATCCGATTTTTTAGAAGTTCTTTACCCTGTTCTGTTTCGCATTTGTGATAATCGGCTTCTAAATCGGCTTTTGCCTGAACAAAACCGCTGTATAACTGGTTTTGCTTTGCAATAACTCTCTCTTTTTCGGTGATGATAGAAAATAGGTCTCTTTCAAATCTTCCGTGTATTTCTGTGCCTGTTTTTTCTATCAACCCCAAGTTTATCAGTTCATTTATCCTGTTGCTTACTTGGTTTAAATTCCAACCTAAAACATCGGCTATATCGTAAAATGATGAATTAGGATTTTCCGCAACAGCCCTATAAACTTCTCTTCTCCTGTCAGGTAATTTTACCTGAATCTCTGCAAATGCTTTTGTGGATGTTATAGACATAGTTTATTGTGTTAATCTTAATTGCTCTTTTTCATAGCTTAATAGACTTCGTAAAGCATCCACCTGATGAGTGCAGGATTTATTTATTCGCTCTGCCCAGTCTACCAAGAAATTCTCCTCTTGAGCTATGCTATCTACCAGCGCATTCTGTGCTTTGGCGCTTAAAAAATTCTGTTTCGCTATTTCCAAAATCGTTTTAGAAATCTCAGATGCTTTTTTCTCTCTCAATTTCTGCTTGGCTTCCGCCAGCATTCTACCGCTTCGTGCCATATATACATTGAGTGTTTTTATCCTCTCTATCAGTTCCTCTGGATTTTCCGAAACATCTACTTCTAAAAACTCCTGTATCTTTTCTAATTCCTTTTTCATTTCAATAAAAACTTCTGCTCTTGTGCAACTCCAAAATCTCGCTCGTTGCTTTTTTGTTATTGTTTATAAATTCTCTTGCTTGCTGCCAACTTAAGTGAGTTTCTATGCTTCCGATGGCGTGGCAATACTTACCCTCTTCTTGCGCTTCCTTTATCGCATTCAGCGCTTTTTCTTCATCATAATTATGCTCTACTGCATATAGGTCATATCCTTTGGCTGAAATACCCTCTAAATGTGCTGTATCCGTAGCGTGGAATATTTTATAATCTTCTATAAAAATCCTATAACCGCAGTTCTGCACATCGTGATAGAGTTTAAAAGGCGAAACCTTGATTTTTCCATAATTGTAGATTTTCCCAAATTCCAAAACATCAATGTTTCTAATGTTTGGTAGTTCCTCTATCATCCACTCGCAACAAGCCACTCTAATGCTTGGCCGTTGGTCTTGTAATTTTTGAAGTGTTTTCAAGTTGATATGGTCGCTATGTTTGTGCGTAAGCAAAACCAGCTGCAAATCATCCTTTACTCCTTGTAAAGGCTTGAAAGAAACACCGCAATCCACCATTATGTTTTTGTTATAAACCACGGCATTTCCCTCACTGCTTGAACCGATTACATTAAACATTGTTAAAATCTACTTCTTTGGTTGCTTCCTCTTGCTCTGTCGGCTCTTCTTGTTGGATGACTTCGGCATCTATAATCTCTCTGCTTTGAGGATTATCTATATACTGCCCCTCGCTGTCTGCTTGGTCTTTTTCTATGGCATTTTGCATTTCTACGGAAAGAACACCATAACGATTTAAAAGAAGTTTCAGCACTGTTTTTTTAGCCATCAAGTCAAATTCTTCTCTCCAAAGTCCTGTTCCGTATTTTTCAAAGTTTTTAGAATACTTTTTGGCATGTTTTATTACCTCTTCTGTTGTCATATACAGCGACTGCTGAAAACCATTCAAAAGCTCTATGTAGGCTAAATATCCTACCACTTCGCCCTCTGGGTTTTCGCCCAAAAACTCCATGTGTCCTGTGAATTTGTTTCGTTTGATTTCGCCCTCTCTTACCTCGCAGGTGTTGATGGTTTTATATTGTCCTGAACGCACAGCTAATTGGATAAATCCCTTGTATCCCATTTGAAATTGAGGGGTCATCTTAGATGTGCCATCTTTTTGTTTTGAATTATAAGCGATTACATAAGCATAACCTAAATTCTTATTTAGCGGAAGATTTAAAGCTGTTGCATTCATGGCGCATTTCATCAGCTCGGCAGGTTCGCATTGTGCTAAATTCTTGTCTGCATCGGAAAGGGCTAATAAGTTAGATACAAATTCAGCTTTTCTCTTTCCTAAAGTTTGCTCCAAAAAGGCATCTGATTTATTTAAAAAACTGCCTAATGTCTGTTTGTTAATTACTTGTTTATTCATTTTATTATAAAATTTCTATGTTGTTTTCTATAATGAATTGTTTTAGTGCTTTAAGCTGCTCTATTGTTCCTCTTACTCTGAATTGAGTTTCTATCAGTTTCGGTGTTTCTTCTACTTTTGGCGCTTGTAGTATTTCTTTTGGCGCTTCTGTAACTGGTGTTTCTACACGATTAGCAAGGGCTTCTTTTTCTGATTCTATTCTTTTCAATTCCTCCTCTTTGGCTTTCTTACGCTCTTGAGTTTTTCTCAAAGCATTCGCCATATCAAGGTCTTTCTTGTAGTCGTGTAAAACTTCTGCTTTAAACTCATCAGACTCTGGAATAGATTTTAACAAGTCTAAATCTTTTTTTACACCCTCTACAAATGCTGTAATGGTTTCTTTTAGCGACTTTTCAGAAGCCGAAAGGGTAACATTTAGTTTTACTTGCGCAAAGGTCAAAAAGTCTATTTGGAGGCTTTGACACAATTCTGTGAAGTAAGATTTCAGTCTTTCCGCCTTGTCTTCTTTTAGTTTGTTTTCAAAGTCTGAGATTTTGTTTTTGAGGGTATTGTCTGCATTGTTGTAGTGAGTTGCGATAAACTCTTTATACTTTTCCTCAAACTCTTGGTAAGGTTTCGTAACAGCGTTTTTGATAAACTTTCTTTGTTCTTCAAAGGCTGCAAACTCTTTGTTCAAGTCTGTTCTGATGCCTTTAACCGCCTTTATCGTGTCTTCGGTTACCAGTTGATTTTCTAAATTCAACTCTGTTATTCTCTTCTGAACTTCTTCGCCTACACTCTTGATTTTTTCGTAAATAATTACAGGCTCTTGCTGTAGTGTGATTAAATTATTTTCCATTTTATCTATTTTTAAGTTTTAATTCTTTTTAAAACCGCCCAGTGTTGTTATTGTTTATTTCCAGTTTTCAGACAACTGGGCGGTGTTCTTTATTTTACCTCTATTTTCTCTCCGTAGAAATCCAAGTCGGTTTCATCTCTGCCGACTTTCCACGCTGTGCCTTTAATTAGGCGTAACACGGCAAACCTTCCATCATGTTTGCCTTGTCCATGCGTGTAGGCAACCACGACTGAATCTTCTGAAAAAATCCACTTGTAGTAAGCGTTTCCTCTTGATTGGAAATTTTCAAGAAGCTTATAATTAGGATTCATGTTTTGAGCCACCTCTTTGGCTCTATTGTTATTACTGAATAATATTGTCTTCGCCATGATTTTAAATTTTAATTGTTGATAATTGTTTTAAAATAGCGCACTTGTCTGTCGGCAGCGCTACTCCGGATAGTGTTGCTTCCTACGGCAGGGACACTAACAACCCTGAAAGTTTCTGGATAACTTACAACCAGCCTCGGGCGTGTAACACCGCTTATCGAGGCACCCGCATGGGCGTGCATCGTGCCTTTGTGGTTTCCCAACGGCTTGGCATCCTGTTACTGATGTTACTCCAACCTGTGAGTGCTGACCCACGACTTTACTCGTTTGGGCTTCTTTCTGTTTTTACGCTACCAGTCCCACAGGCGACTGATTGCAACCTTTAAGGTTATCTTGTTGTGAATCGTTCTTTTATTTTTTCAAACTGCTCGGCAGTCGGTCTGAAACTCTCGCCTCTGTGTTCTCTGTATATTTTATTTAAGAACCGCAAGAATTCGGTCAGCTCTTTGTAGTTCGTTTTCATAGGTATTGTTGTCATATATGTTTCTATGGTAGGCTAAATCATACTTTCTGTTGTTCATTACCCATTTTTTCCAAAGTCTTAATTTGTGTATCTTGTGTATCGGTTTCATATTGTTTCTTTTTAAAAACCACCGCCCATTTTTAAGTTTAATGGTAAGCACAATGAAGAAGTTTTGAGCGGTGGAGAACTTAATTATGAAAAAAGTATTATATCATGCCGTAGTTGTAGTGTCTGAAAAGCTCTTCTCTATTCTCGTGATAGTCTCTTTCGGCTTCGTATTCTTCTCTTTTCTTCTGCTCTATGAAGTTTTCAATAAATCTTGAAAATTTACCAAGAGAAATTACCTTTTCGCCATCTACTGTAAGCGCCCACTCACATTTGTTTCTGCTTACTTTTTCTTCTACAGCCCATTGTCTGCCTTGTTTGTCAAAAAACAATTCAAACCATTCAAAGCTGTAAGTGTCATAATCTGTGAATTTACCTTCTTTAATAAGGTCGCACGCTTTCAAAAAGTCTTTTGAATTTACTTTTGTTTGTTTTTCTGATAAATTTTGTATCTTTGCCATTGTTATTTGTTTTAAAGTTGTTTTCATTATTGAAATAATTTTAAAGTTAATTGCTCTCAGTTGCCGCTGGGGGCTTTTTTGTTGAAAATTGGAGCGTATTCTTGTTTGAATTTTTTTATTTTCTGTTTTTCTGTAAGTTTTTCATTATCAACCTCCCTTGTTAATATTTTTATGAAAATCTCTTTACTCTTTACGCTCCAATTTTTTATTAACTCGCCAACCGCCAGCGCTGTGGGTTCTTTTATTTTACTTAGTTGGTTCATTTTCTTCTGGTTCAAAAATTTGGTCTTCTGTAAGCCCTATTACCTTTGATAATATTTGGGCGTGTTTTCTCTTTCTGAATTGTTTGTTGTCTGTGTATAACCATCTTTTAACTGTTGAAGAACTTTTATTAACCTTTAAGGCATATTCTTCTATGTTCTGATGGATAATTTTCTTTACCTCTTGTTTTATTCTCATAATTTTTATTATTTTTGCTTATTAAAATGATGTATCACTTTTTGTATCATTTTGATATTGCAAATATAAAGAACTTTATATAAATAACACAAATTTTATATAAAGAAATTTATATAAATTTGTGTATGTTATTGATAATCAATATTAAAATTTTACATCATGGATTTTAAGGGGCGATTGAAGTACTTTATATCTTATTTAAAGTCTAATAAATATATAGAAACACAGAAAGAACTTGGATTTAATTTGGGTTTTGAGACAGAATCAGGATTTTCGCAGGTGGTAAATGGCAAGGTTCCTTTTTCAGAAACTTTATATTCTAAACTTAATACTTTATATCCGTTTTTAAATACTGCTTGGTTAAAAACAGGAGAGGGAAATATGTTGGCAGGTGTTCCGTTGGTTCGTGACTTATCAGCTATCCCACAGGGCGAACTAAAACCAAAAGAATATGCCACCTCAATAAAAGTAAGATTGGTAAGCAACAAGGCAAAGGCTGGATGGAGTGAGGGTTACTATAATGAGGAGTATTTAGAAGAACTGCCTTTTGTGATGATAGATGCAGATGAAAACTACAAGGGTAAATATTTAGCCTTTGAGGTAGAGGGAGACAGTATGGAGCCTGACTATTTGGAGGGCGATATAGTAATCTGCCGAGAGATACAGCGCCACCTATGGAGTTCTAAACTGCATTTTAGGGATTGGGACTTTGTAATCGCTCACTCTACTAATGGAATAATGCTAAAAGAGATAACAGCCCACAATATAGAAACAGGAGATATTACCTGCCATTCTCTAAATCCGAAATATGAGGATTTTGTGCTAAATCTTCATCAGGTTGCACACCTTTACAATGTAGTAGAAGTAAGACAAAAGGGAAGAAATAAGCGCTGGAACAGAGCAAAAGATTTTATGTAGTATATCAACGAGAAAAATTTTAGCATGGTAGAAGTAGTAATAAAAAGCAGCAAAGAAAAAGACCCTTATGGAGTTCGTGATTGGGCGTATAACAATCTAAAAGAAGAAAACAGGGTTTTATACGAAAATAAGTTAGCCCCCTTAAAAGAAGAATTAGAAGGATATAAGATAATGGTTATTATAAATATGGACGATAAATCTATTGCTTTTGAGGCTGAGCCTTATCTTCCTTCTCCGTTGAGAGAGAGGGTGCTTGATGCTTTACTTCCAGCTTAAATGTTTCTAACTTTTTGAAAACACTTTCTGCCTGCGCAATAAGTTCTTCGTATTCTTGGATGTTGGTAATTTCAAGTTTTAAAATAGTTGTTTTTTCCATAACTAAATTTTTACAAATATACAAACGAAAATAATTACAAACTATGAACACAAAAGAAACAAAACAAAATATAAAATAGTAAAAAAATAGTAAAAAACAGGGGTTAAAACGGAATATTGAAAAACTTAACTTACTGATAATCAAACTATATAATTGCCAATATAGTTTCCCTCCAGCTCCACAACACTCTGTAAACCAATACATTACGGAAGCAAAAAAAACTAAAATAGGGACTTTACAATGATTGTAAAGTCTTTTTAATTTACTAAAATAATGCTGTTTTATTTTTATCAAAACAAAGGAACGGAATTCAAAAGATTATTCTTTATGCTTACTATACCATTCTAATGCATCTACATAATCTGTGTTTATTGCTAAAACTCTAATCTTATTATAGCTAATTTTTTCCTTTTTAAGAAAAGAACTCTGGGTATCAACTAAATTTACTTTAATAACTTCATTATCAACAGATATTATTCTTCCTATTAAGGTACAAGATTGCTTATCTAAATAAAATTCTATCAGTTGTTGTTTATTTAGTAAATGTTGGAGTATTTTTTTTAAATTAGAAAAATTCATATTATCTGTATTATACAAAGATGCTTTGTGTAATAATATTTTATTACTTATTATATCTTGATCTTGATCTATTTCTATATTCTTTATATAATTTTTATTGATAAAGTAAACTCCATCAATAACATAGTCTATAGGATTATTTAACATAACCACAAATTCCTCGTTTTCGTATAAATAAACTCCACTAATGGTGTTAGGGTATCTGTTAATCTTAACTTTTATAATCCGTTTATTTATATCGTTCTCTTCTTGCATCTCCTTTTTCTCCTCCTCTATCTCTTCATTTTCTAACCATTCTTTCTCCATGTCTTTTTCTTGTACTTGGTCTAGCTTCTTTTGCATGTTCTGCTCCTTGTCCATAACCTATTTTCTTTTTTCTATTATTAGCCGCATCTGTCTATTACTATCCTCTGCTTTATTATATCTTATTTATAATAAGAACTATATATTTGGAAGATTATCGTTTTTTTGTGTTTTTTTATTTTAATATTTCTATTATTTTTCTTGTGATTTCTAATTCATTATTATCATATTCTATTTTTAAAGTTTTTTCTTCAACAGGTTCTAACCATCTTTTATTAAATATATAAGGTGTAATTGTTATTATATTTCCTATTAATCGTATAGAACAACTTGTGGAGTTTTTATATAGACCTAAATATGATTTTTCCTTAATGTTTTTTAAATGTCCTTTTTGTCGTTCTCTCATTTCCTCTTTGGTGTCTGGAAATTTTATATCTTCTCGACTGCTTTTTAGAGATGTAAAAATTTTATCACTTATTTCCTGTTCAGGCGAAGAAATAGAAATTATAAATATAGGCTCGTCTTCCATGAATAATCCTGTGTTGGTTTTTGATTCTGTGATTATTTTATACTCTGTAGCTGTTCTATAGACATTACAGGCATATTCTTTTGGGTTCAATTTGAATAACCTTTTAATTTTATTCCACATATTAACTTATTTTACCACTCTTATTTATACATCTTTTTCTGCTGCATATTTATAACTAAGCCGTCTGTTATCCTTAAAGTTACATTTTTCTTTTTTATATTTTTCTCAAATATTTGCTTTTATTTTTAAGGATTTGATAATTTACTCTCCGCTTTCTTCCTCCGATGTTTCTCCGATGATCCTCTGATGATCTTCCGATGATCCCTCGTTTATGGTTTTCTAATTATTTTATAGTTTTGTTGCAAATTTTTTAATATCAAAAATAATATATTTGGGAACATTACCATATCATTTTTTCATTATCTGATAGACACTGATACTACTTTTCCGTCTTGAAACTCAACATCTAATATCTCCCATTTTCTATCTAATTTGTTAAACCCCTCTCCCAAATAGTACATCCAATTGTCGCTGGTATCATCACAATATTTACAATCTTCTGTTAATAATACTCTAACATCTTGTTTATTTTTTCCTATCAACATCTTTGTTTTTACTATATTATCTGCCATTTTATACCTCTCATTGGGATTGTTTTTCCAATAATTTTTATCAAATTCTAATCTTCTCTCACACGATACTAAGAAAATGACAATTACTATGCTTAAAAGATTTTTCATAACTAAGGTATTTATGTCGTTTTTTCACTCTACTATTCTGATTTCATTCCGTCTAATTCCTTTTTTGAAACTGAGCAAGAGAGCCAACTATATAATCTTGCTCCACATTCGTAAAAACAATGATTATTTTTCCATTGGATAATTCTAAAACATAAAGATAAACTTCCTCTAATGTAGAAGCTCTCAAATTATTTAATAATTCTTCATATCCATAAAATACCGTTTCTCCCAACATATTTTGGATATTATAATTATCGTTATTTATTGTTACCAATAAGTAATATTTTATTTTTATAAAATTCTACTAATTTATTTTCTATATTGTAATTTTCCTCTTCAATATAAACAGGCTTATTTATGATTGTTGATATTGTAGAGATAAAATTTAAAATTAATTCTAAATTATTGTTTTTTAGAATCTCATTATAAAGAATATCTAGTTCTAAATTCTTCATACTATTGAAATAACAGTTAATAGAAATATTGTTTAACTTAATTATTGCCATATATCCATTATCTGTTTTATTATTCCAGAAATCTAATAATTTATCATACTCTATAAAATTATTAGTTTTATAGGTAATATACTCTTTAAAGT